>OIGD01001299.1_pt1 | contig 23966 bp, 25 predicted proteins | sample 1582211 | NCBI WGS metagenome assembly OIGD01 (sample SAMN04414078, study PRJEB24778) | human gut metagenome | material: faecal | host: Homo sapiens
GATATAGTATTCAACGTTCTTTTCACGAAGGAAGGTCGCGTTTCCTCTAAAACCGGCGCGTGTACAGGCTCAGGATCGGATCTAACCTCAACCATAGTAGCTGGCTCCCGCACTGTCTCAGGAACCGGAACACTAGCACTACTCACTGTCTCATTATCTTTAGACTGTAGCTCTTTGACATATGCTACAACTGCATTAACGTTCGCTACAGGCAACGATAGCATACCTCGCGCTAAAGTTTCAGCGTCATGCCTCTTAGACAAAGCAGAAAGTGACATTAATGAATGAAGTGAATATACTTGTAACCTCTTGCGCAGTTTAAGGTCTTTTATTTTGTATAATACTCTAGCCGCAGATGTTAATTTATATACTAAAGCGATATCCTGTTTATTGTGCATATCTAGCTTAAATCGCGAAAAAAAAAACGCCTCCTTAGATAAACTTAAGAGGGATCTATCCTCCATTATTGCACCCAAAATTGCTTTGTGGGTTAGGCATATGTTTATCTCAAAATCTCCGCGTATCTTTAATATCCCTAATACATACTCACGTGCTTTTCGCATGATTCTGTAGCTCGTTTTCCCCCATATTTCTACCTTTATTGCCTGCTCCTCGTAGAAGTTTCGAATCAATTGCTCAAAGTCGTCATAGCGCAACAATTGCAAGAAACATAGTATATAATTAAAATTACTAGATAAAAGCTTCTCTTTTAATTCCGCAGACTTTACTAACCTGAGTAAACGGAAAACATTTGTAGCCCTATTAGATACAGACTCGGTGGGATATAGCATATATTTTTGTAATAGTTTCTGTCGCCTGCCTCTCCCCATATCGGCTACTTCCGGATGGGGCTCGTACCACCGATAGAGTTCTAAGGCTGTAGGCGATTTGCACACATTGTCTTTTGCTTTTTTGCAGACTTTTTCATTTTTTGCTCCTTTTTTAATTTTATAATTAGTAGTGTTTTCCGTTTAAAATGTAGTATAGAACTTTGAATTCTATGTTAGGAATTGGGACACTGGCATCATCTTTAGTTTGTTGTACTTTGTGATATATAGCTCAAAATTTCCCTAGTGAAACTCCTTGACGCCATACCTGTGTTGCTACTCTTATGTATCTATGTAAAGCTTTCGATGCGCCGATTTGCTAAAAAAACACAAACGCGATTGACCTGCCCCTTAATGAGTTTTACATGCTGATCTTGTTATTGTAACTCTAGCAAAAAATTTGACTGGTTAACCTAAACAAATCCCATTGTAAACAGTGCTATACTGTCAAAGCGTCATTAGGTGCCCACATCGCGGATATTCAGAACGTATAGCACTATTTTGACACCGCAAGTCGTACTCTCTATTAATTCACTACGGACTTGTGCTCATAGTGTGAGCGTAAAAGACACGCCTCTTTGCACTGTAGTGGCGGCAAGATGATATACCGTTTAGTTAATATGAGTCCGCCAAACTGGCGAAGAAAGTGGAAAAATATCCGTGAGAAATCGGGTTTTAAGGATACGTGGGTACAAGATGTTCTGCGCCATACTTATGCAAGCTATTTTGCCAAACGCTTCAAGGATTTGCCTCGGTTGCAACTCAATATGGGACATCATGATTTATCGTTATTACGCTCTCGTTATATTAATATGCGGGGAATTTCTAATTTGGAAGCGACGTCCTTCTTTAATTAGAATATTAAATTTTATGCATCATCTTCTCCAGCGGCCGTAATACCACGCTAAATCCGAATATGGATATGCCCGCAAGCGGTATCTTCGGAATTGCGTATGCGAATCCTTGTAGTTGGACTCGGCATAAGTATCCTTGAATCTCCATTATTGCATAGCAACGTCAACTATGGCGACCGTAGACTCTAAAGTCGTTAAGATTAGCGCGGCTTACGTTTGCTTTTAATTTATAAGTCTCCGCACAATAAAGTCGTCCTCAAAAAAACTTTACTTTGACGTGCGCGTAAATGTTATATTGTCGGTTATTAACATACGAGGGATTTCATGATACATAATATGAAGACACTGGTAAATATATTTACATTGGCGGCAACTCCCCGCGCAAATAGCGCAAGCGCACAAGATTACTTTAAAATAAAATTTACCTTTATACGTTTCCGGTTTACTTTGCATATTTTACCCTTATATCTTGCCATAATAACATTTACGCTAGCGTTAAGGTAAAGCTCTTTTTGCAAGAATTTCACTCCTCAATTTGGCGATGCTATGAACTTTTTATATTTCTACGACGTGAATCACGTACCTTTCTTATTAAATATCGGATAGGTACCATTGGTTCTTCTAGATAGTTTATATTTATACCTACAAAGTTCTCCATTTTGTCTTGACATTTAGAACAAATATTTACAGAGTTACCGACATGAACTCGAAATTAAAAATAATGTTGGCAGTAATCTGCTTATCCTTTGCAGGATTAGCATATGCCACGACGGACGAATGTGAACCTTGCGAAGAAGGTGATCCGAATTGTGGCGGTGAGCCCGGTGGTGATAGCATGTCAATGGTCTTGGAAGAATAAACTAGGACAATCACATGAATAAAGGACTCCAATTCATTGTTGTGTTAGGAGTGCTTTTTATTTGTCTTTCTCCCTGCGCGTACTCTCAACTGAGGCGTTCGATGCGCCAGATACCGATAGGTAATTCGGACTATCAAGGGTATGCACGGATGGATAAAATATTTTATAAAATGCCGCTTGGGGATGGAAGATTTGCGGACTTTTTCTTTAAATTTACATCTGACCCAAGCTTGGAACCAAAATACATGGGATTGTATTGGACCATTCCCTTTTTTGATACAAGTGTTACTCAAGTATCAAATAATCGTTATATTTGGAAAAGCCCCAATCATGGCACTTACACGTTTAATAAGACGTTAAAGGCGGATAAGGGATTTGAGGAAACGTATATATTAAACACCACAGGCAAGTGGAAATTGAATGTAGCAAGAACTGAAATTATTATAAATAATACCGATGATCCTAAAAATCTTTTTAAATTCAAGGATGGTAGGTTATTATCATTTTGCGGTGGAAAAGATTCTGATACATTTAGATTAAGCTATACTAATGGTTTTCCCAATGTAGTATATAATCTTACTAAAAGTGTGGAAGAACTAAGGTTTGAATATAATTCAGAAAGATTTCTTACTAGGATAATATTCCCTAGAGATAAAAAGAGCTTGTTTATATCTTATTCTCCGTGCAATACATATGCGCCAGATGGCACAACAAAGCAAGGGAAGCTTTATAAATCGATTTCGTCCATAACCTTCGTTGATGGAAATAGAGAGGAATATAAATATTCAGCGGAAGCTGGCAAGAAACGTGCGTATCTTACAAAAAATAATAAGGAGGGTGAAACAAAGGTACCCACTAATAAACTGACTCAAGTTAGGTCTGGAAATGAAAGTGGCTTTATATCTTGGGATGCTACTACTGGAATAATAATATCGGACAGTGGAGGCGAATATTCGGTTAGAAACCCTTTAATAGATAAATTCAGTCCAGAATATGATGCGTATGAGATTTATAGAAAACGCAGTAGCAGAACCCAAGAATCTAGGATAAGTTACAAGAAACCCGAATATAAGTATGCGGAAATATGGGACTATAGCTCCCGCAATGCGATAAAAATTACGCAAGATCCTAATACAGGCGAACAAACTAGAACATCTTATGTAGGAAATCCAGGTAATGCCTCCATGAAAGTTAGAAAAATCGAAAAAATGTTGCCTGGAGAATTAAAATGGAAGTTGTTCTATGCAAAAGTGTATAACGACAAAGGTCAATTAATACGCGAAATAAACTCTCGAGGCGACATTAAAGAATTTATGTATGACTCCAACGGCAAACATTTGAAAACTATTGAGAATGGCTTAACCACTTATGAAAGCCGTATTTTAAAAAATGGAAATATAGAAATATACGAACAAGATTCAGATATGCAAAATAGAGTCAAACGCATAATTTTTCCGAATGGGCAAGAATGTAAGATAGAATTTGTAAATAAAGAAAAAATAATATATACAATATATAAAAACTCACATCCAATAATTACATATTATGAAATTAAATAAAATTATATGTATAATAATACTATTAACATGCATGTGTGCCAATACGTATCCTGTAAATATAAATGGAAGCAAGTATGATGACATACCTAAGCCAGGTATGGCAAATTGGCCAATAAAGGACCAATATGGTAACCATCTGGCAGGTGCTACTGTATTTCGAAATGATTCAAAAATTGAGGGAATTTTATCATCGGAGTCTGATTCCAGTAAATGTATTGCCATCTATATTACTGATCTATCTATATTCAAGGTGCAAATTTCTTTTGTGGAATTTCGCATACCGGAGTGGGTGGAATATAATAATTCTACTATAAAGTGTTGTGGCTGTAGATCTACCTGGAATACTGTACATAGTGCCATTGTATCCCATGAAAATGGTCATCTTAGTGTAATGCAAAAATGGAATCAAGATAATTCAACAAAGGGATATTATTATGATACAGGAAAAAATTTAAAGGTTGAAAAACGTAGCACAGAGTCGTACTCTGATGCAGAAAGTAAAGCTGAACAAGAGTTTAACAAAAAAGCCAATGCACTCATAAAGGAAATACGTAATAACCATATGGAAAAACAGGATGAGTTTCATAAGAATAACGGTTCAACAGTATCTTTTCGCATCTTTGCTGATTGCGCTTGTACAGGATGGGGCCATATTAATGGCTGTAACGGGAATTGTTTACAATGAATAGAATACTGATATTTGGATTGTATGTATTTGGTTGTATTTGCGTTTATGCGGATACCGTAGAATATTTGAAAAAAATAAGTGATTCTCTAAAAATTCAGGTGCAGATGCAACCAAAGCCAGATTCGGGTTGCGTTTTAAATATACAAAATCTGAAATTAGATGACGACATATTGTTTAATGAAAACGCATTCTATAGAAATGTTGAGGTAATTGTTTCCGTCGGTACTATAAATAAAAAGCAGCAGAAAGGTATTAGTGTTTATGGTTGTGGAACATATATAACGTCTCATATAAAACCGTCTTTTGTCAATACGCTTAAGCCCAAGTATTTAATCTATCAACCGGCAGAGGACTTTTTACGCAAACTAAAAGAAATATCATGTGACCCTAATATTGAAAAAATACGGTATATTGAGGTAACTTTTTCCTTTTTCAATTTATTGAAATCAAAAAAAATTGATCTCAGTAAAACAATAGTAGATTCTGAACCAATCAGATTGGAAGGAGAAGAACTAAACGCTTGGCTAAAATTCGCGCGGAGTTTATCGCCTATCACTATAAATACCAATTGAGATTAAAGCCATGCGCATATACCTACGCCTCTTTATCCCTAATAAAACCTGTGCAATAATATAAGTTAGGAATGAAGACTTCTAGTTTGCGCTACATGGAGAATTATAAGTATTAAAATTGCTGAAGCAAAATAAATATATAGTTACATCTAACCTTGCGCATCTTATAACTTCTTTTTAATTCCAATGGTAATATAGGACATTTTCGTTTTGTTGAAAGAAACGGACGTAAGATATTTGGAAGCAGATGCATTGTATGGCAATAAATGCATAAAATTCACTTTGGACTCGGAAAAATTTTAGGTTATTTACAATGATATGTATTGATACTGGAAAATTCAGATAGTATTTAAGTATATATGAAATGAGATTTTTATTCCTATATATTCTATTCTTTTTGCCATATATAACATATGCCGAGTTATTATTCGAATGTGAAGTACTTGAATGTGAAATTCCCCAAAGTCAATCTCAGTATAAATTTAGTTTTAAATTTAAGAATATCAATTCGAATTCTATAAAAATAATCTCTGTGAAAAGTTCATGTTTGTGTATTGTAACTACTCCAGAAGTAAATACATATAAACTGAATGAATCCGGTGAAATAAAAGGTGTTTTTAACATAGGAAACAAACGTGGATTGCAAGAACAAGAAATAATTGTTCATACCGATAATGTATCTCAATCACTGATAAAACTTAAGCTCAAAATTAACCTATTGGATAACTATGAGGTAAATTCTCGCCTATTATATTGGGAAAAAGCTACAGAGTCTGTATCAAAAGAGGTAACGCTTGTAATTCGCAACCCTGAATGGGTATTAAGTAATATAAAATACGATAAAAATAAGTTTACGGCGAATGTAGTAAGAAATAAAGACAAATATGTTATAATCATCAAACCAGTTTCACCGGAAATTGCGATCAGAGATTTGTTAAAAATATCACTAGAGAACAAAAGCCATGAAACAAAAACATTTGCTTTGCATGCGTTAATAAAATGAATACTAGGTTGCTTATATATTTAATATTCTCATTATTTGCACTTGAATTATCTGCAAAAGATATTTTCAATTTTACCTCTACATCGCTATGCCATAACGAACAAGCCGTTCTAGTACTGGCGCCTGGAATGAATACGGATGGGGCGTTCTTCCTAAAAGAAGCCCCTTGGATGGATTTTGCAAAGCGGAATAATCTTGGAGTGATTACTCTTAATTACTCTTCATCGGAGGAGGATTTGTATCAAAACCGCAAAGGATATTACTGGCCCGAACAAGGTTCTGGGCAAGCCCTGCTAAAAGAAATAAAGCGTGTTTATGGCAAAGATCTTCCAATTATTCTCTATGGTTTTTCAGGCGGTGCGCAATTTGCCAGCCGATTTGTGGATTGGTGCCCCGATAGAATAATTGCGTGGTGCGCGTATTCCGCGCAATTTTGGGATTATCCCAAAAAAGGAACAAAACTAACTAAGGCTCGCGGAATTGTTGCCTGCGGGGACCAAGACGGCATGCGTTGGCAACCATCCTTCTCTTTTTACTACCAAGGGCGTAAAAATAATCGCCCATGGATATGGGTTAATATATCCAATACAGGGCATAATCGCAGCGCTAAATTTGAAAAATTTGTACGTCAATTTTTTGACGAAGAATTAGCGATTTGGCGAGGCGATAAAAAGCCCGGAGAAGACGTATATTCCGATATTTCAAATTCTGATAATGAATTATTATTGCTTTCAGATCAACCGGAACTACAATGCCCATTTAGGAGTAATGAACTTTTAGAATCATGGAAAAAAATACAGGCGCCATAGTTAAATGTTTTTTGTTTCTGGGTACTTTCTTTCTGTATTCTATTATATATTCGCAAGAGAAGAAAGAAAAGTATCTTTCTGAAGATGAACGTATTTTTTCCGTAGTTTATCGCACGGATGCCAAAACACAGTCCTCAAGAAGTGATTGGCGTAAGAAGTCAAAGGTAGAAGAAATCACTTATTTGATAAGAATGCCTTCCGCATGGACGAAAGAAAAAAATGAAATGGCGGAAAAGTCAAAAACTCCCTGTGTTCGGGGCGTAATTGCAATATGTACTTGGGATAAAGAACCGGAAAGAATGCGGAAAAATTTATCTTATTGGAATAGCGAGTTTAAGTATTTAATACAATTTGCTGATGATAATAATATTGCGGTGATAACATGGACGAACTTCGGCGGATATTTAATATCTACCAGCTCTGACGAAATGACTGAAAAACAATCGAAAGACTATGATTATATTTTCAACGATAGGCTTTCTGAGTGGGAAACTGGTTTTCGTAGAGCTTTGCATAAATACAATCTTCCCAGGAATGCAACAATGCTTTATGGATTTTCCGGTGGCGCGCAAATTGCCCACCGAATTGCTTTGCGAAAGCCCGACTATTTTTCCGGAATACACATTCATGTAAATTCCAGTTATGATACCCCTACCCCGAAAGCCAAAAATCTTGTATGGTTAGTTACAACTGGCGAGTTGGAATATGGCTATCCCGCAGCAACAAGATTTTACCAAAAAATGATAGATTTAGGTTATGCCGTTATATTTAAAGCCGGAGAAAATCTTGGACATTCCACAAACGCGCAAATAAATAATCTTTCTCTGGAATTTTTTAAATATATGATAAATTTTGTGCCGGATCCTTCTAATCCCGAATGGAAGTCGCCACCAATAGATAAGTTTTATTTATTGCGACATCCCATTTACATCGGAGATTATTTGAACCAGGTAGCCTATCCCGTTGATAAAGCCTTATCAAATGTAGCGGATCGCAAATATATGGTTACTCTTCCTACTAAACCTTTGGCGGAAGCTTGGGGAACAATAATTGAATAATAATGTACATACTGTTGGCTCAAGTTATTCCTGAACGTCTAGATTGGTTTAATTTTGGCATATCCAGTGCAAATCGCACAGGGGCATTTATTGCATGTTTGATAACCTTCGTTTGGTGTTTGTATGCATTTCGTATAAAATGGTTGTCTATTTTAACGTGGATAGCTAACCTTGTATTGTTTTACTTTTTGGTTCAAACAGCCTCCCGTGGAGCGCTTGTTTCTCTTACTGCCGCTGGTATATTCTTTCTGTTTTTCGCCGGATTTAAACGTTCGCGTAGAACGGTATTTTTCGTATTATTTTGGGTTGCTTGTGCACTGCTCATACTATTGCAGTCTAGATTATCTCATCGCATGGAAGAAATGGTAACCCTCCAAAGTTCTTCCGCTAATTGCCGAATGGATATATATCTGTCAGGATTAAAGATGCTAACAGACGCTCCTTCTGGAGTACAATCGCCTATAGAGGCATATATGCAATGGTATCAAGACCCTAATGATTCTGAGACATATCTTTCAATGATTAATTCCCATTTGGAATTCTTGTGCGCAAATGGATTTTTATTACGTTTAGGATATATCGCGCTTTGGGTGTTTATACTTTCTTTATTATTACCGAGTTCTCATGCTATATTACCATCGGCATGTACTTCAGTCTGGATTTGCTTCGCACTATGCTCTACTTTTAGTAATGTAGCAAATTATTGGGTACTTTGGATTATCCCTACTCTTTCATTTATCTTGGGAGCGTTTTATAATAAAGCCCGCCTGAAGAATTACCGTTTTTATTCTTTAGTTATCCTAGTATCGCTAGTCTCATTTATAGTATTACACACAATTTCATATCTTCTGCCAAGAGAAGCTCCTTTGCGTTTCCGTAACAATGGAGATGTTTTAGTCGGTGAGGGAATAGCTAAATTTTGCATATTTAAACCTATCGAAAGAATTTTGGGAACACATTTTGGTAGTGAAATTATCAGCATTCAAAAAAATACAGATACTCCGATTCTCGTTTCCAAGAATCTTCCGCAACATAGCGTGGATAAGCTCATCATTTGTTCTACCTTGCCAGAAAATGCAAGCGAACTTTATGCCAAAGAACTGGTCTTTTTGAATACTTTTCCGCCTAATGACATGTCTAAATATAAAAGTTTAAAAATAACCGGCGTAATAGGAGGATTTACCGATTGGCGCGTACGACGCGCGTGGAAAAGTATTGCAAATAATAAAGAATATAATATTAATCTTAATATTTTAAATGGAGTTGCGGATTATATCCCAAATTGGACAAAATTTATTACAGATGAAACTAATTAAGGATTTATTATTTATAACGTTTATCTCAGGAATAATTGGACTATGCAATTATATTCTAAATCCTAACCGTCCAAATATTGAGCTTGCCTCAGATGAAATTACTTTAGAAATGTTAGCTAAATTACCGAAACCAATAATGGTAATAGACGCAAGGTCTTCAAAAGAATTTGCAGCAGGACATGTAAAAAATGCGTATAACATTTCAGAAAGCGAATTTGAAAGACACCTTTCAAAATTCCTAGATGCGTGGATTCCCGATTCTACTTTGATTGTATATTGCAATCCCGGCGCATGCAATTCTAGTAGAAGTATTGCCAATAGATTGAAAAATGAGTGCGGGATGAAGAGGGTTTATGTTTTAAAGGACGATTGGAAAAAATGGAAAAATTAAGATTTTATTTAAATTGGACATTGCGCCTTATTTTGGCGGGCACGTTTGTCTACGCTGCTATAAGCAAAATATTCTATCCAAATGAATTCTTTAATAATATACGCAATTACCAATTAATTCCTGACTACCTATCTTATGTGACTGCGTATTTTCTACCTACCTTTGAAATTGTTGTTGCTATTCTAATTTTAACCAAACGATTCTTTACGATTTCTACCTTAAGCATAACATTTATGTTACTCAACTTTATATTAGCCATATCTTCTGCGTGGGTTAGAGGGTTGGACATAAATTGCGGATGCTTTGGATCTGGTGTTCCTGAAGGTTATGAGATGGTAATCCTTCGTGACATAGCTCTCGTAGTTCTTTGTATTATTTTATTTTTGATAAATAAGAAAAATCTGTCAAGATGCATATAGTATGAAAGAGAAAAAAGTCATCCTCATAGCTATAGCAATTCCACTTGTTGCTGTAACTTTAGCTTTGATATTTATTTTAGTGAAACAGCATTCTGTTCAAACCGGTCCCGTCCTACCTATAGATAGCTATATTGAACACCCGCTAAATTATGCAGGAAATAGTTATTCATTTTCTGCGAGTATAATTTCGCAATTAGCATATTCAGATACAAGGGGACGCATACTCTTAGTAAAGCCACAAACTATAAACCATCAGCTTCCAATATTTGTCCCACCAACAATTAAGGGTTTCAATCCACAAGTAAATCAAGTATACGCATTTTCGGTGAGTATAGATTCTGAAGGAAAATTGGTATTAACGGATTTTAAAAAGATGTAGTAAATATGAAATCTATATATTTAATTTTATTTATTTGTATTTGTGTACCTATATATGCACAAGATGTTGTAACTCCTCCGTCCAGTGCTACGCCACCCTCTCCAACAACTACCTCAAATGCGCTACCTCCAACGACGTCCTCTACAACACAAGCCCCTACATCTGAAGTAGTCAACGCGCCATCGGCTATGCAGTCGCAATCCGGACAATCTCCTTTCAGCCTGGGCGGATTGTCTTCTGCCGACAACAGCGCAATTTTAAATATGTTAAATTCTCAAGCTAATCTTACTGATTTGACTGGGAAAAAAGTAGATGAAGCCCAACAACGTCTTATTCGCTCCCGTTTTGAGAAATACCTTAATACTCCCCCTGCGGCCTCCGCAGAAGATATCGCATACAACCAGCTATTAGTAGATATAAGCCAACGTTTAGCCGGTAAAGGCGGCGGCAGTGATAATGAGCGTACTATTGATGCATGGAGAATGCTTTTTAATGCTGAAAATTATCCCATGGATGATAATCTTTGTCGAACCATTGCTGATAAGGTGGTAAACTTTTGGCAGACCACCCGAAAGATAGAAAAACTCCTCATACAAAATGAAGCCCTAGAAAAGGATCGAACACGCAAAGAATCCGGCATTCGAGTTATCTCAAGCATGGATAGGCGTGACTTTATTGATATGATGCGCGGGAAAGATGCAACGCCTCCTCCTTCGCGTGATTACGAAATGGATCCTATAAAAAAGAGAATTGCGGAAACGGAGGCGAAAATTCAGGAAAATAAGTCGTATGAAGCAACTTCTAGAGTTAACCAAAAACTGGATTTCCAGAGCCTTATAGTACAGTTCTTCATCCAACGCAGGTATTATCATGCAATGATTACTAATGACTTCTATCGTTACCTCTTTGCAGCCGAAGATGGAAAAATAGAAGGAGTCGATGCATTAAAAGGTGAAGTATTTGGAGGAATAGATATCAAACTTACTACAGCAAGTATTGATGCTCTATGTAAAGAAGCTATAAACGATACGGAGCGTGCGGTGGAAGCGGTAAAGTATTTAGTAAGCCGTGGAGAACTTCATTCTGCGACCCAGCGATTGATGGAGGCATTTTTTATAGGCGAGAATCTGGCTCCTATAAAGACTTTTCCGATGGACGCCAAACGGGAAATAATGCGGTATATGCGCGATACAGATAAGCTTATAAATGCCGTCAAGGTAAAGCATGTAGAGCGTGCGGAAGAAATATTGAAGGAGATCCTTACATATGTGAAAGACTTTGATACTGGGCAAATCGAGGCGTTTATTGAGACCTCGCGTCAACTCAGTAACTTAGCCCTTCAGAGAGCGCTTGTTTCGGCACAAAGTAAAAATCAGCAGGGTGTTGAAGCGGCGCTTAAAGAGGCCGTGGAGTTCTGGCCAACTAACCCTGAAATACAAAAGTTCTTAAAGACAATGGTAAGTCGTTTGGACATAAAGGACGTAGCTGTTGCGGATTTTGACCGCCTACTGGAACAAAAAGATTTCCGGGGTATATTTAACGACCGCTTCAGGTTTGCCGCAGCGCTTGCTACAGATAATAGTAGAAATGGAAAATTTCTGGAAATAATGAAGCAAATGGAGATTATTGAAACAGCCATCTCCCAAGCAAAAGAACTTGTCCGCCAACGCAACGACTTTGCCGCATGGGAGATTGTAGAGAAAGTGTACCGCCAATTTCCGGAAGATGCTAATCTTAATAAGATGCGCGCGGATTTAACCGTCAATGCCTCGCAATTTGCCGCCGCCATAGCTAGCGCCGAGAGAGCGGCGCAATCCGGTAAGTTATGGCCTGCGCTGCTGTTATATTTAAAAGCTAAAGAAATCTATCCCTTCTCTTCTATTGCTAATGATGAAATAGCTAATTTGGCAAAGAGATTAATAGATGAATAAGTGGTAACTTTACACATAACTCAGAGCCAATCCCCGTAGTGCGCCCGTATAGGGATTTTTTACTGCATATTCCACTAGAGATAAGATACCTTTTGGTGTCTTTACCATTAGTTTTAATTCCGCCATATGCCTTATTGCGCTTAAGTCCTTAGCATAACATTGCACTATAGCTTCTCCTATAACGCATGAGTATACCTTGTCGCATGCGTCCAGCATTTTTAAGGTAAGCGGAGCTATACGGGATAAATCGCAATCTGCGAAACTTCTTCCTCTCATATGCCCTACACCACCCCTCCCGCCAAAGTCTATATTCGGAAATGTGCAGGCCGCGCACTGTTTTGGAAGCGTCGCAAATTCCCGCCATGTAAAGTTCACGCAATGCGCAAAATTTGTTTCCATAACTTCAAGCTCGGAAAAGGAGACTCCGGATATATTTATAGCCGGTAAGCTAACCCACCGTAGGCTGTGAATTTTCTTAAAGGCTTTTAAAGGAAAATTCGTTACCAGACGGAAATCCGTCTTAGTTATCGCATGTAGATTGCTCAACTCCAAAGATACTTTCGGTAGTATGCAATTCTCTACTATGATGAGGTCACGAAACATCTCAGCAGTAGCACAAGTCACCCTGCTAAAATCTACATCTCTTGCAATTTCCATCCGTTGCCCGTGTGCGGAAAAATTACTCACCACGTATTTAGGCTCGGCGTAGCTGTCTTTGCATGCCCAAACTTTTGCCATACTGATAAAGTTTGGGAAGTGCTGGAAAAAATTTACTTTTGCCTACATCATCCAAACTGGACAGCGAAGCAATACCCATTGCCACCATAGCAACGCCAATTGCGGCGACCGTAGCACCTATTCCTCCCCGAGGAGCGGGACCTTTAGCAGCTTGAGCCGCTTCATACGCCGCCTTTTGCTGGCGGTTAGCTATGCGATTCCTTATTTTATCCTGCAATCCTAAGTATCGGGCAGCTATAATGAACCTATCTACATATTCATCGTTCCCATAGACAAGCTGGTGCTTGGCGTTGAGATATTTTACGATTCCCTCTACGACTTTTTTTTTGCTTTGTCCGTCTTCAGTCCAATGTACGCGGTCCGAGTCGGCCTGCGCGGAAAATGCTAGCGGAGAACTCCCCGCGCAAATAACGCAAGCGCACAAGCGCACAAGATTACTTTAAAATAAAATTTACCTTTATACGTTTCTGGTTTGCTTTGCATATTTTACCCTTATATCTTGCCATAATAACATTTACGCTAGCGTTAAGGTAAAGCTCTTTTTGCAAGAAGCTACCTGCGCACGTTTTCACATAATACAATTTTCGGCTTCATATCACGGATGGCGCTGGCTAATTCAAAAATAACGTCATCAGGGCATCATCAAATCCACTTTTATTCTCCGCATGGATAAATATACCTTGGGCAAATTTGTCGTAGACATCTTTATATTTTATGCTACCTACAAGTCACTCAAGTATCAAAAGCCTACACACATACAAGTTTAAAAATAAAGGGGCGGTTCCGTAGATCAACTACATCGACAAATTTTTGCAATATCCCGGTCGGCAATATTATAATATAGGGCATATTGAATGCGACATCTTTGCACAGAGCACCTATTAGGCTCCTATGACGTTTACGGACATAACTTGGGAGTCGCAAATCCAGCCCGGAGGAAAAAATAATGTCTTAAGCATTGTCAACCGATCAAACATCTCTGAAAATTTCCCCGACGTACTAAATGGAAATTATGCGACGTCAGGCGTAAACGCCACACAAAATCGTCAAAAACATATTCATAGAGAAGCTATAATAATTAAAATATGATTGTTAACGGCTAAGAACACAATCTACGAGAGAGAGATGGTAGCTTCTTTAAATAAATACTATTCCATTCGTCAATTTGCCAATTGTCATCTTTTAAAAAATATTGCATTCCTCCTCTACAATGTACTGCGTTTTTGCTTGTTGGGGAAACATGTCCATATAATTCAGGTTTTAGGATGTGGAATCTATTGGCAACAGCTTTCCTGTCACAGTGGTTAGTCATTTCAGAGCAATAGGTTTTTATTCCCATCTTACTTAAAAATTTTATATAAGATGGGCATGGATGAGAATATCTGTTATTAGTTCCTACAGAGATATAATTTATAAAAGGGAGGAGATTTTTAAAAGAGTATTTTTTTATTTTTTTTCTATCGGTCGGAGCTCCATGATGCGGTCCTACTAAAACATTTGGATTAATCTTAAAAGTATATGCTTTTACTATATCTAAGAACTGTGCATCGCCTCCCCATACAAATTCTACAGAATCCCCATGCCTTAACCCCAATATCGCAGACGCCTGATTATGCCTAGTTGCGGTCATTCCCGTTAATACATCTGGAAAGACAACCTCTAAAATTCGGTCTTCATCTTCAAAAATAACAGTGTCCTTTTGAATATAGCATACTTTTATTTGATTCTTTAATTCTATTAGCTTTGCGAATAGTTCTTTATATTTCTGTGCAGTACGCTGGTCATTCAATAAATATACTTTATTTATTGTCACATAAGGCAGAGTTAATATCCCATTTAATGCTCCGATATGATCAGCATCATTATGTGTTAATATAATAGCTTCAATTGTTTTCGGCGTATCGTTTAACCAATTTATAATGGGGGAGGATCTTGGGCCTACATCTATAATTACTAGCCTTTTATCCTTTAAAGTAATTACAGAGCAATCTCCTTGCCCAACATCCCAAAAATCTATTTGCATATACTGTTACTTTGAGAATAAGCTATCTATATCTGCTTGGGTTACTTCGTGATAAACGAGTTGCAATCTTTCAATATGCGTTGTTTGATTATCATAACCAATCTTACCCCAACAAGAGAATCTATCCCCTTGTTTTAATAGAGCCAAAGATTCCTTAGCTGCTCCGATTAAGGTTTCTTTTTCTCCAGAATCCCATTTTACTATTGTTTTCTGTTTATTTGACTCAACTACCCCACACATATAACGCAATGGAGACGTATCCGCGGAATAACGCTTAAAATCTACGTCATTTACTATATTTAACCACAGTTGCTTCTCTTCGTCGTTTAATATCTGAGACTTGGACTTGCTTAATAATTCTAAAAACTTCCTAGGTATTTCCTTATCTATATTGTCAATATTACAGATTATCCCCCAAGAAGGAATGTAAATATCTCCATTTTGACTATATACAATTTCTAATTTTTTAAGTAAATATATGTTTGTATTTGCGTCTAGCTTAAATGTTAAATCCGAGAATATACAGCTAATAGGAGTTGATTCAGTATACGTTATAGTTTGAGTACAAGGATTTTCGCATTGAGGGGTATTACAAAAATAATCGCTAGCACCTGTAGCTGTAACGAGAGTGCATGTATATATAGCTGGTATTAAATTATTCATTTGCTAAAGAGTTGAAAATTTCTTTTGCTTGTTGAGTATAATACAATTCAAATTTCTCCAAAATAATATCATGAACTCGTGTAAATAATTGATTAACATCTTGTTCCAAATTATTACTTAAAAGCATTCGTCCAGAAAAAACCTGCTGTAAAGAAAGATCTTGAGCTATGCTTACTCCCACCATGAGTGTGAGATTTGGCATTGGCAGAATGTTAAAGTTTATATTACATGGTGGAACAAGCTTATTCTTTCCCGGTATCTGTGGAAATATAGTTAATAGTTCTTTTGGATCTTTAGCCTTAGTTCTATCCCATATCTTTTTTGAAAGAGTATTCACATATTCTACTGTAAGAGCTGTAATGCTTTTTATATCAAATACAGACTTCCAAATTTCAAAAACTTCTAAAAATTCTAATAAAATCTCTTTAAATGAACCCGGGTGTCCATTTTTAGAGATTAAATTTATGACTAAGGCATTATTAAAAAATCTAACGCCACAACGTTTTTCTTTCTCTCTCCAGAACATGTGCGTAAGTTTTAGTTCAGGTTTTGATTCCGGAGCCGATAAATTATTTTTTGCTGGTACGCCAAAGTTAATGCCTACACAAATAGTAGTTTTTTGCTCAACAATAGGATATTTTTCCATGAGCCGCAATTGGAATGCTTTGCGACGCTGTTCAAACGTTTCTGGTTGTATACTAGCAAATGCAACTAAAACGCGTTCCGTTATTGGAGGATGTGTATAGCTCGCTTGTAATTCTTCCTTATTCATGGAGCATGCTTCATTTTGCCCAATTATCGCAATGCTTTCTTTTATAGCAAGCCTAAATATCCAAAAATTACTCTCCAAAAATATTCCTATATCTAACGATTAGTATTTAGTACTTAAAGTAGTAAAAGGTAGTATTTCATTGCGGATAAATCATTTTAATCAGGCGCAGGTCTTTTCTTTTTTTTTGCAATTTAGAATAACAAAAAATCTTTAAGAATGGTTAAAGTTCCGCAATGGAACCCCGCTAAAATTTTTGTAAAGGTAATTTCGTAGGCATAGTGAAAGGCCCGGGAAAGATTATACATTGCCAAGTTTGCCACACATTTTAGTAACTTACATATATGTAATACATATATACAATTCTGTCTATACTATTACCATTAGTATATTAGCGGACTAACTGTAAACAAACACCTAGCGTTAAATCCTTAAATCTTAAAAATCCAGTTAGGCCTTGTCTGTTTACGATATTTTCTTGTTAATTATGCCTTTAAAGAATTATTTGCATTTAATAGGTTCATTCCACACCTCCTTTGGTATTTTTTATCCCAAATAATTCGTTTTCAAAATTAACTAGGTTCGTTGATAGCTTGAAGTCCTCCCATTCGGCCGCACTTAACTCTGCCTTCATGAATTGTACAATTTGAGTATATAGAGATGAGGAATATGTAGATGCAAATCTCAAGGGAATCTTCTCGCCTCTTAGTGAAATTACAAATGCTGTCATAGCATCTTTCATTGCAGCCTCATCATCATCAAAGATTCCTCTGGCATCACAGAGCTCACTTAGGCATTTTTTTGCACAAGCTGCTGCAGGGAAATCATTGAATAATATTAGGTTTGTTCTGATATACCTATCAATAGCCTCCCTATTACTTAAATCGAGAGAATCTAATATATTCATATTTGCACCATTTGTTGCAGTTTTTTGAAAATTCTCCAAGTCTCTACGCATTTCCTGTATGTTTCTCATACAGAGGTCATTTCGGCTGCAAATGGCATCCCAATTACTCCTAAAACTCTGCGAGCTTATATCACATTTGTCATATTGTTCAACTGCTTGCTTTTTTATCTTAATATTTACAAAAAATGGATTGTAGATATATCTACCCCAAAAATCAGCGCGTTTATTGCTTATACTCTTTTGTATATCTTGTTGCTTATCCAGCATAGCAGCTGAATCGTATCTCTTAGCAAAATCTACTAATGCACCTTTCATTAAGTCATTATTGCTATTTATAAAGTTCTGTTGCATTGTACGTAAGCTATCTTGGAGTAAATCTGAAATAGGATTTATTGTACGAATGTCTTTATTCCTTTGTGGAATAAGATAGCTTTCAATATCCAATACAGATCCAACTTCTAGATTTTTGGCAAATACATATGAGTACGTATTTATTGCATATATTTCTGTTATTAGGCAAAGGTATAAAGCCTCAAGCTCACCTTTAGTTAAATCTTCACCATTAACAATTTTTTCTTTAAGATATTTACGGTATAAACCTCGCGTAAAAAATGAAAAATTGCGTATATTTGGTTCCGCGCCGTTTAGCTTCAAGTCAGCAATGCCATCATTATCCCATTCAAGTGAAAAATTACCGTTTATATCTTCTGCTGTTTTTCCACTATCCCAAAAAAATATTGCTGGAGTAGTCCAAGTTACTTCTACTGCAGAGGATTCTTCCGCCCCCGATTGCGCGAGTGTTACACCCCCCGCTAGAATAAGAAATGAAAATAGTAAAACATTTTTTATATTATAATCCATTTTTGTATTAGTTTTCAATTATATTTGATCTGTTATTAGATTCTAAAATATTTCTCTTATTTGTTATTTGTAATATATTGGTATGGATTGCAGTCACTATATCTGTACCTTTTTCAAAAATTAAGCGGGAATCCTTGCACAGCGTGAATATTCGGTTATTCTCAAATATTCCTTCTGGGAAGTCTCCTATAAAATCATCCGCAACAAGTTTCGGGGTCTTCGCGTATGTATAGGTTAATTCGTATATTATGCTTGTACCAACTCCCACTGCAAAGACAGTCCAACCTACTGGATTTGAACCACAAGCAACCATAATAACTGTGACTGTAGCTACTATAGCAGATTCCCCCATATTTTTAAAGGTTTCGTCTCTAAATTCTCTCTCTGTTATCTTGTTGTTTGAATATGAATAGCATGAAATTCCCTCTGAAATCGCAAATGTTAAAACTCCATACCCAGCGCCTGTTTTTAGTGGAGTAAGAACTTTTAAGACTGAAATATTCCGCCCATTAAACGGTACTTTCGTAAGTATACCTGTTGTTACTTTCGTATATGGACCTTTCATCTGGATTTTTGAAAGTGAAGCTGCTGTGAGTCTTTTGGAGGATGCGCCCTCTATTTGTTGTAGGGATCTCGCAACAGCCTTCTGGTTTGCAGATACAACTGCATCAGGTGAGTACTCCATTTTTAGGGTATTATTCCAAGTATCCTTTACCATAGTTCCAATATGGCTTCTATACAGTAAATCCATAAGATTCTGCGCCACATATTGTTGCTCTAAGCTTGAGCTTGTTTTTAGTGCTTTTAGCAGCTTGCTGGTTATGGATTTTGCATATTCCGGCTTATTTTTAAATAGGATTTCGGCATTTTTATTGAAATCATTTACAATTTCTTTTGGCGTTAGCACATATTTAACTAATGTATTATCTGGTTCTAAATCTCCCAAAAGGTGTATGTCATACATCATTGTTGCTAGCGCTTTTGCCTGTTTAGCGGGTAATCCTGTTAACTCTTCGGCACGCATTGTTAGCTTTTTTGCGAATTTAGACCACAAATCTATAAACTCAGCGCGTTTACCCGGGTATGTTTTCTCTAATTCGTCCAAAACCCGCTCTGGTATAGAGCTATTCAATGTCCAACCATGACCTAGTATTCTATGATTCCCAGGTACTTTTCCAAATCTTTCTTTGAATAGCTTTGGCAATTCTGAATCTATCCCCGAACTGATTTCTTTTGATAATTCCTTAAAAGCTATATCATTCCCATATCCATTGAAGATACACGAAATATCTCTATAATGCATATCAAAGCTAGAATGTGCATATATCGTACAGATTCCCGCCAGGTAGATTAAGAATACTAAGAATTTCTTTATCATCTTACAATTATGCTGTTCTCAGATAATTCAATGATTTCATTGCTGTCTATAGGTAGTGAGAGCTGATTTCTCTTCCAATGCTCTTCAAGCCCACCTATTATAAACTCTTCGTATTCTTTTAAATCCTTTATGAACTTTCCTCTACTATTACTGTAGTCAATCTCTATCGTAGATAGGTCTAAGTTCCCCCCAGATATATAAAATGCATATTTGAGTACGAGTATACATTCATCCGTAAAATCTTTAGTAGTAACAATAGTTTTGTAGTAAACATTTAGTTTATCCTTTGTAGGCACTACCCTATCTATTGCAATAAGTTTAACCTGTTGACCATTATAAACTTTTAATTCTATAGGAAGAGGTAAGGAATCACTAATAAACTTCCCTATGTTTACCATAATTGTAGTCGGTGTTTTTATTACAGGTAAAGGTTTCCGTAGATTTTCACTTATATAAATATATGCAAAAAATAGAACTATTGCTAATACAAAAATACCTATTATTTTTTTCACTTTTAAATTTAGATATGGTTTGGGTTACTATTTATAGCGCATGGTAAAATAGTATTAATCAGCATGTCAATACCAATATGGTATTTAGCTAGTATTTAGAAAATTATGTATAAACTAAAAAACTTAACGATGCCCAAGTAATCAAAGTAGGATTTTACTCATTGCTTCGCATTATTCTACCTACCATTGCGTTCTTGATTTCTTCTCGGCATCCTCCCTTTTTTCTACTTTTATTCGTCTTACTTTTGTTTAAATACAGTCAGTGTACGACTTATGGGTTTAACCATGACTCCTACTTATGTTTCTGTAAATACTTTGCAACTAGGGATTCGCGAGTATCCGTAGGTTCAGCATGCCCAATTACTTTATACCATCTAGCTTCAAAGAAATTTACTGGCGGGTATGGTAAAGCCGTATTTAATTCCTGCACTTTTACCATAGGAACCTCTGCTGGGGTGCATTCATCCTCTAATGCAATCATCAAGCACTGTTCATCATCCTGTTCTATATGTTCTTTATATACTAAAATATCGCCGAGCTTAATCATTCTGCTCTCCCTTTCTTTTTTTGGTATGTCAATATTAAAATTTAGGTCTTTTAGCCTATCTCGTTTAATAGCCTTATAAGTGAACGCCCTAAAGCATATGCTAAATTTACCGGTACAGCATTACCTATTTGTTTATACTGTGCGGACATAGCTCCCGCAAATTCCCAGGTGTCTGGAAAGGTTTGTATCCTTGCATATTCCCGTATAATCAACGGACGCGTTTCGGTTGGATGGCATCGTTCGGTTTCCTTTTGTGATGGTGAGCAAGTTAGAGTTAGCGCGGGCTCGTCTAGGGATAACCTTCTAGCCATGCCCGTTTTCCCTCCCCCTGAATAGAAACTTTTGCCCATATATTCCTTTTGAGTAGCTACTGGTAAATCCTTCCAGTAACCACCCATGGGTACTAACTCCATTACTCGTTGTTTCTTCTCTGGATATTTTTGACCTTTAGATGCAGGTACATCTGTTTCGTACAGATCCCCTTTATATAGCGCATCACGTAGATTCATAATCTTGTAGTATGGCTCAGGCCATCGAAACTTTGCTTTATCCGCATAGTCATTCCTTATGGCTATCATTATTAGTCGCTCCCTTTTCTGGGGTACTTTGTACTTTACAGCCTGCAATATACGGGGTTCAATAAGTGTATAACCTAACTCAGGTATAATATTCCTTATAACCTTAAATGTCTTTCCACTATCATGCGAAAGTAATCCCCGTACATTCTCGCATAATACAACTTTTGGACGTGCTTCATATATGGCACGCGCTAATTCAAAAAATAAGGTGCCACGCGCATCTTCAAAGCCTCCCTTATTCCCAGCATGGCTAAATGCCTGGCATGGGAAACCTCCTGTCAATAAATCCACAGAATCTTCGTATTGTTTAAAATTTATATTATGTATATCATCTTTTATAATATTCCAATGCGGACTATTTTGTTTTAACGTCATGCATGCGTATTTATCGCAGTCATTTAACATTATGTGCTTAAATCCCGCAAGTTCCATCCCCAATGCTAACCCCCCTGCCCCAGCAAAAAGCTCTATACTCGTGTAGTCCCGTTTGGGACGTACTTTTAGCTCCGCATCCCATTTGGAGTTTATCATCTCTGATACTTCAGGCACCCCCATCAGTTCATCGGAGTCAAAATATCTTTCGCCCGATTTCTCTGTTTTGGATATAAATTTTCCCTTCTTCTCCCAATGTGTAAGAGTTCTTTTTGTTATCCCTAGTATATTAGCTAAATCTGTGGCGCTTATCTTCATTTATTATGAAGATAAGTTTAGTATTAAGCATAATACGTTCTGCTTCAGGTTCCGTTCGTGTTTTTATAACCTTGCACTATTGTGTATATTATTTACTCTCTCTCTAAGTTTTATAATAGAGCAACGCTTATGATTAAGAAAAACGATTTATTAATTTACGAAACCTGCTTGGAAAAGGGTGACGAATTTGCGCTTATGCTGGCTATAGAAGATGAGCATACGCCAGCAAAAGTCCCTATGGTTTCGTTTATAAACTTAAACACTAATCTTTCAGTACCCCCCATAAACTGTCATGAGGCAAAATACTTTAAAATAGTTGGGCATACTTCGCCCGGCGATACCCCTGCGCAGCTTGTTCAAAAATACCTACCCAAAGATAAATGGATCTTTACTGATGATTTGTTTATACAAAATTTTATATCCAAGACTTTATAATATTGATGATATACTTTCATAAGTTTATGTTTTTTATACAACCTTTATACAACCCACCATTACTGTAGAATGACACATTAAATAAACGAAGTTTAAGCTTATGAAAGAGAATCAAAAGTTAGAGCCAGACTTTTTTAGAAAAAAAGAAATTTTTGAGTATTTAGAAAAAAGTGACCCGAGAGGTAGGATAATTCTTGGATCCACTATTATTGATGAATTGTTACGAAGACTATTAGAAAGACGCTTAGTCAAAGATGAAAACGTACTAAAGGAGGCGTTTGACTTCAACGGAATGCTGGATACATTTTCAAGTAGAATAAAGATGTGTTACTTATTAGGTGAAATTTCAAAAGAACTTTATAAAGAATTAGAAGCACTAAGAAAAATTCGGAACATGTGCGCTCATCGAATCAAAATAATTACTCCTGATGATCCTCGCATCATTGAATATGAGAAGAAACTTCGTTTAGTTAGAGATGTTTTCAAAGGTATCGAAAAAAATAAACAACTATCTATCTTTATTATGAGTATTGCATGTTATATCGTGGCGATCGTAAAAAGAATCACGCGTACAACTCCATTTGAAAAACGCCAATATGAATTGAATAATTTAGGATTTGAGGAGATTGACTATAAATATATGGATAATGAATTATAGCTCTACAATATTCTGCAACTTTAAATAGCGCTAGTCCTCGTCCGACCCCCCGCTATTAGTGGTTTTATTTTGTGATAGAATACCCCAAAGTATAACGGAGATGACTGTAAATAGGCATAGTATCAATCCAACTATTATTAGTTTCGGAAATATTACAGCAATTATCATGAATATCACGAATAACACTATCAAACCGAATATGCAGCATCCACAACCTGATACATCGTTTTGCATATTTATTGCTAGATAAAGTTAATCGCGGCCTAAGATTTTGCCTATCTTAAATACACTCACTACATCTATTATATCACCATCGCGTGTTTCTAGTGGACCTGCTGTAGAAGAATCGCCAGATTCTAGATCCTCATACTCTAGAAATTCATCCAGGTATGCTTTGCCTATAGATACCTGCTTTAATAGAATCTTACGCAATGGAGTCTTCTTTTTATTATACAAGTATAGATCTGGTGTCAGCCCCCGGGTATCCTCAGCCCATAATTCACCTATATCTCCCAAAATTAGCGCATGGGTAGCTTCCTCTA
>OIGD01001304.1_pt1 | contig 23898 bp, 14 predicted proteins | sample 1582211 | NCBI WGS metagenome assembly OIGD01 (sample SAMN04414078, study PRJEB24778) | human gut metagenome | material: faecal | host: Homo sapiens
CCAAGCATCACTGCTTCATTTTTAACCTGTACTGAATTATAAGCATTTAAAGCTTCATTATAGTTCTGTTGTTCAAATAGTTTTGCTGCTTTATCAATTTGTTGATTTAAATCTACATTATAAAGTTCATCAAAGTGAGCTTTTAAGTTTTTGTCATTTTGGAATTTATTTTGCGCTCGTTTTGCAAGTTCAAGACTTTCTTTTAGGTTTCCTGATTCATATAACGCTTTTGATAAATTTAAATATGCGTTAGAATCATTATTGCCAAGTTCAATTGAACGTTTATAATAATATAACGCTTCTTTAGGTTGTTTGGTTTTATGAAGTTCATATCCAATTTGATAATTTAAATTGGCATCATTTGGACTTGAATTCAATTTTTGCTTTAAAAATGTAATTAAATCTTTTGAATTTAAGTTTTTCATTAAAAGATTGTCTAAATTTGTTTTTGCTTCAACGTTATCCGGATTATTTACAAGGCACGTTTTATAATCTTTAATGGCTTCAGGGTATTTATTTAATTTTTCATAACACAATGCCCTTAGAAATTGTGCACGGTGGTTATTAGGACTTTGTGAAAGTATTTCACTATATATTTTTAAAGCATTTTGATAATCTTCTTTATTCATATATAAACTGCCGATATTAATTTTTGAAATATTAGTTGAAGAAGGTTCATATTTTGCAGCTTGATTATAATATTTTAAAGCTTCATCAAATTCATTCATCTTTTGACATATAGCACCTAAATTTATTAAACTTTGGTAGTCTTTTGGATTTTGACTAATTTTACTTTGATAATCAAGGTATAGTTTGTTTAAAATCCCTTTATCATTAATATTTCCATTCATAGCTTTTGTATAAAAATTATTTGCTATATTTTTATCCCCCAAAGTTTCATAAATTTTACCAAGTTTTAATAAACTTTGAGCGTGATTTTTATCATAACTTAAAACCTTTTCAAAATAGACTTTTGATTTGTCAATATTATTTAGAACATAAAAAATATTTGCAATTTCATAGCATGATTCAAGCTGATATTTTGGGTCATTTAAAATATAATGATAAGTAGTAGCTGCTGCTTCAAGTTTTCCTTCACGTTTTAATTTTTTTGCTTCATCAAATAGTCCATTTGCAGTTGTATCTTTTTTTGCTTGTTTCGCTACATCATTTAAATTTGCTTCGGTTGTCTTAATGGCATTATCCAATTGTTTTGATGAAAAATCGTTGCTGTATTTAAGATAGAATAAAGCACTTTTTAAATCGTCAACACAAGAGTTAAAATCTTGTTTTTTATTATAATAATATGTGGCTCTTGCAAGATATGAATTTATTATGCCGGCATTTGCATGGGCATTTATCGAATCAAGATTTAAGGCGCTTTTATAGGAATTTATTGAATCAGTATAATGATGTTTTTCATAATACTGCTTACCTTGAAGATTATATGCATTTATTACATCTATATTTTGTGCAAAAGCTATATTTTTAAATAATAAAATTATAGTAAATATTATCGCTGCTTTTTTCATAAAATAAATCCTCATTTATATTTATATTAAATATTATATGCAAAAAAAAACTTTTTATATTATCCTATAATCTTATATTTAAGTGTGATATAATATACAAATAATGATTTTATAAACTAAGAAAGTTATATAATATATGAATAATAAAAAAACGTTAATTTTAATTGATGGCCATGCGTTAGCTTTTCGTAGTTACCATGCGTTAGAAAGAACAGGTATGAAAACAACTTCTGGTATACCTACCTGGGCAGTTTTTGGTTTTTTTCGAGCATTATTTGACATATTAAAAAATAAAGACATTAAACCTGATTCAATAGCTGTGGCATTTGATGTTGGACGTCATACTTTCCGCGTTGATAAATATCAAGATTATAAAGCAAATAGAGGCATAATGCCGGATGATTTAAGAAGTCAGTTATCTTTCATAATTGAAGGATTAAAAGCTTTTAATATTCCTATTTATACAAAAGAAGGCTATGAAGCTGATGATGTTATTGGCACTATTGCAAGACAAATTAAAAATCAAGGTGATAAAATATATATTTTAACAGGCGATAGAGATTCTTTTCAGCTTGTTGATGAAAATGGCGATATAATAGTTATTATCCCCCAAAATAGTGTTTTGCTTTTTTATGACTGGCAAAAAGTTTATGAAAAAATAGGGGTATACCCAAATCAAGTTGTAGATTTTAAAGCATTATCAGGAGATACATCCGATAATATCCCAGGCATTCGTGGCATAGGACCAAAAACAGCTTCAAATTTGCTTGAAAAATATAAAAATTTAGAAAATATTTATGCAAATATTGATGATATAAATCAAAAATCTCTAAAAGATAAACTAGTAAATGGAAAAGAAGATGCGTATTTAAGTCAATACCTTGCAACTATTGATAAAAATGTTGATATTGATTTTAACATTGATGATGCTAAACTTGATATAACTAATTTAGATGATGTTGTTGCGTTTTTTAAAAAACTTCAGTTATATGGTTTTATTAAAAATATTGAGTCTATTTTTGGAGCTTTTAATTTAAAAGTTCAAAGTGACAAAAATGAAGACAATGCTTCAAATCATGCACAGTTAAATTTATTCTCAACTAATAACACCAATAATGAAGAAGAAAAAAATGATAACTTAAATGATATAAAAACTGTAAATGTTTTTAATAAGGCTCAATTTGAACAAAATATTATTCAAAATGAAAATGATTTTGATAAGTTTTTATCTAAATTGGAAAAACAATCGTTTTTTGCTTTTGATATTATAGTTGATGATGAAATAAATGTTTTTAATGCTAATATAAATGGCCTTGCATTTTGTTTTATTAATGATTTTAATTTATTTGATGGTTATAAAAATTATGATAAATATAAAAATAATATTGAAACTTATCTTATTCCATTAAATCATAGAGAGTGTTTTGATTTTGATATTAAAGAAATATTAAATAAATTAAAACAAGTATTTGAAAATATAAACTGTAAAAAAACATCAAATAATATAAAATTTGCCCAAAATGTATTGAGTCAATTTGATATAAAAATTAATGGTGTTGTATTTGATGTTGTTTTAGCTTCATATGTATACGATGCAAACAGACGTCATAACTTAAGCACTCAGGCACAGGAGAATATTGATTATATTATTGATTCAAGTGAAGACATTTTAGGACGTGGAAAAAATGCTTTAAAATTTTGTGATATTAATTTTAATAAATACAAATGTTATGGCTGTCAAAATGCGTATGCTATTTATGCTTTAACACACTATTGGCTTGATAAATTGAATGATACAGAAAAGAAAATATTATTTGATATTGAACTTCCATTAGCTTTTGTACTTTCAAATATGGAACAAAATGGTGTAAGCATTGATGTATCGTATTTGGATACATTAAATGTAGAAATTTCTAAAATGGCAAAAAATATTGAAGATAAAATATTTGAACTAGCAGGTGAAGATTTTAATATTAATTCACCTAAAAAAGTTGGTGAAATATTGTTTGATAAATTAAATTTGAAAGTTAAAGGTAAAAAATCAGCTAAAAATTCAACAAACGCAAAGGTATTGGAACAATTAGCAGAAAATTATGAAATAGCATCAAAAATTCTTGAATATCGACATTTGATGAAACTTAAAACTACATATATTGAGGCATTGCCAAAACTAATAAATAAACGTGATAATCGTATACATACAACATATAATCAATTTGCGACAAATACAGGAAGACTTTCAAGTACTAATCCAAATTTGCAAAATATCCCGATACGTACCGAACTTGGAGCTAAAATAAGACGTGCATTTATCCCTAAAAATAAAGAAACTTCCGTTATTTTATCTGCTGATTATTCCCAAATTGAATTAAGGCTTTTAGCACATTTTTCAAATGATGAAAATTTAATTGAAGCTTTTAAAAATAATCAGGATGTTCATTCACTTACAGCTTCAAAAGTTTATGGTGTTGATATAAAAGATGTTACAAAAGATATGAGACGTCAAGCTAAAGCCGTTAATTTTGGAATTGTATACGGACAAACTAAGTATGGATTGGCAAGTGCTTTAAATATATCAAAAGACGAGGCTCAAAATTTTATTGATAAATATTTTGAAACATATAAAAATGTTAAAAAATATATGGATGAGAATATAAATTTTGCAATAAATAATGGATATGCCCAAACTTTATATGGAAGAAGACGTTATTTACCTGAATTAACAAGTTCAAATAAGCAAATATATGAGTTTGCTCAAAGAGCTGCAATAAATTCACCACTTCAGGGGACAGCTTCTGATTTAATTAAACTTGCTATGAATGAGTTAAATAAAAAATTAAAAGAAAATAATCTAAAATCCCAAATGATTATACAAGTTCATGACGAACTTGTTTTGGAAGTTTTAAATGACGAATTGGATATTGTTAAAAATATGGTTGTAGAGGCTATGGAACTTAATCAACCGCTTAAAGTACCTCTTGTAGTTGATGTAACAACCGGTGATAGCTGGATGAAAGATTAATTTGGAGAACAATTATCAATGATTAGAAAATATTTAATATTACTATTGTTAGTTTTGTTAAGTTTAAATAATATAGCATACTCAGATAGTCCATCGATTCCAAATAATACAATATCTCCCTATGTTAATTATAATGATTGTATAAAAAATTATAAAATAGACGAAGAAAGTTTGTTTTATTTAACCTTATCAGCTATTTCAAATGCAAAATATAAAATTCTTGAAATACAGACAAGAAGCGGCTATATTCTTTTTAGTGCTTATGGCAGGGAGTTTTTAGCTCAGGTTGTAAAAGTTACAGCGAATTTAAGCGAGTTAAAAATTACACCACAAAACAATAGTTATTTATTTGACTATAATTTAATTTACCGTATTTTTAATGATATTAATATAAATTTAACACCATAGTTTAAACATTAATTAGTTTATTACTAAGCTTTTCCATAAATTGAGGAAGTTCAAAAGCTTCAGTTGTACCAACGATTATTTCCCAGTTTGATAAAATTTCATCAAGTTCATCTTTCATTGATGCTAAAAGTCCTGGTATAACGATAATTTTATGTTTTAAACCATTAAGTATTTCATTTTCATTAACCATTTTTTTAACCATATCCGCTGTAAATTTTTCAGCAGACCAGGCTGTTAAAACACTCATACCGTCGGATGGAGTGATTAAAAGAAAAGTTGGAATATCAATAGCTTCAAGTTCATTTGCAACAGCAAAATAAGTTAATGCAAAATTTGTTGTCATAACGACAAGGGCTTTATCAAGATTTTCTTTTGGGTTATTTATTTCATATATCTTACTTTCAACCTGAAGTGGTTTTTGCGGATTTGTAAATATATTTTGTCTTAGGGTAAACAAAGCAGAAAATAAAGCCCTATCAAAAACATCAAAAATTATAATATTTGAATATCTGCAAATAAGCAAAGAAGAAATTGCTGCTATTTTATTTATATCCTTCTCTTTAATATGAGTTAAAACAGGATAAGCAAACGCCTGATTTTTATTTTCAATTGCTTCATATCGAATATTTGTTAAATCGTTTATAACACTTTTTATATCTTTATTTTCAATGTGGTCATATTTTAATAATATTGATTTAAATCCATTCTCTTGAAATGCTTCACTTTTTTGGCTTAAATCTGTTAAATTATTGGCAGAAATAACAATTGTGATATTATTGTCAATATTTGAATAGTCATCTGTTTCAACAACAATATCTTTAAAAATACCAATATGGTCATTTTTCTGAGTGTTTAAAATTATATTTAAACTTTTTGATTTTATTTTATCAACAGCGTCTTTTAAATTTCCATTATCAATTAAATAAATTCCATCAATTTTAAAAGTTTCACCAACACGTTCGATTTTATAATTTGCAATATCATTAAGCTTTTTATCAAAGTTAAAGTCATTTGAATATAAAGTTATATAAAAACATGTTCTGTTAACAAAAGTTTTTTCATGCCTAAACATAACAGTTTCACCGCCTGATTTTAAATTGTTGCCTAAATTAATTTCATGCTGTTGAATAATGTTGGCTTCTTCAAACAATTGTTTTAATTCATTTGAAACAAAAGGGCATTTTTCAATTTGAGTATTTTTTGAAGCAAGTTTAATAGCAAATGCCATACAAGTTGGGAATCCGCATTTTTTGCAGTTTGTATTTTCTATTTTTTTGCCTCCAGGCAGATGTTTGAATATTTCAATTGCGTTCAATTTTTAATAACCTCATTTAAAGTTTTAACAGTATTTTTGTTCCATACAACAACAATATTTGCATTAGCAGCAATAATTGACGTTGCAGCAGTTATTTCCCACAAATCAATACGATTATTTAATTCTCCCCAATTATCATCAAAACTATCGGATTTTAACTCTTTAGCTTTAAAAACTTCTTCACCAATGAATGAAATAATAGGAAAATCAAGCATTTTGTCACCCTTTAATGCTTCAATTTTAACTTTTTCCATCATTGAATAACCATAATCAAGCCCATATCCAAGACCGCCTGTGTCAGTATCGATAAGTATTTTTTCTTTTTCTAATCCCATATCAAGTGATAAAATATTAAGTTCTTTAGCTAAATTAATATCAATAGGCGTTCTCAAAACAATTTTATGGTTTGAATTAATAATTGTAGGAATAATTTCACGATAATTTAACTCTTGGGCAAATGCAATTATTGATTCTTTTTTTATATTTTTGGCTAAAAAATTTAGTAATTTAATATCAAACTTTTCATTATTCATTCCCCTTAAAATTAAAGGTTTGCAAGCTTTTTCATTTATTATATCTAATGATTTTTGAACATAATCAAATTGGTTTTCAAAATCTTTTAAAGTTAAATTAAATTTTATTGACAATAAATCAGATTCAATAGCTAAAGCTTCTTTTAGACGTGTTTCAAAATTTTCGAAAAAATTATTATTAATATTATCATTTTGTATAAAAAACGGTATTTCATAAGCAATTTGTGCTTGAGAAGCTTTGTTTGTAAAAGCAATATCGTATAACATATATTTAAATAACCTCTTCTTTATTTAAGTAAGTAGTATCAAAAGTGGGAAGCAAGATAGAAAAAGTTGAGCCTTCGTTAATTTTGCTTTTAACTTTAACAAAACCGTTATTGTGTTTTTCAACACTTATTTTTACAAGATGTAAACCTAAACCTGTTCCTTTTATTGAATGAGTAGCATTTTCAACACGATAAAATCTATCAAAAATTTTACTTAAATGTTTTTCTTCAATACCCATACCATTATCAATAACAGAAATTTCAAGATATTTAGGATCTTTTGAAATCTCTGCTCTTATTTTTATTTTATCATTGTTATTAGAATACTTAATAGCGTTTGATATTAAATTTTTTAAAGCTCTTTCAATACTTTGAACATTTATAAATACATTAGGCAAATTGTCTTCTTTGAGAACTGAAAAATGAAGTCCTTTTTCCTCAGCAAGAATCTGCATTGATTCAATGCTTGCTTCTATAATAGAATTGACGTCACAAAATTCTTTATGTAAGGCAACATTTGGAGCTTCAAGTCTTGAAAAATCAAGTATTTCATTTACCATTCTGTGTAAATGGTCTGTTTCTTTGTTTAAAGTTGCTAAAAATTCCTGTTTTGTTTCTTCATCAAATTCTGAAGAATGGTTATACAAAGTATCGGCATAAGTGCGTAAAACAGTGACAGGTGTGCGAAGTTCATGAGATACATTTGAGATAAAAGAACTTTTCATTTTGTCAATTTCAACTTCTTTTGTAACGTCAATTAAAACAATGATATAACCTAAATAATCTTGACTTTTGGAAAACATAGGCGATATAACAGCTTTTAAAATACGTTTATCAATTTCGATATTAAATTCAAGAGGTTTTTTCTCCATAATATCAAGCGGAGTGTCTTTAAACTGCTCAATTTTTTCTTTAAAACATAAGTTTCCATCACTATCACAATACTGTTGAATTTTTGTGGAATTAATTAGCTGGGGGTCAACATCAAGCATTTTTTGGGCGGCATTATTAATTAGAACAACATTGTCATAATTATCACAAACGACAACACCATTTACAATACTCATTAAAACAGCTTCAAATTTATTTCGTTCTAAAGTAAGCTGTTCAATATTTTGTTTTTCATAGGTATTTAAACGACTTGACATATCATTAAAGGCTTCAACAAGTTGTTTTAATTCACCTGAAATACCTTTTATATCTATTTTATAACCAAAATGACCGCCTGATATGTTTTTAACACCCATTTGTAAAGTATTTAATTCTCTAGTAATTAATATAGTATTAATTAAGACTGTAATTGTAAAAACAATCCAGGCTACAAAAAATACAATGAGCATAGAATTACGTGTAGTTTTTGAAATATTTTGTATAGTATGTCCGCTTAATCCAATGATTGCAGCTCCAATTACTTTTTGTGTTTTGTCCTCAGTTTCAAAATTTTCTAGTATCATTGGAGAACTAACAGTAATTCTTGTTTGCAAAGCACGATTCGGAAAATCGTTTTTACTTGAATAAATAATTTCACCATCATTTGTTTTAAATTCAATATAAGCAATATCCTTATTTGACTGCAAAAGTGATTTTATATTTTTGCTTATTTTGTCATAGATATCATATTCACCATAATCTTTTGCTATTTCAGAACTTTCAACGGCAAGTGTTTTTGACATCATTTTACCAAACTCGGTATAACTTGAATCAAGCTTTTCCTGAATATTAATTATTGCAAAAAAAGCAATAGACATAATTAAAACCGTGCTTATAACAAGCCCTGCAAGTATCAATTTATTTTGTGTGGTAAAACTCATTCTCCTCATAATAAAAAATTATATCATGCTTGGAATAAATTAAACATTAAGTTTTGTTAAGTGTGTAATCTGTTTATAATATCCTGACTTGACGAAGTAGTTTTAGTGAGTATGATATTATAATGTATATTTGCGTATTATGTAAATAAGTAATTACTATAAATAAAATTTTAATAAAAAATATAATTTTAATTGTGGAGCATGTTTTAAGCGAGGTATATAAATGTCGACAAAATACAAAAAAAGAGTTACTCCAATGGGAATCCCCAATACAAGATTGGAGGATTTACCTGATTTAATTGAAGTGCAAAAAAAATCGTTTGAGTGGTTTTTAAAAGAAGGTTTAAAAGAAGAATTGTTGTCTTTTTCTCCAATTAAAGACTATACAGGACGTTTAGAGTTGCATTTTTTGCCAAATTATACATTTGATAATCCTAAATATACAGTTGAAGAAGCTCGTATTCATGATGCAACATATGCAAAACAGCTTCGTGTTATGGTTCGTTTGGTGAATCGTGATACTGGTGAAATAAAAGAACAAGAAGTTTATATTGGCGATATCCCAACAATGACAAATAAAGGTACATTTATTGTAAATGGTGCAGAGCGTGTTATTGTCTCACAGATTGTGCGTTCGCCAGGTGTTTATTTTAAACGTGAAATATCCCCAACCGGTAAACGTCTTTATAACGCTACTATGATACCAAATCGGGGGGCATGGTTAAAAATTGAAACTGATAATAATGACATAATTCATGTAAAAATTGATAAAAATAGAAAAATTTTAGCAACAACATTGCTTAAAGCATTGGGAATTTCACCAGCTGAAATGGAAACTTTGTTTACACATTTTGAATTTTTAAAGAAAACATTGGATAAAGATACGACTGAATCAACTGACGAAGCGTTAATTGAAGTTTATAAGAAATTACGTCCTGGAGATCCTGCTTCATCAGGTGGTGGACGTCAGATACTTGAAGCTCGTTTCTTTGATGAAAAGAAATATGATATAGGTCGTGTGGGCCGATATAAAATGAATAAAAAGTTAGGGTTGAATTTGCCTGATACCCAAAGAACGTTAACTGTTCAGGATATTGTTTCATCAATTGAATATTTAATAAACTTAACATATGATGAAGGTACGATTGATGATATTGACCATTTAGGCAATCGTCGTATACGTTCAATTGGTGAATTATTGCAAAACCAGTTTAGAGTAGGTTTATCCCGTATTGAACGTATTGTTAAAGAACGTATGACACTTCAAGATTCTGAGACATTGACTCCATTGAATCTTTTAAATACGAAGCCTTTGGTTGCATCATTAAAAGAATTTTTTGGTTCATCGCAGTTGTCACAATTTATGGACCAAACAAATCCATTGGCAGAATTGACCCATAAACGCCGAATTTCAGCATTAGGACCTGGTGGTTTGGTTCGTGAGCGTGCTGGTTTTGCTGTTCGCGATATTCACCCTTCACATTATGGTAGAATTTGTCCAGTTGAAACACCCGAAGGTCCAAACGCCGGTTTGATAGGCTCGTTGGCGACACATGCTAAGGTTAATGATTATGGTTTTATTGAGACTCCTTATTTTATTGTTAAAGACGGAAAAGTAACTGAAGATGTTGTTTATTTAAGCGCTGATGAAGAAAATAATTTGCGTATTGCACCATCTGATGTTGAGTTAAATCCTGATAGAACATTTAAAAACGAGTATGTTCCTGTTCGTTACCGAGCTGAATTTACAATGGGTGAATCAAAACTTGTTGACTTTATGGGCGTTTCGCCAATTCAGATTATATCTGTTGCAACTTCGTTAATACCGTTTATTGAACACGATGATGCTAACCGTGCATTGATGGGGTCAAACATGCAACGTCAAGCTGTTCCATTATTAATTACAGATAGACCGGTTGTTGGTACCGGTTTAGAACACAGAGCTGCAAAAGATTCTTGTATGGTAGCTGTAACTGATGTTGACGGTACTGTTACAAGAGTTGTTGGTGATGAAGTTCAAGTTACTGATAATCAAGGTCGTGTTCATCGTTATATTTTAATGAAATATGTAAGAAGTAACCAGGATACATGTATAAACCAACGACCGATTGTTCGTGAAGGTGATGTGTTAAAAGCAGGTGATGTTATAGCTGACGGAGCTTCAACAAATGGTGGTGAGTTATCTTTAGGTAAAAATGTGCTTGTAGCATATATGCCTTGGGAGGGGTATAACTTTGAGGATGCTATTTTGCTATCTGAACGTTTGGTTCATGATGATGTATTTACTTCTGTCCATATTGAAAAGTTAGAAATAGATGCCCGTCAAACAAAATTAGGACCTGAAGAAACAACACGTGAAATTCCAAATGTTTCAGAAGAAGCTTTAAGACACTTAGATGAACGAGGCATTGTTCGTATTGGAGCACGTGTTTTTGCAGACGATATTTTAGTTGGTAAAGTTACACCAAAAGGTGAATCTGAGCATCCTCCTGAAGAAAAATTGCTTCGTGCAATATTTGCTGAAAAAGCACGTGATGTAAAAGATAATTCTCTTCGTGTACCACATGGTGAAGGTGGTCGTGTTGTCGATGTAAAAGTATTTGACCGAGAAAAAGGTGACGAATTGCCTCCTGGAGCTAATACTGTTATTAAAGTGTATATTGCACAAAAACGTAAAGTATCAGTTGGTGACAAATTGTCAGGTAGACATGGTAATAAAGGTATTGTTTCTCGTATATTGCCAAAAGAAGATATGCCATTTTTGCCAGATGGAACACCTGTTGATATAGTATTAAATCCACTTGGTGTGCCTTCTCGTATGAATGTTGGTCAAACATATGAATGTTTGCTTGGTTTAGCATCATATTTGACTAAAAATTATTATGAAGCACCTCCATTTGACGAAATGTATGGCGCAAACCAATCAGAAAGAGCAACAAGAGAAGAGTTGATAAAGGGAATCAAAGAATCAGGTTGTGACTGGGTTCGTGAAGATGGTAAAGTTTATCTTCTTGACGGACGCACAGGAGAGCGTTTTGACCAGCCTGTTGCTGTTGGTATTTCATATATATTAAAACTTGTTCACTTGGTTGATGATAAAATCCATGCTCGTTCAACTGGTCCTTATTCTTTGGTTACTCAACAACCTTTGGGTGGTAAAGCTCAATTTGGCGGACAAAGATTTGGAGAAATGGAAGTTTGGGCATTGGAAGCTTATGGAGCTGCTTATACATTGCAAGAAATGTTAACTATTAAATCTGATGATGTAAACGGTCGTTCACGAGCTTATGAATCTATTGTTAAAGGTGACAATATACCACGTCCTGGTATCCCTGAATCGTTTAAGGTTCTTGTTCGCGAATTGCAAAGTATAGGACTTGATATAACCGTAGCTAAAAAAGGCGGTGAGGAAGTTGATTTAATGACAGATACTGATGATTTAAGAAAATCAGCACCAAAGCGTGTATTGTCGGATATTGATTCTGAGTTATTAAATATAAATTTTTTTGAAACACCGTCAATGATAAGCGATAAATAAAATTCTGATAATATTATAAAAAATAAAGGAGATAAAAATTGTCTACAAGTATTGACTACTTTGACTATATACGAATAAGTATTGCGTCACCTGAACGTATACTTAAATGGTCATATGGTGAGGTGACAAAACCTGAAACCATAAATTACCGTACTTTAAAACCTGAACGTGACGGTTTATTTTGCGAACGGATTTTTGGACCTTCAAAGGACTGGGAATGCTATTGTGGTAAATATAAAAGAGTTCGTCACAAGGGGATAATTTGTGAACGATGCGGTGTTGAAGTTACTGATTCAAAAGTACGACGTCATCGTTTGGGGCATATAAAATTGGCTGCTCCTGTTAGTCATATTTGGTTTTTAAAAGGAATACCTTCATATTTAGGTTTACTACTTGATATGACTTTAAAGGATTTGGAACAGGTTATTTATTTTAATAATTATGTTGTTATAAATCCAGGAGAAAGTGACTTTAAAAAATTCCAATTAATTGTTGAAGAAGATTATGAAGATTATATATTAGAAAATGAAGATTCTGAATTAAAAGTTGGAATTGGTGCTGAGGCTATAAAAGAATTATTATCTGAAATTAATTTGAATGAATTAGTTGAAGAAGTACGCAATGAGCTTGCTCAAAGCGGTGGTTCTGTTCAAAAGAAAGCAAAATTGATTAAACGTTTACGTTTAATTGAATCATTGATTGAAAGTGGAACTGAGCCAACTTGGATGATAATGGATGTATTGCCTGTAACACCTCCTGATTTGCGTCCTATGGTGCAATTGGATGGTGGACGTTTTGCTACATCTGATTTAAATGATTTGTATCGTCGTGTTATAAACCGTAATAATCGTTTGTTGCGTTTGCTAGAAATGGGAGCACCTGAAATTATTGTACGTAACGAAAAACGTATGTTACAAGAAGCTGTTGATGCTTTGATAGATAACGGACGTCGCGGACGAATGGTTGTTGGACCAAATAATCGTCCTTTAAAATCTTTAAGCAACATTATTGAGGGTAAACAAGGTCGTTTCCGTCAAAACTTGCTTGGTAAACGTGTTGACTATTCAGGCCGTTCAGTTATTGTTGTTGGTCCTCAACTTGCGTTAAATCAATGCGGTTTGCCAAAGGAAATGGCTATTGAATTATTCAAACCGTTTGTTGTAAATAAATTAATTGAACGTGGCCATGTTCAAAATATAAAGTCAGCAAAGAAAAAAATAGAACGCTCTGAAGCTATAGTATGGGATATATTAGAAGAGGTAATTGAAGGACATCCTGTGTTGCTTAACCGTGCTCCAACCTTGCACAGGCTTGGTATCCAGGCTTTTGAACCTATTCTGGTTGAAGGTCGTGCTATCCAGCTTCACCCGCTTGTATGTACTGCATTTAACGCTGACTTTGATGGTGACCAAATGGCTGTTCACGTTCCTTTGTCTATTGAAGCTCAAACTGAAGCAAGGATGTTAATGTTAGCTACAAATAATATACTTGCACCGGCTACTGGTAAACCAATTATCACACCATCACAGGATATGGTATTGGGAATATATTATTTAACTATTATTAAAGATGAAAATTCACCAATATGCGGTCATTTCTTTAGTTTTAAAGATGCAATTTCTGCATATGAAGCAGGTGTAATAAAACTTCACGATAAAATAGTTGTTCGTGACGATAATAATAAACGAATGGAAACAACAGTCGGACGTATTATATTTAATGAAGTTGTTCAAAATTCAATATTGGCATCGTAGGAATAATAAGGTAAGGAAATTATAATAAAATGAATACATACTCAACTCAAAAAAATATAAAGAAAAATTTTGATTATATAAATAAAATTGTTGATAAAAAAGGATTAAATAAGTTGCTATCTCAGATTTATTTAGAGTTTGGCGGAGCTAAGACAGCGACTCTGGCAAATAATCTAAAAAATTTAGGTTATAAATATGCGACAAAAGCTGGAACTACTATTTCAATTAAAGATTTGGATGTTCCTGAGGTTAAAACTCAGTTATTAAAAGAAGCTGAGGATGAAATTGAAAAATCAACACAGAGATATTTAAAAGGTGAAATTACTGAAGTTGAAAGATATACAAAGGTTATTGATACCTGGAGTGAGACAACTGCAAAGTTGACGCATGAAGTTGTTGAAAATTTTGATAAATTAAATCCAGTATATATGATGGCATTTTCAGGAGCTCGTGGTAATGTTTCTCAGGTTTCACAGTTGGTTGGTATGCGTGGTTTGATGGCAGACGCACAAGGGCAAATCATTGACTTACCTATTAAATCTAACTTTAAAGAAGGTTTAAGTGTTACGGAATATATCATTTCAAGTTATGGTGCACGTAAAGGGCTTGTTGATACAGCTTTAAAAACAGCAGATAGCGGATATTTAACTCGTCGTCTTGTTGATGTTGCACAAGATGTTATAATTCGTGATGCTGATTGTCACACAACAAAAGCTATAAAGATGATGGCAATCTCAGATGGTGAAAAAAATATTGTTCCTCTAACTGAACGTCTTCTTGGACGTACTATTGCTCAGGACATTGTCGATGAAAACGGAAAAGTTATTGTTGAAGCTAACACTACTATGTCACGTGAGGATATTAAGAAAATTGAATCATTAGATTTAAAAGAATGTATGGTTCGTTCAGGTTTAACTTGTGAGCTTGAGTATGGTGTTTGTCAAAAATGCTATGGTTGGGCTATGACAACACAAAAGCTTGTTGATATTGGTGAGTCAATTGGTATTATTGCAGCGCAATCAATTGGTGAGCCTGGAACGCAATTGACAATGAGAACATTCCACACAGGCGGTGTATTTAAAGGTTCAGGTGCTATGAGGCATGTTGAAGCGAATAATGATGGTGAAGTTGTTTCTAAAATTTTGATTAAAGAGTTAAGAACTCGCCATGGTGACGTTGTTAAGGTAACTATTCATGAGTCTGATATTATTTTAAAAACAGCACATGGAGAAGAAAAACACCATGTTCCTTCAAATGCAATAATGTATATTCAACAAGGAGATATTGTTAAAAAAGGACAACTGCTGTCAGAATTTGAACCTCAATCGCAAGGTGACGGAAGCCGTTTGACTGAAAAAGCTACAAAAGATATTACAACAGATATATCAGGTGAAGTTATTTTTGAAGATTTTGTTGCTGATGAGAAAAAAGATAGACAAGGTAATATATCAAGAACTTCAAATAAAGGTGGTATTATTTGGGTATTAGGCGGTGATGTTTATAATTTACCTGGTGGTTCAAAAGTATTGGTTGAGGATCAACAATTTGTTAATGCCGGTGAAAAATTAGCTGAAACACATATTGTATCAGAACACGGCGGCGAAGTTCGTTTAGGAAATGACTTAGTAATTGAAAGTGTTGAATTCGATGGAAAAACTATTAAAAAGGTTATTCAAGGTAAGGAAATAACAATAGTTATTGCATCTATTATGCCTAAAAATGCTATTTTTGAAGCTACAAAAAAAGAACAGATATGGAATGTTAAAGATAGCGATGAAAAATATATTGTTAAATCTCCAATCGATACAACAGTTGAAAATGGTATGATTATCGCTGAATTAATAAGTGATGAATGTTCCGTTGATTCAAGCGGCGAAATTCGTTATAACGGTGTTGAAGTAGATGAAAATCAAATCATTACAAAATCAGGTGAAGTTATATTTATTCCTGAAGAAGTTTATCAAGTTAACAAAGATTCTTCATTAAAAATGGTTGAATCTGGTACATTTGTTACAGCTGGTACCGAAGTAGTTAAAGATTTATATACCCATATTGATGGTATAGTTCAGATAAAAGAATTTAACGACTTGATTCATGAAGTTGTAATTCGTCCCGGTGAAATACATACTTTAAGTAATTTAGGTGATTTGAAGGTTGATGAAGGTGAAGTTGTACAAGCTGGTGAAAACATAACAAAAGATATAATAGCAAAAGAAACATCTGTTGTTACGGTTTTGGAATCTGAAACTGATATTACATTAGACGATTTAGATGAAGAACTTGAATTATCAATGGATGAGGATACTTTATCAAATAAGCCTGTTCAGATTTTAGTACGTCCTGTTAAAACATTTATGATAGAGCCAAAAGATGTAGCCATTGAATTTAATTCAACTGAGGAGTCAATTGATATAGTACCTGTTACTCAGTTACAGTATAAAGATGGTGCTCGCGTTCGCAACCTTGATGGTGCAACTTTGACTCGAACAAGCTTAGTATTGCAAATGGGTGGATACTTAAGCCATTTAAAAGGTATGGTTGAGTTAGATAAGGACAACAATTTAAAAGTTGTAGTGCTTGAAACTTTGATTATTAGACGTGAAACAGAAGGTACTCAAGGAATTGAAAATGCATTACAAACAGAATTACTTGTAGAAAATGGCGATGTTATTGAATCAAAATCACCTGTTGCAAAAACTCAGGTACTTGCTGTACATCCTGCTGTAGCTAATATAAAGAGTGATACAACAGATTTCCGTCGTTTACTTCTTGTTTCATCAGATAGTGAGGAAGTTATATCCTTTAAGGGTAAGCCTCAAATTAAGGAAGGTGCTTTTATTAAACGTGATAGTATTATTTCATCAAATGGCGACAAGACTTCTGTTTCAGGAAAAGTCGTAAAGGTTAATGATAATAATATATCAATTCGTATAGGACGTCCTTATTTAATAAGTCCTGGAACCATGCTTCAGGTAGACAATGGAGCATTGGTGCTTCGTGGCGATGTTGTTGCAACATTGGTATTTGAAAGACAAAAAACCGGTGATATCGTTCAAGGTCTTCCTCGTGTTGAAGAACTATTAGAAGGTCGTAAACCTAAAGAAAGTGCTATTGTTGCTGAATTTGAAGGAACTGCAGAGTTAGAAGTTGAAGATGATATCACTCACTTGTATCTTGTTGATGATTATGGTCGCCATGAGATAAAATATCCGGTTGATTCAAATATTATTGTTTCACATAATCAAAAAATAAAAATCGGTCAGCCATTAACAAGTGGACCTTTAAACCCTCATGATGTTATGAGATTAAATGGACCTGAGGTTGCGCAACAATATTTGGTTGATGAAGTTCAAAGGGTTTATCGTTCACAAGGTGTTGAAATTGCAGATAAACACGTTGAAATTATTGTTCGTCAAATGACTAAGAAAGTAAAAGTTTTAGATCCTGGTGATACTAAATTATTACCAGGTGAACTTATCGAGGTTCAGTTTGTTGAAGCTGAAAATAAAAAAGTTAAGGAACTTGAAGGTCAGGAAGCAACATATGAGCCTGTTCTTTTGGGGATTACTAAAGCAAGTTTGAATACTGAAAGCTTTATTTCAGCTGCATCATTCCAGGAAACAACAAGAATATTAACTGAAGCTGCTGTTGAAGGTAAACGTGATTTACTTAGAGGCTTAAAAGAAAACGTTATTATTGGGCGTTTAATACCTGCTGGTACTGGATTCCATCATTTGATTAATGCAAATGAAGAAAAGGAAAAAGAAGCATTAAAACGTGCTGCTTTGAAAAATTCACCCCGGAAGCCTGCTGCCATTCTAGAAGAAATTGAAGGTATGTTTGGTACTCCTGATTTTAACATTGAGTAGGATGAAATAATTTTAAAATGGTGGTATTTTAAAATACCGCCATTTTATTTATAATGAACAATTTTCTATGTTTATCGTTATAAAAAATGTATGGATATAAATAAAATAGGCGCTAAGCCCGTTATAAAAAAAAGGAGAAAACATGAAAAAAATAATATTAACTTTATCATTGATACTTGTAGGTATAGTGTCGTATGCAGCAGACGATTCAAGCGAGGCATTAAAGTTTATACAAAGTTATATTAATGCTGCAAATACTTATAGTACAACATTACCAACTTATTATTCTCCAAATGCAAAGATAATAAGAGTGGTGGAAAAAACAAGTGGCGGGACTGCATCTGTTGTTACAGGAATGGATGAATATACAAAACAACTTAAATTAGGTGCTATGGGCGCAAAGGTAACAAAATATAAAAATTATTATACCAATTTGAAAGTTCAAGAAGTATCAAACGGTTACAAGATTTCAGGATTACGTCAACCATCTGGTGAAAGCTATCGTTTACCTGTTTATTTTATTGTTCAAAAAAATCAAAGTGGCAAATGGCAAATTATTGAAGAATCAATGAATACAAAGGTGCAAAAATTTTTAAAATATGCTAAATAGTAAAGTTGTATGAACTTTTTAAAATAAACTTGACTTTTAATTTTAACACTTATATCATGTAATTAAATATAAATTATTATTTTAAGACTTATTGTGAGATAAAAAACGGGGAAATAAAATGAAAAATTCAACATTATATAATTCTAGTTTGACAAAAGATAGGGTTTCATTTTTGGAAGATTTAAAAAAACATGATAGAACTTCAATGTTGTCAAATAATGGAATGTCTGAAATGAAAGAATACACCCGTCAAGCCTCTGCAGTCCATAATCAAAAAGAATTGGATGTTTTGTGGCGTAATTTCAAAGTTGCTCAAACACAAAGCATTTCTGAAAAATCACCTGGAATATATTTAGGTGTTGGTTTTTTTGCTGGTTTTTTGAGCATGCTTATTTTAAGTCTTTGTATGAGTTTTATTAGTCCTTCAAATACTCAATCTATTTCAAACAATATATCTAAAGCTCCAAAATTAATTAAACGTGTTAAATTAAAACCTTCTCAGTTAACTATAGTTCCACCTGATAAAAAGGTTGTAAAAAATGAGCCTGCATTAAATGAAACGTATACGGTTGTTGCCGGTGATACTTTAGAAAGTATTGTTGTTCGTTTTTATGGTAAATATGATCCTGCAAAAGTTCAGGCTATTCAGGAAGCAAACAATATGAGTGATCCAAATAAACTTCAGTTGGGACAACAATTAAATATCCCACTTTAGTATATTAGCCAAATTTTTTACTCAAGTGTTTTAGTATAGATATTTTATGTTTGGTTTTTTTATCATTAATTTTATGTTTAATGTTTAAAAGTGTTTGGCATTTATTATATTGTTCTTTTTTAAATATAATTGAAAATAGAAAAGTAAAAATGTTATCAATTAAATCTTCATTCATTATAGAAAATCCTTTCTGTTTTTTGTTTTGAGACAGATTGTATATATTTTTATTTTTGTTAATACAAAAGATACTTATACTGCGTGCTTAACCTATTAAGATTTATTTTATTAAACTGTTACAAATGGGTTTGTATATGTACTTTGTGTTGTTGAGTTAGTATTTAAAAGTTTATTTTCAATAGCTTGAACTTGTGCAAGTATTTTATTTGCTTTATTTGAATCTGTTTCAGCTGCAGCTTGTTCTTTTGCTTGAGATAAAAGTGTTTGTAGATCAATTTGTGAACTTGCAGTAGCCTTAGCCTGTTGAGTTACTTGTTCTTCTTGTTGTTGTTCACTTGCTGATTTACCAAAAATAAATGATGAAAGTTTCCGACCTAAGAATGAACCTAAAGAAGAACCAGCAGCTTTACCTATAGCACTGCCGATTGATGCGCCAACAGGACCAATTAAGCCACCTAGTGTAAATCCTAATGCGCCTCCAAGTATTTGACCTACAGCGCTTAAGCCAATATCGCTTATAGCAATTGTTCCAAGTGATCTTCCAAGCTGTGACCAGCCTTCATCAGAGCTAGTTTTAAATGCTGTTACTATTTCAGGTAATTCTGATAAAAGACCGGTAAATGTTGTAATTGCAATGTTCCAACCACCGAATGCTTCTTTGAATAAAGATTTTGAGCATGCTTTTACATTTGATACAGATGAACCTGCTACTTTATCCAAAGTCTTTACTTTATCTGAGATTGTATTTTGTTGAATATTATTTATATCTTTTATTGTTGTAAAACTAGTTGAAGTGCTGTTTGTATCTACTACACTACCAGCTATTGTTTGAGTAACATTTTTCATATTAGCTTCTATATTAGCAGCATTCCGTGCTTTTGGTTTTATTGTTAAATCTTCAACTAAGGCGTCTACTTTTATTCCATCAGTTTCCTTTCTTATACCTAATAAATCGTGATAAATACCATCAGTTGCCATATTTGTTGTACTAGCATTTTGTGTACTAACTGCACCTGAGGAGGAATTAGAATTTTTCCACCAATTCTTTATTTTACTCCAAATAGTGTTTCCACTAGCCTTATTACATACTTTTGTTTCATTTATAAGTAAATCTTCAAAATTATTGCTCAAATTCATTTGTTCAAATTTATTATCACTTATATTAACAGCTATTTTATAAGCTGCAGCTATATCATCTTTATATTTAACACTTTTTACAACTTCAGGTACTGCACCTAGCATACCCAATCCTGCACTTGAAATAAGTTGGGATGCCATATCTTCGCTTTCGGTGTAACCTAACAATTCATAAAGCTCTTCGATTTCTCCAACAGATACACCAAGGTTGTAGGACCCACCAATTTGGCCTAAAACAAATGGATTATTTACTTGTTGGACATTAATTGTCATTAATTTACATGTATCCTGTATATCTTATATATATATAAAGTATATTTTTAGTCTTGAATTTTAAAAATATTATAATTATTTACAAATGTTAACATAAAATGTTATAATAATTTTTATATGGAAAATATTGATTTAGATGATAAATATAACGATTTTTTGCAACTTTTATCACATGAGATGAGAACACCTTTAACATCAATTCGTGGATTTGCACAGACTATGATAAGTGCTTATGATAAGTTAAGTGATGAGCAGAAAATTAAATTTCTAAAAATTATTGATGAGCAAAGTAATAGACTCATCCATTTAGTAGAAGACATGCTTATGGCTTCAAAATTTAATAATGAATCTGATACTTTTATATTTAAATCATTTAATATAAATGAGATAATTGAAAATTGTATTCATATTATTAAAATTAAACATCCAAAACACTATTTTCTTTTAAAAAAAAATTTCGCTGCTTTACAAGTATGGGCTGATGTTGAAAAAACTCAGCAGGTGATTGTCAATATTTTAGATAATGCTTGTAAATATTCATCATCTGGGTCAAAAATAGAAATTAAAGTTAAAACAATATTTGACAATGGTGAAAAATGTGTTGTTTCGGTTTGTGATGAGGGTTGTGGGATTAAAGAAGAAAATAAAAATAAGATTTTTAGCAAATTTACAAGACTTCAAAATATAAATACCCAAAATGTTGAAGGTAGCGGGCTTGGGTTATTTATAGCCAAAAATATAATGGACAAAATGAACGGCAATATAACTTGTGAATCAAATGTTCCAAAAGGCTGTATTTTTAATATTTATTTTTGTGCTTTAAATCCAAATGATGAAATTAATCGTAAATTATCAAGTGAGGACCCAACAAAATGATTACAAATGTTGTCCTTTTAATTGATAAACGTGATGTTATGTCAACAAAATATAAGAAAATATTAATTAAAAATAATTTTTCTGTGTTTCATTTAAAGAATTTAGATATGGCATCTGACTTAATATTAAATTATGAACCTGAAATTATTTTACTTTCTGATAGTTTAGATAATGATATTGCTAAAAATATTCAATATTTAAGAACAATAAACTCGAAAACAAGACCTTGCATTATTGCTTTATCAAAATCAAATGATATTAACGATAAATTAAAGGTTTTAAATAATGGAGCTGATGATTACTTCTCGGAACCCATTGATTTCTTGGAATTTATAGGTCGACTCAAAGCACATTTAAGACGAACATATGAAACACAAGTTAATGATGTTACTTTATTATTTAATAACAAAATTACAACCAAAGTTTTAAAACGAACATTAAATGATAATATAGGATATTCTTATCTGTATATAACAATAAAGAATATTGATTCCTATAAGGATTTATATGGTGACATTGCATATTCGAAGATGTTGCAGACTTTATGCGCTATTTTAAACTCTTGTTTGGATGAAAAGGATTATTTAGGTCATTTTATTCAGGATAATAGTTTTTTAGTTATAACATCACAAAATAAGATTGAAAATATTGCAAAATATATGATATATGCTTTTAATAAAGTTAAAGAAAAATTTTATGCTAAAAACGATTTAAATCGCGGTTTTTTGATTTTAAAAGGTGATGTTTTTGAAGAAACTAAAACATCTTTTGTAAAAATGTTTCTAGGTGGTGTAATTAATAGTAATAAAAAATATACAAATATAAATGAACTTTTGCATGCTATTGCCTATATTAACAAGCTTGCAACTTTAAAAAGTGATTCAAATTATTTAATTGAAAGACATCAACTTGCAGCAAATGATTCTATTATTAAAAAAAAATATAACCTAAATGTCATGATTATAGAAAACGATGATTCTTTGTCGTTGCTTTTGGAAACTCAATGTAAGTTGAATAATTATAATGTATTAAAAGTAAATGATAGCGAGATTATCCTTAAAAATTCTACATTTCAACCTTCTGTTATAATACTTGATGCTGGAAGTGCAACACATTTTGAAGGTGTAAATTTGTGTAAAAAAATAAAAAGCATGGAATATTATAGGGATACAAAAATCATACTAACGACTGTATTTCACGATAAGCAAACAATTTTAAAAAGCGGAGCTGATTTATATTTGCCAAAACCTTATAATATTGATAATATTATAAGCTGGGTAAAACGATTTAATATAGAGTATAATCTTTGATTTTTTAATAGTTCTATAATCTTAATATTTAATTGACATGCCTTTTTATTTGTGATAATTTTTAAATGATAAATGACAATTTTGAGGAAATTGGGTGAAACTCCCAAGCCGGGCCGCGGCCGTAAAGTCGGAATGCTTAAAGTTGTTAAAAATAGGCGAAGGTACTTCGAGCAGTTATGAGTCTTTTTAGCCATGTGGTTTTTAATCAAATAATAGCTTGAATATCCTGCTTCAAAATTAAGTTGTAAAAACTTAAATTTAGATAGGGATTATTTATTAATGATTATTTTAAATAAAAAGGAAAATATAAATGGCTACGGTTCCTAAAGTATCGCCAATAAAAGTAGGTTTGTGTCCACATGGTTTACCAATGGGAGCATGCCCTATTTGTAGTGGCATGGGTGGCGGAGGTGGAAAAAAAGCCGATTTTAGCGCAAAGCCAGGTGAAATGAGCTACGCTCAATGTCTGGCAATAGGTAATATGTTAAAAGCTCAAAAACAAAAACGTCTTGATGCAAAAAATGATTTTGTTCATATGCAACAGCATATAGCAGCTTTTTATAAAAATATGAATAATTTGATTCAAAAATTTCAAATGATTTTGGTAAATTCTTATAATAAATTACCGGATAGTGTTAAAACAAATATCAAAAATGTTGTAAATAATTTTGTCTTGCCGACATTAAATTTTGTAAAAAATGTATTTAATAATATTAAAAATTTTATAAATAATACTTTTCAGCAAATAAAGG
>OIGD01001305.1_pt1 | contig 23865 bp, 17 predicted proteins | sample 1582211 | NCBI WGS metagenome assembly OIGD01 (sample SAMN04414078, study PRJEB24778) | human gut metagenome | material: faecal | host: Homo sapiens
GAGCCGGCGCTTCCGCGGCTTCGCCGCCGGCCGGAACGGAACCCGCCTGCGATGTGGCTTCGGCTGAAGCCTGGGCCTTGGGCTTGCGGCCTCGCTTAGGCTTCATCTTTGCCACCTCGGCACGGGCTGTTTCGATAGACGCGTTGTCTATGATGTAGTATGCCAGTTCCTGCTTGTCCGCATTCTCGGCCTTTTTCATTCCCATCGATTCTGCAAGCTCGCGCAGCGGAGCTTCATCCATCGACATAAGTTCATCAAAACTTTGCATATCTCTTTATGTAGTGCAAACTTGTAATCTTTCGACATGCGGAACGCCTCAACCACAGGCTTTTCCGCGCTCGGATTTATCTTGCCTTTATTCCGGAGTCGCAATTCCGGAATTACAACAAAAATTACAAAATGAGTATAATTCGAAAACCGAATCAGATAGATTCGCTGAATTTTAAATGTAAATAAAAGTGGGTGTTGAGATTCCTAATGTGGAAATATCCAACCCTTTACTACCTGTATAACACATAACGAGGGCTGAAATACGATGCAAAAGTATAATTTTTTTTTGAATTGTGCAAAAAATAGGCGTTTATCTTTTCTTCATGGCCATGCATTCCATCTCCACGAGCCAGCCGGGACGGCATACGGGGGCGTGCACTATAATACGGGGTATGTCGGGAAATCTTTGTTCAAACATGGCGTTCACTACAGAGTAGTCGGCGGAATCGCGCAGATACACCAGAATCTGCCCTACATCCTGCCAGCCGAACGAAGCGGCGTCAAGAAGTGCGCCTACGTTTTCCCACATCCGTTCAGTCTGACGGCGGATGTCGCCGGGCCATAATATCTGTCCCTTGCTGTCGATGCTGGCGGTGCCTGAAATGAACAGATGGCGCCGGTCGGGATAGTCGATACTCGAGGCCCGTTCAAAAGCCACACCATATTCATGAGTCGGATTGAGATGGTCAAGAGCATTGATCTGCCGCATGTCCCTCTCCGCGAGTCCAAGGACTGAGTATGAATCATATATCACCGCTGCCTTACAGTCGGCCTGCCGCCCCTGGATGCCAGTGCTGGCTATGAATCGTGTGGATGTGGTGAGGCCCTGTTCGTCGAATGCCTCGTTACGGCCACGCACCACTTCGGCGTAATCTTTGTCGATGTCGCGTACAAACAGCCATGTGCGAACACAATTTTTCAGTAAGCTGCCTCCTCGATGTTCAAGAGCTAAAGCGGTGTCCGTCATCATGTCATGGATGGCGGTGCGCGGATCGAGGTCGGGGCATGTCCGGCTCGCCTCGAATATGTGCGTCCGGCCGAAAGCCTTCACCACATATCTGCCATCCGGATCACGCCGGGACACGGCATCCTCTATCATCCATACCCAGAGGGCGATTTTAGTGCCATTCAGCGGGGGTTGTTCCACGATGGACGTGGCGCATTCTCCCATGTCGGGCAACAGTGCCTGCTGGTTGGCCGCGTCGCTCAGAAACCAGCGCCGGAACACCGGACACATCCTTTCGCTCAGAGTCCCTTTAAGTTCGGCATATTGTCTTTCAATTTTCGCAAGCTGCAGTTCGAATCCAATCGAGGGGTCTTCGACAGTGATTATGCTGTGGGCCTCGCATTTTTCTGAGGCTGCCTTAATTATCCTGGTGGTAATCATGGTGTTTTATTTGTGCAGTGCGGTGGCTACGTCTGCGGGACTGAACGAAACGGGACGCTTGCCTAAGTCGGGGACATTGAATGATTTCAGGTTATCGTCGTAGAACGACGGCGATTTCTGCGGCAGAAGGAATGGTTTGGAGACCTTGCCGTCGGCCGAGACATGAGCGAAGTATGGTTTGCCGTACAGGCCGTCATCCCGTTTGCTGGCGAATACGAACCATCTTCCCGACGACGACCAGCTGTGATAGGTGTCGCTCATGGGACTGTTGACGATATCGAGTGTATCGACCTTACCGCTTGTTAGGTCAATCATCTGCAGGTCCGATTCTCGGTGCCATATCGGGAACGTGCCGTATCGGGCCACGGTATAAAGCAACCGTTTTCCGTCGGGCGACACTCTGGGATGGCTGACGCTCAGTTTCTGTCGGATTCCGGCCACTACCGTGTCTACGGACGAGGCGAAAGTTCCTTTTGCCGGGTCAAACCCTATGCGGCACAGGCTGTAACTGACGCTGTCCACGGCCGTGGGCCGGGCGGGGGTGTCGGCCACGCAGTAATAAATGCTCTTTCCATCGGCGCCGAATGCCGGGAAGGTCTCGAGACGTGTGGAATCGGCTAAAAGCGGCGAGTGCAACACCTTGTCATTGCGGATGTCGTAGACATATACGTCCGATTTGGTATCGAACACTTCCAGACGTTTGCCGGGCCGCGAATGGAAGGCCGGGATTATGACGTTGGTAGAAAATGTAAGGTAGCGTCCCGTAGGATCGAACTGGGCATATACCGGGCCGGATACCATGTCGGCGGTCTTGAAATTGAGAAGACGTAGCTTACCGTGGTCGTTCAGCACCATGCCGCCACCATCTCCACGGACATACAGAAACGAGAGGTCGCCGTTCGCAGTAGAATGCGTGTGACAGTTCATACAGCGGTTGCCGACGTTGTTGTAGTCGCACAGCACGCGCTCGGAAAAATCCTCGATGTTACGCTCCATGATGCTGAGGCGGGAGAATACCTCGTAATCAGGCTCTATCAGGCGGTATGTCAGGTACGGGTCGATCTTGTCTTTCGACACGGTTATGTCGAAAGGCCTGTACTTAATCCAGCCGGTGTCGGTAAGGGCGCTGACGGTTATGGTCACGGTTGCGCCCTGAGCATGGTCCATGAGGCGCTTCCAGTCCTTGAGGTCGAAGATGGCCTCGTTGCCCTTGCGGTGGGACTTGATGCTGAAGCCGCGGGCTTCAGCCACGGTGTAGATGGCGTGTACGGTATGGTTGGCCGGGGCGCTGTCGCGGAGCCGGAAGTTGAGGGGCGCGATGTTGCACGGCACCGTCACGCCGACATAGTCGGGGTATATGGGAGGGAGGGCGGAGACGGCGCGCTCGTCATGTGGGGAGGGCGTGCATGAGGGGAGAGTGCATGCCGCGGGCAAGCACCACAGTAAGGCCGTGAGTATGTATATGGTTTTCTTTATGTTCATGTTCTGTTAGGGCTGTAAGGCCACGTTCGGTCAGGGCTGTAAGGCTACGTTCGGTCAGGGCTGTTGTTGAGTGTCGAAATAATACCAGTAGGTGTTGCTGAACGACGGGTCGCCGCGGCGGTTGCTGTAGATGTTGAACTCGCTTATAAGCTCCGGCATGGAGATGTATCGGTGCCAGTCTTCCTCCGGGGCGTCGGTTCCGGCTAAGTAGATCATCAGCGCTTCCTGATACAGTCTCTTGTGGCGCGGATGGCCCTTGGTCATGCAATATGTGTCGTAATCCATTTTGAAGGTGTCCATGTCCTTCAGCAGCAGGTCGGTGCAGAGCAGATAATCCAATGCCAATGTGTTGCCGGGGTTGGATTCCAGCAGTTCAAGCAGGATGTTGCGGCAGTTGTCGCCGATGCGGATGTTGTCCTTGGTGTTGGAGCGGCCCCGGCGTCGCTCTATGTCCGCTTTGGTCTGCGGATCCATCCTGCCCGGCGTGTGTGCAGCGCTCCAACCGGCGTATGCGTGAGTCTTGCCCAGGATGTTCAGGTATTTGCGGGCCGCGAGAGTATCTTCGCTCACAAGGTTTATTTCGGCAAGACGACGTATCATGCGCACGTTGCGGTTGCGCGGCGAGAACACGTTTCGCATCATGGCTGCGCGTTCGGCGTATGTCATGTCTCCTAACTCGTAATAGAGCTCGTTCATCATGTTGATGATGGACAGCGGAGACTTGTCGCTGATGGTGGTAAGGGTTCCGAGACTCCTGACCGGGAATTTCAGCAGGTGGTCGGGAAGGGAATCCTGCAGGGCGGATGCGAGATAATAATGGAACGCTGTGTAATCGTCGGGAGCCTCGACATTCATGGCGCGCCGTTTTACATCGTCATAGTCGCGGCGCCATAATGCGTCGGATATGGCCAGCCGTTCCTCATATTCCGTTTCGGGCATGGATGGACGGACAAGGCCGGGATAAAGCAACGCCTTGGAATACGGCAATGCGTAATGGCCGCACAATAGAGCCGGGGTGAGAAAGGTCAATGCGACTGCCGCGCCGGCACCGATTAAACCGTATTTACCCTGACCATTGCTGTGGCATCTCTTTATCATAAGCAGCGACATGGCTGCGGCGGTGAGTAATGCACCGAAACCGAACATCCAGTATGCCAATATCACAAACAGAGGGGAAAGGTCTATGGGACGTTTCTTGCCGAAGCGTATCGACAGATTGGATAGGCCCAAGGTCATGCCTCCGGCCACGCAGATAAAGAATGACAGAGATGTAGTCGCCGGCATGGAGCAGCCCACCATCAGAATGGCGAACAGAACGGTGCCGATCAGCGCTGGCACACGGGGAAGCAGCCGGAACAGGAGGACGGCGAACAAGGCTGTGCAGCCGGTCACGGCAAGCGAGAGGATGATGGCGCCAACCACGGTGTTGTGATAGAACTGCGTCAGCCAGTCGCCGGCCATGCAGCCGAGCCATGCCGGATGGTCAAAGTATGCGGCCAGCCAGTGGGGCGTGTTGAGAAATACCTGATTCTGTTCCTGCCACAGAAGGTGCGAGGGATATACGGTCGCGTAGAATATGGCGAGGAGTATGCAGAACAGAGCGAGTCCGTAAGCTGTCAATGCTTTGAATGACAGCCGCGTCCGGTCTGTGCGTTTTTTTGTTTTTGCTCTATTTGGTTTCCGGGACATCCTTAAATGCTATTTGGTTCCGACGGGCACTCTTTCGTCCGAGAGGATTGCGTTGACGGCCTCGCGGCTGTCGAACTCCACCTTGGATTTGGTGAAATCGGGGGTGTTGAACGAGAACAGTGACTGCCTATAATATTCCAACGGGTTTTTCTGCGGCAGAAGGAAAGGCTTGGTGAATCGTCCCTTGTCGTCCATTCCGGCAATGTAAAGATGGGAGTAGAGACCGTCGTGACGGCGCGAAGTGAATACAATCCAGCGGCTGTTGTCGCTCCAGTTGTGGAAGCTGTCGGCGTCCGTGCTGTTGATTTCGTCGGCGGGGCGTGCTGCATCCGAGGCGAGATCCAACAGCCATTGGTCGGATTCCTTGTGCCAGATGCTGAAATAACCGTAGTCGCAAAGGGTGAACAGGACATATTTGCCGTCGTACGAGGGGCGCGGCCATGTCACGCTCTTGCCGATGGCTTCGGCATTGAACAGAGTGTCGACCTTGTTGCCGAAACTCCCTGTCGCCTCGTTGAAGGCAATGCGGCACAGGTTGTATTTCTGGTCCTTATGCCCGAGGGGATAATTCTGCTGACGGGCCGTAGTGAAATAGAGCCATTTGCCGTCGGGCGAGAAGGAAGGAGTATTCTCCGACCACACTTTGGTGCGAAGCAAAGTGTCGAGCAGCAGACGGTTTTCCTTGGTGTCGTAGACAAACACGTCGGACGACATGTCGAACACCTCCAAACGTTTCGGCCCGGAGATATGGAAGCCCTGCCGGGTCTGGTTGGTCGAGAAGGCGCAGTACCGGCCCTTCGGATGCCAATAAGGATATACCATCGAGCCGCCGATGTCATCGTTTTTGGCATTCAGCCACGTGCATTTGCCGTCCTTGTAAATCATTGTGGCGCCGTGCTCGCCGCGGACGTGGAACACATATTCATTGGGATTCGTGCGGTTCGGCGTGTGGCAGTTGTAGCACTGGCCGTCAGTCATGGTGTTCTCGATGATAGGGAATTCGTCGAAGTTGCCGAGGTCGCGCTGGTATATGCCCATCTTGCTGTAAACCTCGTAACCGGGTGCGATGCGGCGGTAGGTCAGACCCCACTGGTCCAGAGGATTCGGGCTGACGTGGATGGTGAAGTCATTGTATTGCACCCAGTTTCCGTCAATCCTGGCGCATACCGTCACGGTCAGGTTCTTGCCACGGTTCGCTTCGGTGAGCTTGTGCCATTTTTCTGTATCGAAGTCGGCGTATTGGCCGTTGGCGTGCAGTTCTCGGCCGTCGGCGCCCTTGACTGTCACGTCAACGCGCTGCACGTCGCCTTTTTCCGGCACGACCGCGAAATTGAGGGGCGCGATTCCGGCGGGAACAGTCACGCCGATGTAGTCGGGGAAGATGGGAGGCGGCGTGGCCATTTTTTGAACATTATCAGGTCTGCTTCCGCATCCCCACAGTAAGAAAGCGACCAGCACCGGAAGGATTCGGTATATATGATTAAGACGGGATGTATATATCATGGATATAATTATTCTTCGGAAAGGGGAGATTATTCTTCAGATAAGAGATAATAGAAAAGCGAGCGGCGGTAAGGCTCTATCAGGTCCGGATTCTTGCCGGTCCATGCCGAGGCGAAGCCACGCAGCTGGTTCACCACCGATTCGGGAACCGCACCCTGCGGAATCTGCTGCCCGTTCTTCATCGAGATGAAGGCGAGCGCCTGTTGTGCCAGGAGTGGATTGTAGCGCGGATCGGCCTCGGCCACGACGCCCATGTATTGCGCGAATTTGTTCAGGTCGCGTTGCAGCAGGGGGTACAGAATCAGATACTGCCTGGCCGGGGTGTTCGTCGGGTCTTTCAGAAACAACTGGCCAAGGGTCTTGTCGAGTTCTCCCTCGCTGAACATATAGTCTTCGTCGATCATACGTTTTCTGAGGGTGCCGTAGAGAGGGTGGTTTTCCACATCTTTCGGATTTCTGATCAGGTCGAGGTTGCGCTGCGCCCAGTTCTTGTAAAACAGGGTGTTGCGGAGCATCGTCAGGTATTTTTCAGCCAATGTGTAGTCGCCTCGGATTATGGCTGTCTCGGCGAGTCGACGGATGGCGCGGCTGCTCTTGTTGTAGTTGGGAATGGCCTCCATACCCTCGAAGTAGAAGCGCTGCGCGCTGTTGATCAGGCCGAGCTGGAAGAATATCTCGCCGGTGTTCCACGAGGAGAGGGTTTCCTTGAGGAACGGAGGAATCAGTCCCTCGGGACCATGCTGAGGATAATTGAAGGCGATGGCATCGAGTTGGCCGGTCATGGCGGCGGCAAGGTTGGTGGCGCTGACGCTGAGGGGAAGATTGGGCTGGTGTGCGTCGGAATATCGCAGAATACCCTCCCAATCGTTGGCACGCACCATATAGTCGTAGTCTATCAGGCGGTAGGTGGCCGAGTCGTATGATTTGGAGTAGAGTGCGAGGAGTGCTATCAGTTCGATTCCTACAAGGGAGGGAACCACGATTTTTTGCGGCAGACGCGCCATTGCGATAGCCATGACGGGAACCAGGACGCAAAGGATTTCGACTATGAGTTGTCCGGCATAAAGCCTGTCGGGCTGCATCATGTAGCCGATACCTATAAGCTGGTAAGACAGGGGATAGGGGAGGGTCAGCGACCATATCCATGCGTTGGCGGAGAGCCAAAGCAGGGAAATGATTGCGAACAAGGCCTTGTATGTGGCGGAATGCCCCGGGTTCTTGCTACAGGAGGCGATTGCAAGGAGAGTAAAGATTATGGTGACGGGACCGCACAGCCAGTACAGCAGCGGTGTGAGTACGGTCATCATGATGTATTCCATCACGGCATGCGGTTTTGCTGTCGGGTTGGCGGTGTCAATACGGAGGTAAAGGCAGCTGGCCCACATTACGGATGTGATGGCGACTGTGAAATTCATGGTGACGTCGGGATTGCCTAAGAACAACAGCAGGGCAATGAGCGGGATGAACGCGAGTGCAAGCGCCGGGTATTTCCGCATTGCGGGCGCCAGCAGACGGACTGTCTTGTAACAGGCCAACAGGAACAGCGTGAGCATACCCGACATGACGGCCGCTCCAATCCAATAGTTGTTGAAGAACTGAGTCAGGAATTCGCCGATATATGTTGCCATGCCGCCGGGACGAGGCAACAGGCTCAGGAAGTATGCGCCGGTGGTTTGGAACAGCTGCAGCTGCTCCCTATATCCGAGGGCGGCCCGGTAAGGTACGGCCCAGAACCAGTACAACAACGCCGCCACGGCAACGAATACAGCCGTCGGTATGTATTTCGCAGGCGTGTGTGTTTCCTTGCCGCCGTCGGCATGTTTGATTTCCGCCATGATGTCAGGTCAATATTTTTGTACAAAGATACCGAAATTCCGCAAGATATGCAAATCCGGCAGCCTGCGCTACTGATGCGCTACTGGAAAGACGCGGTGGTTATTCGGGGTCGCCGTACATGTTGTGGATGAAGTCGTAGGCGGGGCCGGAGCCGAGGCGGCGCAGGATGTCGCGGATGCTGTCCATGTAGCGGTCGTTGAACTGCCGGAGGGAATCGGAAAGGGCCGCTGCATATACGGTGTCACCCTGCTGGCGCAGATACTTGATATGCTGTGACTGATTCCATTGAACGCGGTCATGGTCGGCCTTCAGGTCTTTCCACTGCTGCAGCAGATCGTTCTGCGGTGTGCCGTTGCCTGAGGAAACGGAGTCGATCACCACGTTAATCACCCCCGGCTCGGTCACCACAAGTAGATCCTGCGTGCCGAACCTTTCGTTGATTTCGATAGTGACCCGTGCAAGGAATTTGCCTCTGTGGCCGCGAATTTCAAATTTGCCGTCCTTGATGAACGCCGAATCCACCCCGATGCTGTCTCTGATGCCGGGTTTGCCGAAAGGAGACAGAAACACCTTTTTCCCGTTGAGACGGGTCTGTGAAGTGGTTCCCTTGATGATATATTCATCTTTGCTTTCGGAACAGGACACTATTCCCAAGAATGCAATGGTGATAAGGAGATAAAGTAAATTTTTCATAATATAAGGCATTTTGTCCGAGTTAATGTGCGGGCTTAGTAGCGGGCTGTCCCCAGCCGCGCACAGAAAATGATCAAAGTCCTATTGAAAAATTCTGATAAGGCATTTTGTCCGAGTTAATGCGCGGCTGGGGACAGCCTGCGCTACTATTGTAATGAGTGAAAGTTCTATGCCTGACTTTTTAATCATTTTCAATACTCGCGAAAGTTGAATAACGTATACTATTAACGTTGAAAAAAGGATGCGCATTATATGATGCGCACCCTTTCAACAATGTATACCAAATTAAATTCAGTTCATCAGGAATTATTTACCGAACGACCACCACGTACACATGGCATCGTCTGCTTCACCATCCTTAATGATAAGTATCATAGCGTCACTTCCAAGATATCCGATCTGGAATGTCGAAGCGAATTGACCGGGAGTCTCATTATTAAGGATAAACGGCCACAGGATGGCACCTGCGGAAGTGTTGAGGGTACCCATTCGTGTCTCGGTCGGAGCCCAGTCTACGGAGAATGAACCTTCACGTACCTTGTTGCCGTCCTTGCCATAAACCGTTACCGAAGCCTCATCCTCATTGAAGGTCATATAAGACTGGCTGTAGCATTCAGATTCGTATTCGTCATATCTGCCACCTGCATGCTGGGTCTGGCCGTCGAACTTATATTTGCAGTCGCCGTCGTTGACTCCGCAGCCCCACCATGCGCCGTTGATGCTGCCGGCGCCGTTCTGGGCGCCCATCCAGCCGCCGTTGCCCCATACAGCACCAGTATAATCACCATCGGTAGTTATCGGTTTCCAGTGCCAGTCGTGAGAAGCGAGGATGCCGGTAGGATCGTCGTCGCTCATGAACGACCACCATGTGCTGCTCCATCCGTTGGGATTCTGGGCGTAGATTATCAGACGCGATGCGTCGAGATAAGCGATTTCAAACTTTGTGGGTTCGTTTCCGGGTGCCGAATCATCGCAGGTGAAGGGCCACAGGATAGTACCGGCGGTAGTCTCGAGGATTCCTCTTGAATTAGCCTCAGGACGTGTAATCTCGTTGTTGTTATAGTCCGAGATCGAGAACGATCCTGATGCGATTTTTGAGCCGTCATTACCGTAGGCCGTAATGGTGCCGTCTTCGCTGAACTCCATGTACGACAGTGTATAGCACTCGCCCTTGATCGCATCATATTTGCCACCGGTGTGCTGCGTCTGGCCGGTGAAGTCGCTCTTGGCGGATCCGTCGTTCATGCCGCAGCCCCACCATGCACCGTCAATTGCTGCACTACCGTCTTGCTGGTTCAAAGGATAACCTGCGTTACCCCATACAGCTCCTTCCTCGGTGGTAGTAGGCATCCATTTCCATTTCTTGGAGCCTTTGTTTGAGACGAGTACCTTCATGGCCGGGTCGAGGGACTTGGCCACTTCGAGAGTGAACTCCTTGGAAGCCACCACTTCCTGACCGTCCTGGTTGATGTATGCGAAATAGAGGTTCTGTTTCGCATCGCTGCCTCGCGAGGGGAGGTAGTATACCATACCGCCGGCACGTCCGTAAGACAGGGTCTTGCGCTCGCCGTTCTTCTCGTAGAACACGTTTACGGCCGATACGTTCGGGAAGTTATACTGTATGTAGTTGCCGGTCTCCGACGGTTCGTAGGTCACGTTGCCGTCGTTGTCGGTCACGGCCTTGAACTGTGCGAACGTCGCGCCGTCCAGCAGGCTTTCGGCTGTCATGTTCTCGTAGTCGAAGCTGCCTTTATCCATCAGCGGGTCGCAGGAGGTGAACAATACACCTGCTGCTATGCCCAATGTCAAAAGAATTTTTTTCATTTCGAGTTTTTGTTTTAGGGATTAGTATACAGGTGTACCTGTCATGTTCCAGTCAGCCACGTCTGTGCCCCAGCCGGGATTCTGCTTCAGCACGTCGGGGTTGTCGACGATATTGATCTGACCCGGGGGAATCTGCAGGAATCCGTTGGTTTCGGCATAACGCTGAGCCCACGAAGAAGAAGCGTGGTGCATCACTGTCCAACGACCGGTGTAGTTGACTTTCGAGCCGTTCTGCTTCTCGAGAGCCAATGCGGCCTCGCAGTTCGTGCCACCGTCTATGCCGGACCAGCGGCGCAGGTCGTTGAAGCGGATACCCTCGCCGAACAGCTCCCAGCGACGTTCGTTCTTGATGTTCTCCCAGCTGTAACCGGTCTTGGCTACACCGGCACGTTCCTGTACGCGGTTCATCATCGTTGCGGTACCGGTAAGCTCGCTGTGCATCAGCATCACGTCCGAAAGACGCATCAGCACGATGTCGGCGAAGTGGTCGCCCTGGAACGAGTTGCCGTTGGAATTGGCGACAACCGGGTCTGTGTTCTCAACACGGTAGACACCCCACCATGTATATGCCTGTGTGTGGTCGTCCCAAGAGGAATTCTTACAGGTGATGGGCATCCATTTCTTGTTGTATTTACCGGTTTCCTCCGAACATGAAGTTGTGTACGCGAAGTGCTGGAGTTCTTTATCGCAATCAAGCACGGTGGCTTTCTTACGGGGGTCGCTGTCAGACCATGCGTTTACGGCATTCATGTTGAACACGCCCTGGCCCCAGCCCTGTCCGAAGGGAAGGGTTTCGGGACCGCCGTTCTCCTTACCGGCCTCGTCGGCGTCGCAACGCAGACCAAGATAGAGGGAAGTCATGTTGGTGAATCCCATGGCGATGGTACCATTCCATGTGGCGATGTTGGAGAACTGAACCTGGAACAGCTGTTCCTTGTTGCCGTTGCCTGCCCAATACTTGCTTGCTCCTGCCAGATCCTGCGTGTATGCATAGTCGGGAGCGGTAAGCTGGTTGGTGTACTGCCACAGCTGGCGGTAGTCGGAAATCAGTTCTGCACCGGAGTTGTTGATGCAATCCTCAAGGTAGGAAACAACCTGCTGCTTTGAGAGCGGGCCGTTCACGCCTTCCTGCTCGGGAAGCTCAACGTCGGCCAGATTGGCGGAGGCAAGTTCGCCGGCCTTGTTGTAGAAACCCTGGTAGAACATGTATGCGCGTGCTAAGAATCCTTCGGCCGTACCCTTCATGGCATGTCCGTCGCCCCAGTTGGTGGCACCGTGTTGCATCAGGTTGGCAGCTGACACGAAGTCGGCGAGGATATGGGGATAGATCACGTCCTTGGCGCTCTGCTGCGGACAGGGATCGGGAGCGGCTGCGGCCCAATAGGCCGGTATGTCGCCCCACATCTGGGTGCCCCACAGATAGTAGAGACCGCGCATGAAGTAAGCCTCTCCTAAAAGCTGGTTACGGGTATTCTCGTTGCCTGTCCAGTCGAATGCGTCGACGGAGTGGATGATGGCGTTGGCACGAGCGATACCTACGTAAGTGCTCTTCCAGGCCGTTTCGAACAGTGCGTCCTTGTTCGACATCAGGTGACCTATGGCGTGGGATTCGACGTCGCCCGTACCGCCGGCACCGTTGGTGTCGTCAGACATTATGTTCCAGACCAGCCACGGGGTCTGAAGGGGGTCGTTGGCATATTGATTCATTACTCCGTACAGTGCGGCCAGCTCCTTGTTCAGGTCGGCCGGCGCTGCCGGATAGTTGCTTGTATTGGCCTGGGTGTAGTTCTTCGTGTCAAGGAAGTCCTCGCACGACGTCAGCGAGAGGAGCCCGACTGTGGCCAATGTAATCAAAAGATTTTTCTTCATCGTTATATAGTGTTCTCTTGATTTTTAAAAATTAGAATTTTACAGTCACTCCGACAACGAAGGTACGTGCGGAAGGATAAAGACCTGTGTCGATTCCGCGGATCCATCCGGCGCCTGAACCATTGTATTCGATACCGCCGTTAGAACCGATTTCGGGATCCACGCCCTTGTATTTGGTGATGGTGCAGAGGTTCTGGGCCTGAACGTAGAGACGCAGCTGCTGGAACGGAGTCTTGAACTGACGGGCGAAGTCATAACCGATGGTTATGTTCTGCAGCTTGAAGTAATCGGCGTTCTGCATGTAGTAGGTGGAAACCCACTGGTTGTTCTCGCCACCGACCGACAGACGGGGAACGGAGTTGCTTGTTCCCTCACCGTGCCAGCGGTCGAGGACATCGGCTGTGTAGTTCAGATACTGGTTTGCCAGGAGGGCGGTGCGGTAGCACTGCATTGCCTGCATTCCGAACGCGCCGGAACCTGCCATGCTGAAGTCGAGGCCCTTCCAGGTGAAGCCGAGGTTGATACCCAATGTCCAGTCGGGGTTCGGGTCACCGATCTCGTGGCGGTCGCCGTCGAATTCGATCTGACCGTTGTTGTCGTAGTCATCCCAGATGAAGTCGCCGGGCTGTGCGTTGGGCAGAACAGCCTTGCCGGCCGCGCGTGCGTCCTCGATCTGCTGCTGGTTCTGCCAGATACCGCTGTGGCTCATGCCGCTGAAGTAACCGATGGGGTGTCCCACCTCTACGAGCGATACGTACGATGAGTTCTGGAACAGAGAGTTGCTGACTGCGTCGCCGATCTTGCCTGAAGCCGTGGCAAGGCGAGTCACTTTGTTGCGGTTGTATGCGGCGTTCACGTTGACATGATAGAGGAAGTCAGCGCCGATATTGTCGCTCCAGGAGAGTGCCATTTCGACACCGGTGTTCTTGACGTCACCGCCGTTGATCATGGCGGCCTCCTCATAACCGAGCACGGCGTTCAGAGGAGCCTGTACCAGCCAGTCCTTGGTCTTCTTGACATACCAGTCGAACGTGAAGGCCAGACGGTTCTGGAAGAAGCGTGTGTCGAAACCGAGGTCCCACTGCTCGGACGTTTCCCAAGTCAGATCTTCGTTAGGAACGTTCTTTGCGTACGCACCCGGAGTGTAGACACCCTGGACGGTCTGAATCAGGTTGCTGTTGAACTTATATCCGTAGTCGGCGTAGTCCGTCGGGGAGAAGCCGATGTTGGAGAGATAGTAGAAGTTGCCGATCTGGCAGTTACCGTTCTGACCCCAGCTTGCGCGTAGCTTGAAGAAGTTCATCACGTTGGTGACTTTATCCATGAATTTCTCGTTGGTGAGCACCCAACCTGCGGAAACCGAAGGATAAGTGTGCCAGCGGTGGCCGCGTGCGAAGTTGTTCGAACCGTCGTGACGTACGATGGCCGTCAGCAGGTAACGCTCGTCGTAGTTGTAGTTTATACGGCCGAAGAAGGAGGCGATGCGGCCTTCGCGGGGATTGTCATAGCCGCTGTAACCGGTCATGTTGGCCATGTTGGAAGGAATGGTGAAGTTCCATCCGTTCATGACGAGCGAGTTCAGATCGTCGGGAGAGTCGCTGAAGGTCATGCTCATGCGGGTAGCCCATTTGGACATCTCGACCGACTGACCGATCATGACGTCGATGTTGTTCTTGGCGAACTCGGGAATGGCGTATGTGATGGTATTCTCGACCGACATGCTGGAGCTCTGCTCTGCGTTCTGCTGCAGTCCGTAGTTGGCGTTGGCCGAAGTGGAGCTTACAGAGAAGGGAGTGGAAGTGCTGCGCCAGTTGCTTGCGCTGTAGCCGGTGTTGATCTGACCGCGATACCTCAGGTTCTTGATCGGCTCGATGATCCAGTACAGTGTCGCGCCTACGCCGAAGTCACGGTTTTTGTTCAGAGAGTTGTACTGACCGTTAAGGAAACCTTCGTAGGGGTTGGTGAAGATCATGGAGTTCCAGCCGGCACCGTCCTCTCGGAAGTTGGTGGGAGTGCCGTCCTCGCGGAATGCGGGAACCAATGGAGAAGCCGTGTAGGCAGGCTGCATCACGTTGGAGTAGCCGTTGCCCTCGGCCAGATCGTGGCTGTCATGGTACCAGTAGGAGATGTTCTCACCCAATGTGATGATGCTGTGGTCCTTGCCCTTGAGCAGGATGTGCTCGGAGTTGACACGGCCGCCGTAACGACGGTAGTTGGAGGCGTTGCTGCCGCCGAGGATACCTTCCTGGTCGCTGTAGTTGACCGAGATTGAGAACTTGCTGCGGTCGCTGCCGCCGTTCACTGTCACGGCATGGCTGTGCTGGAAGGCGTTCTTGTTGCGGTAAACGTCAAACCAGTCCGTACCCTTCCATCCGTTGTTGACCTTGTCAAGAATGGCCTGAGGCACCATGGCGCTCCAGTTGAGGGCCTGTCCGTAGGTGTTGAAGTTGGTCTCGTTGATCACCTCCATGTACTGCTGGGCATTGAGCAGACCCGGCTTGCGGTAGGCGTTGGACCATCCTACGAATCCGTCGTAAGTGATGGAGATCTTGCCGGCCTTACCCTGCTTGGTGGTGACGAGGATCACACCGTTGGCGGCACGCGAACCGTAGATGGCTGCGGAAGCGGCGTCCTTCAGTACGTCGATGCTCTCGATGTCGTTGGGGTTGATGCCGTTCAGACCGTCGTTGGCCGTACCGGAAACGATACCGTCGATAACCAGCAGAGGCGATGACTCGCCGATGGTGCCGACACCACGGATGCTTACCTTGAAGCCCTTGCCGGGCTGGGTGGAGGATTGCGTGATCTGAACACCGGGAGCCTGCGACTGCATGGCGGTCAGGGCGTTGGTGGTGTTCATCTGGGCCAGCTGGTCGCCGGCTACCTGGAATGTGGAACCGGTCACTAATTTACGCTTCTGCGTACCGTAGCCCACTACCACTACTTCGTCCAGGTTGTTCTCGTTTTCCTGAAGCATTACGTTGATGACGTTGCTGTCGCCGACCTTAACTTCAGAGGGCTCGTATCCGACATAGCGGAACTGGAGAACGTCGCCCTTCTTGGCTTTGACGGTGAAATTGCCGTCGATGTCAGTGTCCGTTCCGATAGTCGTTCCTTTCACCAATACTGAAGCTCCGATCAGCGGTTCGCCGTCGGAGGCAGATGTCACCGTACCGGATACGGTGCCGGGCTCTTGGGCAGATGCGATTCCGATGCTTGTGAATACACATAGCATGGCCATCACAAATCTGAGTAATCGAGCCTTGAAGTAATCAATAAGATTCTTTTCCATCGATACTGATTTAATAAGAGTGTGTTGTTATTTGGGTTTGTTGTGGTATAGTGTTAGTTAAATAGTAGGTATTCTATCGTGGGCCTAAGCAATATCTTGTGTGTGTCTTCGTACAGTGGAATTACTGTTGTGGTACAGTGAAAAGACTGTTTTAGGCTAACGCAATGATTGTTTTTGGCTAACGTCGATGCAAAGTTAGGTTTCTTGCGAAGATAATTTTAATATAATTTTGTCCTCTATTGGTATAATTTTGACATTCTTAATAGATTTTAACAATTTAACCCCGAAAAAGTAACGTGAAACGTGTGATTTATGGGTGTGTCCGAAACACTTATAGCCAATTATTTAAAAAAATTAAGTTAACGATTTAACAGGGATGAAGGGAGTCCACTGCGACTGGAATGACGACGTCCACGTCGTCAACTCGTGGGCGACGTGGACGTCGCCCCTCCAGTCGCAGCGGATAGTGGTGTGGGCTGTCCGAGCCGCACAAGAAAACAGTAGCGCGGGCTGTCCCCAGCCGCGCATAAACACGGACAAAATGCCTATTGAAATTTTATAAGGCCTTTGGTCATTATCTGTGCGCGGCTGGGGACAGTCCGCGCTACTAAGTTCGCGGCCGGGACAGCCTGCCATTATCGATACCTATGGATACTATTCTAATAAATCGGTGCGTTAATAAGGTATGGGACGAGTATTGGCGATAGATTACGGGCGAAAGCGTTGCGGCGTGGCGGTGACCGACATCCTTAAGATTGCGGCTAACGGATTGCCGACGCAACGTACATGCGACCTTGAAAAGTATCTGCTCGATTACTGCAGTCAGGAACCGGTGGAGCGTATCATAATCGGTCATCCGCGCACGGTGCGCGGCGAGGATTCGGAAACCATGCAATATATCCGTCCCTTCATCAATCGCCTGTCAAAGATACTTCCCGACATGCCCGTAGAGATGGTGGACGAGCGTTTTACCTCCGTACAGGCACACCGCGACATGATAACAGCCGGCTTCAAGAAGTCGGACCGGCAGCGCAAGGAACTCGCCGACGAGATGTCGGCTGTGCTGATCCTGACTTCGTGGCTTGAAAATCCAAGACTGTAATTATCAAATCCAAGGCTATAGTTATAATGAAGCATTCCGCATTGACGGCCAAGATTCACCAGCAGGTGCGCGCGCTGATGCCGGGCATCCAATCGGTCATTTTAGGCCTGAGCGGGGGAGCCGACTCGGTCGCGTTGTTGTATGTGCTTCGCAATATAGGCGTCCGGGTCCGTGCGGTGCATTGCAATTTCCATCTTCGCGGCGCGGAATCCGACCGTGACATGAATTTCTGTATCGAACTGTGTCGCGGCCTTGACGTTCCCCTCGACATCGTACATTTCGACGTGCCTGCATATCAGGCCGCCCATAACGTGAGTCTTGAAGTGGCCTGCCGCGAACTGAGGTACGAATATTTCCATAAAATGCTTCAGGAAACCGGTATGGACCGGATTGCGGTGGCCCATCACGCGGACGACAATATCGAGACACTGTTCCTGAACCTGTTCAGAGGCTGCGGTATAGACGGGCTGCGCGGGATGCTGCCCGATGCCAACAGCGTGGTCCGTCCGTTGCTGCATGTCACGCGCGCAGAGATTCTGCAATATCTTGATGTCGTAGGACAGTCTTATGTCACGGATTCCACCAACCTGCAGTCGGACTATCGCCGTAATTTCATCCGTAACGAGCTGCTGCCTCTGATAGAAACGCAATGGACCGGCGCACGCAAGGCCATTACTTCAACCATATCCAATCTCATGTCGGATTCCGAGGCCCTCGATATGCTGGGCGCCCGCGAGCTTGATTCGCTGCAGGATCCATCCGTGATGCCATACAAGGTGCTGAAGGACTCCGCCGCTCCGCAATGGCTGCTGCATAAATGGCTGACGCGCTACGGCACAAAATCCAATATAGTCCGCGAGATTATTGCCGCTTTTGCCGACGGTCGGCCTCAGACCGGCAAGCAATGGAGTGTCCGCGAAGGCTTAATCCGCGCCACGCGCACCGACATCCGCTTCATATCAGATTAAGAGCGTCAGTCTTAGTAGCGCAGGCTGTCCCCAGCCGCGCACAGCTATGGCCAAACGCCTTATAAAATATTTTTCAATAGGCATTTGGTCCGTGTTTATGCGCGGCTGGGGACAGCCTGCGCTACTATAAAGGAAGGGGTGCGCCAGTCGCGAGAACTGACACACCCCGGGAGGGAAAATATAATCGTTATTCGATTATTTCTTGTTGCCGAAGTAGCGCTCGTAGAGACCGGCGAAGCCGCGGCCGTGACGAGCCTCGTCCTTGGCCATCTCGTGAACGGTGTCGTGTATGGCGTCCAGACCTGCCTCCTTGGCGTTGCGGGCGATACGCATCTTGTCGGCGTTGGCGCCGGCCTCGGCGTGCATGCGCTTGTCAAGGTTGGTCTTGGTGTCCCATACCATGTCGCCGAGCAGCTCGGCGAACTTGGAAGCGTGTTCTGCCTCCTCCCAAGCATAACGCTTGAAAGCCTCGGCGATTTCGGGATAACCCTCGCGGTCGGCCTGACGGGACATGGCCAGGTACATACCTACCTCTGTGCACTCGCCCATGAAGTGAGTGTTCAGGTCCTTGATCATCTCCTCGCTCGTACCCTTGGCTACGCCAATCTCATGCTCGGTTACGAAATTCAGAGCGTCCTCCTCGTTCAGCTCCTTAAACTTGCTCTGCGGAGCACCGCACATCGGGCACTTCTCGGGAGCGGTCTCACCCTCTGCGATATAGCCGCATACGGTGCAAATCCATTTCTTTGCCATTTCTATCGTTTATTTTAGTTTGTCAATACTCTGTTCTAAGTATAAACAAAATTAGTCAAAATTTGATTAACCTCAAAATTAAAAAAGCCCCGTTTAATTATTTTTATGAATCAAACGGGGCTATCTTAAAATGTGTCAATGCTTTATATGAAGAACAGGATGACCAACTGGGCGGCGACCACACGCATGAACATGGTGAGGGGGTAGACGGTGGAGTAGCTGACGGCGGGAGCGTCGTTGTTGGCGATCTTGTTGCCGTAGGCCAGTGCGGGCGGGTCGGTATATGAACCGGAAATCATACCGCAGATGGTGAAATAGTTCATCTTGTATTTGGCGCGGGCTACGATGCCCATCACCAGCAGCGGAATCATGGTGATTGCGAAACCATACAGCACCCATGTGGCGCCTTCGGGGGTGAAGACGGTGGCGGCGAAGTTCTTGCCGGCGGCTATGCCCACGGAGGCGAGGAACAGGCAGATACCTAACTCACGCAGCAGCAGGTTGGCCGACGAGTTGGTGTATGTGACCAGGTGTATCTTATGACCGTACGCACTGAGCAGGATGGCCACGATAAGCGGGCCTCCGGCCAGACCTAACTTCATGGGCACCGTCATGCCGGGGAACTGCAACGGGATGCAACCCACCACGATGCCGAGGAAGATGCCGATGAACATGGTGATGAGGTTAGGCTCGTTCAGTCGCTTCATGGAGTTGCCTAACTTGGCAGCCAGGTTGTCGATGTCGGTGAGCTTGCCTACAACGGTGAGTCGGTCGCCCATCTGTAGTCGGAGACTGTAAGATGCCACCAGGTCCATGCCGGCACGGTTCACGCGCGTCACGTTAAGCTGATAACCGTCGTGCAGGTGAAGCGAGCCGAGTTTGACACCGTTGTATTCGGTACGGGTCACAAGCACACGGCGCGAAACGACGGGACCCTGCTCCATTTCCCATTTCTTCTCGACGCTGGGGCCGATGAAACGGTTGAATATTTCCTCGTCCTGAGCCTGGCAGACGATGAGGCAGAGGTCGCCGAGATGTACTTCGGTCTTGGATGTGGGGATGATGACATGGCCGTCGGGCTGCTCGATACGCGACACCACATAATCGGCCGAAATCAGGGTGTGGAGCTTCAGCATGTTCAGACCGTCGATCAGGTCGTTGGTGACGCGCAGCGTCATCATGTGGGGCGCGAGCTCACTGTTGTTGGACTCGGCCTCCAGTTCGGCGGTCTCCTTGGCGCTGTCGATCTTGAAGATGACCTTGATCAGAATCATCGTGAGGATGATGCCTATCACGCCGAGGGGATAGGCCGCGGCATATCCCATTGACATCTGCTGGCTGACGTTGCCGCCGTCGGGCACTACCTGCAGGAAGGTCTGCTGTGCTGCACCGAGACCGGGGGTGTTGGTCACGGCACCCTGCATGATACCAACCATCTGCGAGATCGAGGTGCTTCCTTCCGCCCCGCCCTGGATGTAATAGATGGCCAGCATCACCGCCACGTTGAGGCTGATGCCCAACAGGGCAAGCAGGTTCATGCGGATGCCGCCCTCCTTGAACGACGAGAAGAAACCGGGGCCGACCTGCATACCGATGGAGAAGATAAACAGAATCAGACCGAAGTCACGCAGGAAGTTAAGCACTTCCGGGCTGGTGGTATATCCGAAGTGGCCCAGCAGCAGGCCGACGAACAGCACGAACGTCACGCCGAGGGACACTCCGAAAATCTTGATTTTCCCGAGGTAGATACCCGTGAAAATCACTACCGAGTAGAGTATGATGGTACTCGGCAGGGAGAGGTTGTTTGGTTCAAATAGCTCTAATAACCAATCCATGTTACAGTTTATAGTTTGGGTTTAATGTTTAGAGAATACCTTTTTTTGTTTATAGTTTGGGTTTAATGTTTAGAGAATACCTTGTCCAGTCAATGATTGCCCGTTGACTACACAATTTTCTAAACTTTAAACTTAAACTTTAAACTAAACTAACTAATTAAGTTTGCGGTATCGGATTCGGTGGGGAGTGTTGTCGACACCGTCGCGGCGCTTCTTGAACTCTTCGTACTCCGAATAGTTGCCTTCGAAGAAAGTGACCTTGCTGTCGCCCTCGAAAGCAAGGATATGCGTCGAGATACGGTCCAGGAACCATCGATCGTGGCTCACTACGACGGCGCATCCGGCGAAGTTCTCAAGACCCTCCTCCAACGCGCGCAACGTATTGACGTCGATGTCGTTGGTAGGCTCGTCAAGCAACAGCACGTTGCCCTCACTCTTAAGGGCCATAGCTAAGTGCAGGCGGTTGCGCTCGCCTCCGGAGAGGACACCGATCTTCTTTTCCTGGTCGGCACCGGTGAAATTGAAGCGCGACAGATAGGCGCGAGCGTTGACGTCGCGGCCTCCCATACGGAACGATTCCACACCCTGGGAGATAACCTCGTACACGCTCTTGTCGGGGCTGAGATCCTTGTGGTTCTGGTCCACGTATGCTATCTTGACGGTGTCGCCCACGTCGAACGTTCCCTTGTCGGCCTTCTCCATCCCCATGATGAGACGGAACAGGGTGGTCTTGCCGGCACCGTTGGGACCGATCACGCCCACGATGCCGTTGCTCGGCAGCATGAAGTTGAGGTCGGAGAACAGCACCTTGTCGTCGTAGGCCTTGGCCACGCCGTTGGCCTCGATCACCTTGTTGCCCAGACGTGGACCGTTGGGAATGTAAATCTCCAGTTTCTCCTCGCGTTCCTTCTGGTCCTCGTTCAGCAGTCGGTCGTAGCTTGACAGACGCGCCTTACCCTTGGCCTGACGAGCCTTGGGCGCCATGTGTATCCATTCCAGCTCGCGTTCCAGGGTCTTGCGGCGTTTGGACGCCTGCTTCTCCTCCTGAGCCATGCGCTGTGTCTTCTGCTCAAGCCACGAGGAATAGTTGCCCTTCCATGGAATGCCCTCGCCACGGTCCAGTTCCAGAATCCAGCCGGCCACATGGTCGAGGAAGTAGCGGTCGTGGGTCACGGCTATCAGAGTGCCGGGATACTGCGCAAGGTGCTGTTCCAGCCATTCCACCGACTCGGCGTCCAGGTGGTTGGTAGGCTCGTCGAGCAACAGGATGTCGGGCTGTTGCAGCAGCAGACGGCACAGAGCCACGCGACGGCGCTCGCCTCCGGACAGGTATTTGATCAGCTGGTCGTCCGGCGGACAGCGCAGTGCATCCATGGCGCGGTCCAGACGGTTGTCGATGTTCCAGGCATCGGCCGCGTCAAGTTTGTCCTGCAATTCGGCCTGACGCTCTATCAGCTTGTTCATCTTGTTCTCGTCCTCCAGTACTTCGGGGTCGCCGAACGCGTTGTTCACCTCGTCATATTCCTTAAGCAGGTCCATGACGTGCTGCACGCCTTCCTCCACCACCTGGCGAACGGTCTTCTCGGGATCCAGTTTCGGGTCCTGCTCCAGATAGCCGATGCTGTAACCGGGCGAGAACACCACGTTGCCCTGATAGGACTTGTCGATGCCGGCTATGATCTTGAGAAGCGTCGATTTTCCCGATCCGTTCAGACCGATGATGCCAATCTTGGCGCCGTAGAAAAACGAAAGGTAAATGTCTTTAAGAATCTGTTTCTGCGGGGGTACGATCTTGGAGACGCCCACCATCGAAAAAATAACTTTTTTATCGTCAGCCATGTGTCAGGTTATTTGGTTACGGTACGGTAATCGCACTTGACTTTGCCGCGTTCGAAGGCGTTGAGTTTGGAACGTATCATCTGCTTGCGGATAGGGGCGATATGGTCGGTGAAAACCTCGCCTAACAGATGGTCGTACTCATGCTGGATGATACGGGCCAGGAATCCGGAGAATTCCTGCTTGTGAGGCTTGAAATTCTCGTCGACCCATTCGAGCGACACGTGCTCCACGCGCTTTACGTTCTCGGAGAGTCCGGGCAGCGACAGGCAGCCCTCGCTGCGTGACACGGGGGCCTGGTCCTCGATAATCTCTAACTGAGGATTGATCAGCACCATCTTGGAATCGGCGCATTCGGGGAATTCGGAAGCGAGCACGGACCCGTCGATGACGATGACGGCGATGCTGCGGCCGATCTGCGGCGCGGCGAGACCGATGCCTTCGGTGGCATACATCGTGTCGAACATGTCTTTGACAAGTTTCTGCAATTCAGGGTAATCGGGCTCTATATCCTCGGCCTCCCGGCGCAATACGGGGTGTCCGTATACATATACTGGTAATACCATCGTGAAAGTCTGTTTAATTAAAGCCGCTATCCTATAATTAAGGTAGAAACGGCTTCGTTGCACGTCGCTCTAATTTCAAAGTGCAAAATTACCAAATTTTTCCCACCCCTGCAAATAGTAGGCTATAGTAGCGCGGGCTGTCCCCAGCCGCGCATAAAAAATGACCAAAGTCCTAATTTTTTTCAATAGGAATTTTGTCCGAGGTTATGCGCGGCTGGGGACAGCCCGCGCTACTAATGGAAGAGGGCATGGCGGAACGGATTCCGACATGCCCTCTTTGGGTCGGTGATGACGAAGAATTACTTCTTGGTGCGGTTGCCGTAGCGGCTGCGGAACTTGTCCACACGACCGGCGGTGTCGACCAGCTTCTGCTTGCCCGTGAAGAAGGGGTGCGAAGAGCTGGTGATCTCAAGCTTTACCAGAGGATACTCCTTGCCGTCAATTTCTATTGTTTCGCGCGAAGCCACAGTGGAACGTGTGATGAATGTCTCGTCATTCGACATGTCCTTGAAACATACCTCGCGGTACTCCTTGGGATGAAGATCTTTTTTCATTTCAGTTTGTACGTACTTTAAAATTTAAAAGTTTGTTTAGCAGGTCGCGATCCCACTAATTGGCCTGCAAAGTTACAAATTTTTTTGAAACCGTGCAAATAAAAAGGGTCTCGCCCTTCATCACGAGGAGCGAGACCCAACCTGTATAAGTATGATGCAATCCTTAATTGCCGGTTGTAATCTTGATCGAGATTCCTCCGTCGGGGTTGATGTCGATCTGGAGTGTCGTGCCGTTAGCGAGCTTCAGCGCCGGCGCGTTGTCGGCGTGATGCTCCGGGACGGGGTTGCTGCCGGCCGTGCCGCCTTCAACCGAAGGCAATGCGCGGTTGATGTCCACTTTCTTCACCACAGCCGCGGGCTTGGGAGCCTCGACCTTAGGCGCGGGCTTGGGCGCAGCCACGGGCTT
>OIGD01001326.1_pt1 | contig 23653 bp, 19 predicted proteins | sample 1582211 | NCBI WGS metagenome assembly OIGD01 (sample SAMN04414078, study PRJEB24778) | human gut metagenome | material: faecal | host: Homo sapiens
GGCGGCAGAAGCGTTCTATGAAGCGGACAACGAGTAAAAGAATGACCGCCGAGATAACCCATCGCTCGGCGGTATTCCTTTCCAAGTTAATTGCGTAATATAGATTGAAAAGTGGATAGATTTATGATATAATAAGTTATCAACAAATCGGGATTTACGGAGGAAACTGTTATGGAATACATAAAGGTTACAAAAGATAACATTGAAAGCGAACATATCTGCTGTGCCATTTCAAACAATAAGGATGTTCAGGTTGCATCCAAAAAAGCATGGCTTACCGCACGTTTTGATAACGGGCTTGTATTTCTTAAAAGCGTGGAGCGCGGGAAGTGTTTTATTGAATATATACCCGCTGAAAATGCGTGGAATCCGATAGATGCAGACGGTTATATGTATATTGACTGTCTATGGGTATACAAATGTCTATCCTGGTGGGCGAATTAGACCCGGAAAGGGGAAAATCCCAGTATTCAAATAAAGGCATCACCGCGCAATCTCTGCAAGGCACACTTATTTGCGTCTTTTCCGTCATACTTCACAAAAATCCTTTCCAGTAGCGCTGCTACAGCTCTGCGAATTTTTGTATTATCTGACGGAAAATCCGACTGCGCAATTTCACCATCGGAATTACGCGGTAATGCCTAAAATTTTAGCATATATATTTTTGATTTCTTGTCGGATTCAACTCTGAAGAATTTTTTCAGAGTTGAATCCAATAATGAGGAGAGCAATTGTGAATATTGATATCGTTAACCGCTCAGCTCTGGAAGCATTAGAAAAAGGAGATTTTTTGACTGCTCAAAAGCTTTTTCATAAGAATTGTAATTGTAAAGATTACCGCACACTAAATAATTATGGCGTTTTTTGCATAGAAAACGGTTTTGAAAGAAAAAACGGACAGATTGTCTCCGGGGTAGGATATGGAAAGAGATATATAAAGGAGGCATATGAACGAAATAACAATTGGTTAATCTTGTCAAATATGGCTTCTCTGGCTCGATATGAAAAGGATTTCAAGTTGGCGTTTGATTTTTACAAAAAGGCATATGAACAGAGAAATCATGCTGATATACTTTACAATATGAGCGCTTGTTTATATGAAACAAATCAATTCAAAGCTGTTATGGCCTTATTGGAAGAGCAGAATCTGATGGTGTCTGATTTTTTCTTGTTATATCTTTTTTCTGCGTTGAAAGAGAACAAAGATATTTTTATTTCTATGCTGAATGAGAAAGATGTGCGGAAAATGAAGCTTGAACCTGATATAATCCTTGTTATATTGTATCTATACGATAAAAACAAAATTACACTGGAGGATATCGATAATTATTTAAATGACTGGAGTCCTGATAAATACATGTGGGCAGTAGTGATTGACTCACTGATTGATAACCATGTGAATATCAGCGCAATCAAAGAGATAATCGAGAAGAAAACAGAGGGGTATACATCCGAAAATAAGCTCAAAAAGTCAGCATTGGCTCTTTTGAATTCCTCGGAGGAGCAGCGGCAAATTTATATTGAGTCTACATCATACTACAAGCCCATATTTCGTGCCATATGCGGATACTTTGGGTGTCCGATTCATAATACTGAATGGTAAAAAAACAGCTTTATAATTCTTTCTTTGTATATTGTTCGGTGGATTCATAATGCCGGAAATATTCTGTATAAAAAGACATATGCCTTCACAACCGGAACACTCGGGACAGCGAGGAGTACTTTGAACTATGGCTATTAGGATTATACATGGGGCGATCTGCTGACGGATGTAGATGGCGACCATATTGAGTAATGCCTGCCTGCTCAATAATCCTAAAATGTCGCCGCATGATAATCCCGATATTATCATGCCGACAGGAATACCCATGTAGGAGGTTCAATATGCAAACGACCAAATTCGTTAAGCAACCGGTTGCTGTCAGCGTCATCGTGGAGAAAGACGGACGCGTTTTCCCGAAAAAGTTTTTATGGAAGGATGGTCACACCTATAATAATACTGCTACGCTGTTACTATTAAACTGCAAGGCACGTTGGAGTGAAGTCGGGAGGATATAATCAGCGCTTCTTTGAAAATATACATTACAGCGGATAGAAAGGACATAATGAGCTATGAAGAAATTCAAAAAAGTAATTCAGGGCATATGGTTCAGCCTGAAGCTGACCTTCGGTATGAAGGAAGGCGCACAGTATGTGGCCTATAAATTATTTCTTACCTTGCTTGATAATTTAGTTCCTTTGGCGCTGACCATCTTTCCCGGTCTGATTATCAACGAACTTTTGGCAGATAGACGGATTACTTACCTGATTGTTTATGTTCTGGTGTTGGCACTGGTTCCTCTGATCAAAGAAATCGTACAAACCTTTTCAAACAGACGGGTCATGTCTCTGGAGCAGAGTCTCAGCCGTCGTCTCATGTCAGAATTCTACTTATATATTTTGAGAATGGACTACGAAACGCTTGAGAATCCGGACCTACAGGAGGAACAGGAGCGGGCAAGAAGCACCTATACCTGCAGTACCGGCATTGTGGATCAGGTAATCGCACTTTTTGCGGCGATAATCAATATTTTCATTTATTCCTTTGTGATTGTCCGATATCAGTTCTCCATCATTTTCCTGGTGTTCGTCATAGTCTTTATCAACTACTTAGTAAAGCGGACTGTGCAGGAAAAAATGTTTGTGGAACGGAAGGAATTGGACAAATACGATCGCAAGATTTTTACCATCACCTATATGTTTGATCAACAAAGCTACGGAAAAGAATTCCGTGTATTTGATTTAAGCAAATATCTGGTTGACAAATTTGTAAACCTGAGAAAAGAGAGGGATGCAATCGAGATCAGTCAACATAAAAAGTACAGTAAGGTAAGCATTATCAATGCTATCCTTTCCTGTATCCAACTGCTTGGCTTATATTTTATCTTTCTGTTTAGTATTTTTAAAAAAAATTTTCTGGTCGGAGATCTGTCGATCGGGTTGGCAGCTTCCTTTCAGCTTTCCGGCAAGCTGAAAAACACCGTGAATGCTTACTTGAGCCTTTGTGAGCGGAGCATGTATATCGATGAAATGAATGCTTTTTTCAATCGATCAAATCGCATTTGCTCCGCCGGAGCATACACACCTCTATTTGATGACAATTCCGAGATTGAGTTTAAAGATGTTTCCTTCAAATATCCCGGAAGCAGTTCTTATGCGCTTCGGCATCTGAATCTGAAGATTAAGGCAAACGAAAAGCTGTGCATTGTCGGTCAGAACGGCGGCGGCAAATCCACTTTTATAAAATTACTCACAAGGCTATATGTACCTTGCGAGGGCGAGATCACGCTGAACGGGCAGAACATCAACGATTACGATTATGCACTCTACCAAAAGCTATTTGCACCGGTCTTTCAGGATTTTGTAGAATATGAATTTTCGGCAGAGGAAAACATCATATTAAACGCACCGGAGGATACGGACCGGTTACAGGGGGTCATCCGAAAAACCGGACTAAACGGATTGTTTGAAAAGCTTCCCAAAGGAGTCCATACACAGGTAGGTAAATATATTGATCCCGAAGGCTTTGAACCGTCCGGCGGGGAGTCACAGCGGATGGCAATTGCCAGAGCCTTGTATCGCGGAGGCAAGATATTCCTGTTGGATGAGCCAACCGCCGCACTGGATCCATTGCAGGAATACGAGATCTACACGCAATTCAGCCAGATGATTGAGAAAAAGTGTGCAATCCTCATCACGCATCGCCTCTCCGCAGTTCAGCTCGCCGATAAGGTAGCCGTATTTGACAACGGTCATGTCGCAGAATACGGTACTCACGCTGAGCTTTACGCCAAAGGCGGTATTTACACCGAAATGTTTGACAAACAGGCGCAGTTTTATCGCGATCAGCCGTCAGAACAGACAGGCTCCGAGGACGCTGTATGATCGATTGAGAAAGAATCTTATATGTTCGTTCAAAATGCAAGGAGACAATGAACCATGGCATCGAATCATTTTGAAGGCAAAATATTAAATGTTCACCCAATCTTGCGGTAAAAGTCAATCCCGTATTCTATCAGTTGCTGAATGGGTCGTATGAGGGGTGGTTTTATGAACGGTTTATCAATCTCGTTTCCAAGGTAGCTTTTCGCCGGGGCGAAAAGCAATTTGAGGGATTGGGGGAAGGCTGCGTTATGAAGCTGGAGCGGATTGGGCAGGATTTTTCAGTTTGTCAGGTGGAAGATTATTCTCTGGTCAATTTGGAATCGGAATATTGTTTTATCGGAAAGACCGATGCGGAAAAATCGCTGGCATGTGCGACGGGAGAGGTCCCGTCAAATGCAATCAAACGGGAAGACGGCTGGAAAGCGTTTCGTGTTCAGGGCGTTCTCGATTTTTCGATGATTGGGATTCTGTCGAACATTGCGGCGGTTTTGGCAGAGCATGCGATTTCGATTTTTGCCGTGTCGACCTACAACACCGATTACATTTTGGTAAAGCGCGAGGATTATTCGCGCGGGGCAGAAATTCTGCAATCTGCGGGGTATGAAATTACGGACTGACGGAATCTGTCGGTCCCAATATTGGAGGGTTTTATGAGGATTACGGTATATCTCGGCGCGAACGAGGGCAACGACCCGGCATTGCGCAAGGCGGTTGAGGAGTTGGGCGAATGGATTGGCGCCAGCGGAAACGCGCTGGTCTATGGCGGGTCCAAATCCGGTTTAATGGGGGCAATTGCCGACAGCGTGTTGCGCGCCGGGGGTGAGGTGACAGGTGTCGAACCGCAGTTCTTTATCGAAAACGAATTTCAGCACGATGGACTGACAAAGCTGATTGTGACAAAAGATATGTCGGAACGCAAGAACAAGATGATTGAGCTGGGCGACGCCTTTATCGCTTTCCCCGGCGGCACCGGAACTTTGGAGGAAATTGCCGAGGTCATGTCTAAGGTATCTCTGAAACAGCTGGATGCACCCTGCATTCTCTATAATCTGAACGGTTACTACGATGATTTGAAAGCGCTGCTGAATCGAATGATTGAAAAAGGTCTATCCTCCAAAGAGCGACAGGAAGGAATCTATTTTGCCGAGAATCTCGATGATATAAAACAAATTTTGAAACTGGCATAACTATGTGTAGGGGTAATTCTATTCTATCAGAACTCAATCACTTTTTCTATAGCTTTTTTGCTTTTGGTCTCAAATCTATTGTAACACTACAAATGCCGCAAACGGATGATGAATAAAAAGATTGAATCAGGGGGGAACAATCATGAAAGAAAACAGAAAATTATTGAAAGAAGTGTTGAAGGATATTCGTCACGATATGACGGACGAGGAAGTGCTGAACCTTTTGGCAGACAGCAAGATTTCGGTCAGTCCCGAAAAAGAAAAGGAAAAATACACGATCGGACAGCGGGCAGCCGATACCATTGCAAAATTTGCCGGCAGCTGGGCATTCATATTCTTGTTTGCCGGCGTACTGATTCTGTGGATGGTCGTCAATGCCATCCTTGCAACAAAAGCATTTGACCCTTATCCGTTTATTCTTCTGAATCTTGTCCTGTCCTGCGTGGCAGCCATTCAGGCACCGCTGATTATGATGAGTCAGAATCGGCAGGAAGAAAAAGATCGCCGCCGAGCGGAAAACGATTATAAGGTGAACCTGAAAACAGAGATCATGATTGAAGATCTGTACGATAAAGTGAACGCGATCCTTGCCAAGCAGTCGCAAATTGAGAAACTGCTGTCGGAGCGTAAGGAAGAAAACGAGGAAACAAAGAATTAAGAGATTGGCAAATCGGAATTTGGGAAAGGACGGAAATGTATCTCCGGGATTGCAAAGCATCCGACTGCGAACAATTGACAGAACTGTTTTATGATGCTTTGAATCGGTGCTGTGTTAATGAATAGGAACGCCTGCCGGTTATATATTTTCTAAATTCGTTATGGTTTTGTCTGCATTTTTGACCATTGTCCTCCCTTGCCTGCCGGTTCTGTGCGGTCTTGGCGTGCGGGTGCTCCGGTTTTTCGGCGCGTTCCGCTGAGGGGCGCATGCAATCTGTCGGGGGAAGCTTCCGGAAGGCGGCTTCCCCTGAGCTGTTTTCAGTAAGGTCGGAATGAAACACCGTGCAGGTTCAACGGCAGCTGCTCTTTGATTTTCGATATCCGACCGGTTCCAAAATCAAAGATTTTCGAATTATTGTGCATCTGCAACAGAATTTCGGTTCTTTTTTTGGTTGATTGCACACTTGAAAAACGGCTTCGATCATGCTACAATAAAAAAAATGGGCATATCGGAGGATGAAGCTTTGGAACCATTATGGATTTGGCTGCAGGAGGATGCGGCAGCGGACAGCTACGGGGAGTTCTATACGTCATTTGATTGGGAGGGGGGCGAGACCGAGCTGCGGATTTCCGCCGACTCGGACTACACCCTGTTTCTGAACGGTCGGTTTGTGAATTCGGATCAGTACAAGGATTTCCCTTACTGCAAGGTCTATGACCGCCTCGACATCACCCCGTATCTGCGCCGGGGAGTCAATCACATGGCGGTTACCGTCTGGCATTACGGCGTCGGAAACTTTTCGTATTACCCTGGACCGGCGTGCCTGTGGTATACGGTGTCGGTTGCCGGAAAACCGGTTGCGGTGTCCGGTACGGAAACGCAATCCCGCCTTAGCCTTGCCTATCGCAGCCATGCACAGAAGAACATTACCTTTCAGCTTGGATTCAGCTTTTTCTATCGGGCAGACCGGGAGGACGGCTGGAAGAATGGCCTGCTGAACGGGTTTTCGGCAAGCCGGGCGCTCGATCTTCCGGCACCGGAGACGGAGCGGCCGGTGCGGAAGCTGTCTGTCCTGCCCCGCATTCCCAGCCGCCTGGTTCGCCGCGAGGGCAACCGCTGGCTGTTTGACCTCGGGCATGAGGAGGTCGGATACCTGACACTTTCGGTACGTTCTGCGGTCCCGCAGACGTTGCACATCGCGTGGGGCGAGCATATTGCGGACGGTTGGGTGCGATCCCGCATTGGCGACCGGGATTTCAGCGCGGGGGTATCCGTCGGTGCCGGGGAGACGGAATATGCCAACCATTTCCGGCGGCTCGGGGCGCGCTATCTGGAACTGGTTTCGGAATCGGATCTGGAAATCGGATTTTTGTCCGTGCTCCCGTGCCCGTATCCGCTGGAACCGGTTGCGGTTTCCTTCGGCGATGAATTGACCGACCGGATCTATGCCGTTGCGGTGCGCACGCTGGAGCTTTGTATGCACGATCATTACGAGGACTGCCCGTGGAGAGAGCAGGCGATGTACGCCATGGACAGCCGGAATCAGATGCTTTGCGGGTATTACGCCTTTCGGGAATTCGCATTCCCGCGTGCCTGCCTGTGGCTGATGGGGCAGGACAGGCGGGGGGACGGTCTGCTTGCCATCTGCACGCCGGAAAATCTCGGCAACGCGATTCCGTCCTTCTCGCTGCATTATATCCTGGCGCTTTACGAGTATTCCGTGCAGTCCGGCGACCTGACCCTCGCGCGTGAGGTTCTGCCGCGGGCAGAGGCGATTCTGCAGGCATTCCTTTGCCGTATGGAGAACGGTCTGGTTCCAACCTTTACGGATGAAAACTACTGGAACTTCTACGAGTGGCGGGAGGAGCTGGACGGCAAAAAAGCCGCTGCGCATTTTGATGCTGTGCTGAACGGCCTGCTGTCCCTTGCGCTGGACCGGATGCAGCGGATCTATGACCTTTTGCAGATCCGCAAGGATCTCCGTGCTTGTATTCGGTCGCTCAACCGCCGGATTTTTGAGGTTTTCTATGTTCCGGAGCAGAATCGGTTCCGCAACCGTTCCGATACCTGCGGCTACAGCGAGCTGGCAAACGCGCTTGCGGTTCTGTGCGGCGCGGCAGAAGGGGAGATTGCCGAAAGCGTTGCCGCACAGCTGGCGGGGGAAAACGACATGACCCCGGTTTCTCTGAGCATGACCTGCTTTCTGTACGATGCCCTGCTGAAGGTTGACCGGGACGGCTACCGTGAGGCGGTTCTGGAGGACATCCGCAAAACCTATCAGCCTATGCTGGATGCCGGCGCGACCTCCTTTTGGGAAACCGAGCTGGGAGAGGCTGATTTTCACGGTGCCGGCAGTCTCTGCCACGGCTGGAGCGCCATGCCTGTTTACTACTACCACACGCTTCTTCAGCCGCAGCTCCCGGTGGCGGACTGAATTCACCTTCATACCCAAAGAGATCCCGCATGATTGCGGGGTCTCTTTTGTGCCTCTCCGTCAAAATCAACAAAGGAGCAACGGCAATTTTGGAGAACATGAAATTCACTTCCTGTGGATTCTGTCAAACCTTACGATTTGTGCGAATTTTCTTTCGGATTTTATATGGTTATTTTCCGTAAAAAGTGTTAAAATTGGACAAAAGGAAGAACCAAAACCACGTAATCCGGATACGGATTGCTCAATGAAGGAGCATTATGCTGATTACCTGTTATTCAGACATTCACAATATGCTTTCGATGCTGGACTATCCGACCACGCTGCGAAAAACGGTTGCGATGGGCGTAGATCTGAACCTGCGGCGGTTCGGCAGGGCAGATGTGACGCTGGTTGGCGGTGACACCGTCAGCGACTATGTTTCCTATCGGGAATCCGGTTGGCTGCCGAAGCGGAATTTCACGGACATCAAGGAAAAGCTGTCGCAGGAGCTGAAGCGGGGAACCCGGGACGGGCGCGTGATCTATATTGCCGGAAACCACGATTTTGCCTGCGGCGAGGGGGTGAAGGAAGGGTATAACGACGTTCCGTATAATTCCTCCGATTACTACTTCACGGGACCGATGCGGGAAGATATGGGCACACTGCCGGATGCGGATGTCTGCATGGGATATTCCGAGAAGGTGGGCAAACAGGCAGGCGCTTATCTGCTGGGGTTCCGGTATGAGGTTGGCGGAATCGATTTTTATGCGCTGAACTTCCACCCGGATGATATTTATTCGCATCAGGCAATGTGGAAAGACAGCATCCGCCGCTATTCGCCGGACGCGCTCCGCTGGCTGAAGCAGCGGCTGCGGGAAACCGACCCGGACGGGCACAAGCCGACGGTTGTTCTGACACATATGCCGCCGGACAGCGTGGACTGTGAGAACCGTGCTCTGCTGCTGGACGCATACCGGGGACACCGCAATATTTTTCATCTGTTCGGGGATACGCACGGGATTGTCCGAAACGGATTCACCGCGCAGCAGGTTTTCCGGATGTTTGACAGGGCAGATTCCGCGCCGGATTTCGGCAGCACGCAGAAGACCAGCCGTGATTGGACAGATCAGTCGCATCTGTTTACGGCACATCTGATGGGAACGCAACGCTGCGATCTTGCGTATCTGCACGATGTGGTCCCGGGGGACCCCGGCACCGATGAAGCGGCTTATCAGTTACACCCGCGCACGGCAACGCCGCGAATTTCTCAAGGGCTGGCGATCGAGACCTTTCCGGACCGCTTTGAATTCCGAATGTGCAACCACAGCGTGGGGCTGGAGGATGGGCGCTATGCTACGGATGATCCGATTGAGCCGTATATCGCGTACTTTCGCTGACGGTTCAATCTACGGATAAAAAATAAAAACAAAGGAGATGTGATTTATGAAACGCTTACTCTGTCTGTTCCTGGTTGTCATGATGGCTTTGACTGTTTTTGCCGGATGCAAAAAAGGAACCCCCAACAACCCGGGAACTTCCGACACCGATGAAGAAACCCACACCGACACGAACGGTTCCGAAACCGAAGAACCAAAGAAAAGCTGGGACGACCTGCCGAAGGAAAAATTCAACGGCGAGGAATACAACATTCTCGGCAGAAAGCACACCCCGTGGGGCAGTGACGACCTGTATGCAACGGATGCGAAAACCGAGCTGTCCGCAGCGGTTTTTGCCCGCAACAGCGCTGTGGAGCTCCGGTACGGAATCACCATCAACGTCAATATGTATGACGGCCCCGTCAACATTGTAACGGCAATGGACCTGGCAGATACCAGCGACTATGATCTTTACGATGTCACGCTCGGTCAGTGGGGCAGAGATCTGATTACCGGTTGCTTCCAGGACCTGACAAAGACGGATGTCCTGGACCTGTCCGACAGTTGGTGGGACCAGCGCTTTATTGAAAGCCTGACCATTTACGACCAGCTTTACGGCGTGCTTTCGGATGCGACCTACGTTGATAAAATGGCAACGTGGGCAACCATCTTCAACAAGGATATGGTCACGGCGCACGATCTGAACGTGGATATTTACAAGCTGGTTGAAGAAGGCGAATGGACGTTTGCAAAGGTGATCGAGCTTGCCAAAATGGTCAACCTGGATGTCAACGAAGACGGGGTGATGGAAATCGGCGGCAAGGACATCTACGGCATCGGCGGCGAGCTGGCAAATCTGGACTTCCTGATTCAGGCAAGCGGCATGCCGTATGCTTACTATCAGGATGACAAAATCGTCTACAGCCTGGTAGACCGGGTGTCTGATTTTGACGGCGTGTTCAACGCGGTATACGATCTGGTTGCGGATTCCACCCTGACCTATATGGCAGATGCACACACTGCCGCCTGGGCCGGCGGCCGGAAGCTCTTTGAACAGCAGCAGATGCTGTTTTACATCTCCGGCGTTCTGAACCTGCCTGTCTATTTCCGCGGCTACGAGCATGACTACGGTGTGGTTCCCATGCCGAAATACACCACGGAGCAGACGCGTTACTACAACCCGGTTACCACCTACAACTGCCCGACGCTCTGCGTTCCGAGAAACGCCGAGAATACCCGGATGTCGATGGTGATTCTGCAGGCGCTTTCCTGCCGCGGCGAGGAAACGCTGATTCCGGTCTTCTATGACACCGTTCTGAAGAATCAGGCATCCCGCGATCCGCAGACCTGGGCTATGATGGATAGGATTTTTGAGGATCGCATTTTCGACCTTGCAACCATCCACAACTTCGGCAAGCTGGCTGGAAACGTGACCTCCGAAATTCCGAAGCTGGTTCTGGAAAAGAGACCGGGCGATTTCGTGTCCACCGTGAAAGCCAACGAGGGCTTGGCGACGGACGCAATTGATAAGCTGATGAACTTCTACGACAGCCACTACAAGCCGGAATAAGCGTTTGCAAGAAACCTGTGATTTTCCTATGATGAGAACGATGCAAAGAAACAGAAATAAGATTTGGTTTGTTCTGCTCCTGCTGGTGGCGCTGCTGCTTGCCGCCTGCAAGGGCGGAAACGATAACGGGAAGGACAGCACCGATGGAAACACCACCCCGTCCGCATCGGAATCGGGCACGAAGCACGAGCCCGGCACCGATGAACCGGATCCGGGCGACGGCTCCCTCCTCCTTGTGAAGAACGGAAAGACCAATTTCAGCATTATCACGCCGCGGAGTGGCAGCCTGGCGGTCCAAAGAGCCGCGAACCGACTTTCGGAGTGGTTTTCCGATGCCGGTGTTGCGATGCCGGTGGCGGGAGACGGCGGAAACTTCAACAAGAACGTTCCAACCGACACCTATGAGATTCTGCTGGGGAAAACCAACCGTGCCGAATCCCGCGCGGTGACCGACGGGGAAATTCCGAAGTGTGGATACCTCTGGCGGGTGTCCGGACGGCGGCTGGTGATTCAGGCGTCGGACGATGCGATGCTGGAGCTGGCTGTCGGCGAGCTGTTTCATACCTGTCAGAACGATCTGGCGGGCGGAAATCTGACCCTTTCCGGGGATCTTTCACAAACGGTGGACGTGCCGGACGGACGGCGCGGCTGGCTGCTTTCGGGTATTCCGGATTATGCGGGCGGCGAGCTTTCCCTCAATGCGTATGACAGCGGCTACGGGCTGACGGATTACTCCGAGGATGCGGCATACAACTCCCGGATGCAGATTGTCTATAACACATCCGTTGCCGAATTCGAAGCCTACGGCAGGAAACTGGCGGATGCCGGCTATTCCAAAACCTTTGAAAACACGATCGGCGACAACCGCTATACCGCATGGCGGAAGGCAACCACCCGGCTGTATGTCTACTATACCGGCTCCGGCAGTGAGGTCCGCGTGATCTGGGACCGGAACAGCACGGTGGACCCCGACCGGTTCTCCTACAGCTATACGCCGAAGGCGGAGGACACCTCGGTTTATTATGCCTATGCGATTTATCACGGACCGACCGGGCTGGACTACAGCAACTGCGGCCAGCTGGGCGTGATCAAAATGGCAGACAACAGCCTGTTCGTAATCGACGGCGGCATGGCGGCACAGTTTGACACCGCTGCGCAGGAAGGCTTTGTCAAGTTCGCCCGTGAAGTAACCGGAACGCCGGAGGGCGAGAAGGTCCGCATTGCCTGCTGGTTCTTTACCCACACGCACGGCGACCATTGGGCGGGACTTGCAAAGGTGATGACTTCTGCCAAATACCGGAATGATTTTTCGCTGGAGCGCGTGGCAGCCAACTACGTGAACGCGCAGCTGGATCAGAATACGGGGATTCAGTCGCTGTATAGTTCGCTGGTATCAGCCTGGCCGGAATGCCGGATGCTCAAACTGCACACCGGCATGAATCTGCAGCTGGCAGATCTCAACATCGAAGTACTTTACACGCATGAGGACAATGTCCGCCGCAACGGCATCAGCCGGATCACCGATCCGAACGACGCAAGCACGGTTCTCAAGCTGACCATGGGCGGCGTTACCCAGCTGATTCTGGGCGACCTGAACGAGGTTGGCATGGAAGCCCTGATCGGGCAGATGCCGGCAGACTATCTCAAGGTGGACATCGTGCAGGTGGCGCACCACGGCTGGAACTGGGTGGATGCCATCTATGACCTTGCCAAGGCACCGTATGCAATCTTTCCGCAGAGCGAGGGCGGCGCAAACCGGACGCTCGGCGTGGATGCAAAGCATACGCTCCTGAAGGTGCAGGAGTATGCGTCTCCCGAAAACTGCTTCTATTCCGACAAAACAAGCAGTCTGGTGGTCAAGGACGGCAAGGTGACCATCGGGCAGTCCTATCCGCTTTATTACGACAGCCCGGATTATGACTGGGGAAATGTTTATGAAGGTGTGGACCTCGGCACAGTGAAGGATTGGTCCTTCCGGTACGACGGTAAAAAGAAATCGTGACAGACAGGCTCATTCGGTTTGATACCCGATGCTGCGGCATCCGGTATAAATATTAGAAAAAGGAGATCTCGCGATGAAAAAGCTCAAACGTATCCTTTCCTGCATTTTTGTATTGGTCTTTCTGCTTTCAACCTTTTCCGGTATTGCCGTTACGGCGGCGGATGTCACCTATAATGACGGCGACACCGCAGGCCTGCCGGTGAAGCCGGACGGGGTCATTCACAGAACCGCCAACCGGCTGGTCTGGTCGCAGAGCAACGGCAAAATTCTGACCGGCCGCAAGGGTGCCCTGCGGGTTGCACAGGGGCAGCTGATGGGGCTGACGGTGGAAGCCAGCTCGCAGCGCTATGCTTACGCAGGCTTTGTGGGCGGAAGCGAAAATCAGCGTGCGGTTGAAATGATCGATATGTACACCAGCGATTCGCTCGGCTACTGGCAGTACCGGAATGCAAAGGGCGAGTATGCAAATCCGCGTGCCCTGACGATGGACGGTAAGAAGCAGGTGATTGTCGGTCTGGACGGCACTTCCGAGGGCGTGCAGGTAGCCTTCCTGCTGCCCGACACGGAAACCGGCGAGATGACCCAGACGCTGCTCACGCAGGTGCTGGCTCAGCCGGAGGACGGAACCCAGCTGCTCTGCCGCGGTCTGAAATGCCTCGCGATCGGCAAGACCAGATACCTCTATGTGCTGACCACGGACGGCAAGGATACAACCGAAGCCGCTTCGGAGAGCAAAGCCAACTATGACCGTGTTTACCGCTACATCGTAACCGTGAGCGGCGACACCCGCGAACTGAAGCTGGATACTGCATTCGGCATCAACGAAGCCGGCACCAAGGGCGGCGGATACGCAGTCGTGAAGGTGGCTTCCGGGCTGAATACCGAAGGCGACAGCTCCGTTGCCGAGCTTTACGGCGTGGATGTCCGCAGCGACGGCGCAGTCTTCATCGGCTGCGGAAACAACCGGACGGATGCCGTGGTCCTGAGTGCGGACGGCGCTTCCAGCCTCGGCACGCTGTATGACAACAACGACACCTGGACACCGAACGGCCCGATTGCACTGGTGGATGATGCCTATCTTGGCGTTATGAACAACCAGTACGGCGGCAGCCAGTGGGCGAAGGGGAACATGAACGTGTTCAACGCGAAGGATCTGACGCAGTACACCAAGCAGACCTACTGGGAGCAGCTCTGCTGGCTGGAGCCCTATGAAAAGAACGTCTGCTATGCAATGTGCTATGTGGGCGGCAACCTCTACTACACGAACGTCAGCAACGGCAACGCCACCGACGATTACTACAGCGCCGGCGCGGATCAGATTATTGTGATGAACATTGCCGCCAAGTCCGGCAAAAAGTATTCTGCGGCGATGGCTTCCCGGATCTTTACCAACCAGGCAGGCCGTGCTTCCGATCTGAAAACGGTCTGGGCACAGAGCAAATCCAATATTCTCACAAACCCCGGTCAGACTCTGAAGACGGCAACCGGTCAGCTGGAAGGCTTTGCGGTCAGCCCGGATGAGCAGTTTGCGTTCCTCGGTTTTTCAGGCGGGGAGGCTGAAAACCGTGCGCTGGAAATGATTTCGCTGGGGACCGGCGAATCGCTCGGCTCCTTCCGGCATCAGGATGCAGGCGGTGCCTATGCAGTTCCGCGCGCAGCAGATGCAGACGGTAAGAACCATGTGTATGTGGGTTGGGACAGCACCTCGGAGGGCATTCAGATTACGCGCCTGGATTACACCGCAGAGGGTGTTATGACCGAGGGGATGACCTTCAATGCCTCCAACAACACCGGTTTGCTTGTCCGCGATATCCGCTACCGCGTACTGAACGGAGTCGAATATCTCTACGTCCTGATGTCTGACGGACTTGAGGGCGCGGATAACACCAGAAACGACCGGATCTACCGTTACACCATCGGTGACAATACGCTGACGGTGGATAAGACCTTCGGCATTCAGGGCTTTGCAAATCCCCGCGTGCTCAGCGGCAGAAGCGACAACGGACTGACCGAGCTGTACGCCATCGATGTGGACACGGACGGAACGGTTTACGTGACCAGCAACGACGGCCCGCTGGCTGCAAGACTGACCAAGAACGGAACGGAATACGCGGCACTCTGGGGAAGCAACACCGACAACAGCAAGTCGCAGGGCGCGATTGCCGTGGTTGACCGCTTTGTCATTACGCCGATCAATGCCGGCGCAGGTGTCAAGGAAGGCATGGCGTGGGACAGAAACATTGTGAAGGACAGAGATACCGGAAAATCTCCTTATAACGGGCTCTGGTCGTTTACGAAGAACTCTGCCCGCATCAAGTACAATGCGGAAGTGATGAACTACTACACGCATATGCGCTACGTCAACGGCACGCTCTACATTGCCGACCGCGGAGCAGGGGAAGCAACCGAAGCGGTGGATGTCAACGCCGACAAGATCTGGAAGGTGACATACGACAGCCCTGTGTACAACGATACCGTCAAGACCATCGGTTTCCAGACCTCCGATGTGAACACCGAAACGAACACTTATCGCGCTCGTTTTCTTGCAACGCTGGATTCGGACGAATACTACGGTGCGGGGTTTGAGATCTCCTATGAGTACACCAACGCAGAGGGCGTTCTGGTCAAGCATACCTACACGCTGAAGGAAACCGTTTGCAAGAATGCATACACCGGCATTTCGGGCATCGGTGCCACACTCCGGGCGCAGGGCGTGGGCGGCAGATATCTGATCGCCATGTCGGTTGAGAATATCCCGACCTCCATCGCGGAAATCACGTTCTCCGTTCGCGCATATGTTCTGGGAGAAGACGAAACACCGGTCTTTGAATCGGAAACACCGACGACCTTCACCATCAAGTCTCCTGCCAACTGACAGGATCCAACGGAAAGGAGTTTTACGATGAAACAATTGTATCTGACCCCCTTTATGACCGTTTTCTGCGTCCAGGAGGATGTTCTGACCGCATCGGATGAATCCACCACGGAAGTAACCACCACGGGAGCAACCACCACGGGGGACAAACCGTTCCACTATAACGACGGAGCCGGAGACGGCGGTTCCGTTCCGTTTGCCGGATAACTGATACTATAACGGGACAGGCAATCGCACAGATGTTCTCTTTGCTGCGATTGTCTGTTCCGTTTTTGTTCTTGATTTATTCCTTGTATTTCGCCGGCTTTTATGGTATAATAAGTTGAGAGAGGCAGACCGTCTGCCACTCGGAAATCAGCCGGATCAATTGATTATCAAAAAAGGGGGGCGGTTGCATGGCTTATGATACATTGGAAGAACTGTTGGATCATTTGCGCAACGTGACCAACCTGACCGTTTCCTGCTGCAACAGCAAATATCGCAGCACCGATTCCGGCGGTGGCGGTCCGATCCCGGAAAACCGCTTTTGCCAGATGATTCATTCCTGCGAGAAAGCACTGTCCATCTGTATCAATTCAGACATTGATGCCTATCGGACGGCGGAGAAAAACGGGCTGCACTGCTATACCTGTCCGTTTGGGCTTCTGGAAGCGGTGATGCCGATTTCCTTTGAGGGAAATGCCGCCGGATATGTGATGATCGGGAAGGCGATTCCCGATGAAGCAGGTGTGGAGGAACGGATTCTGCAGAACCTGTTCGACCGCTTCCCGGAGCTGAAGAAAAAGCGGGAGTACCTGGCGGACTGCCTTTCCCGCTTCACCCGCATTTCAAAGGCGCAATGGGAGGCAAGCCTGTGCACGCTGTATGTCTATGGCAAGTATATCGAGGAGCAGCGGCTGCTGTTCCGGCAGTCCAAAACGCTGGCACAGCTTGCAAAGGAATATATCGGCGCGAATTACGGGAGCAAAATTACCATGACCGATCTCTGCCTGCGTCTGCATTGCAGCACGGTTACTCTGAACCATCATTTTCGCCGCGAGTTCGGTACCTCGATTGCCGAATATCTGCGTGACAAACGGCTGTCGCGTTCCGAATACCTGCTGGTGCACTCCAGAATGAACATCAATGAAATTTCGGATTTCTGCGGATTTTCCGATGCAAACTATTTCTTCCGGCAGTTCAAATCGAGGCACGGTGTTTCGCCTTCGCAGTACCGCAAACTGCACGGTGAGGAAAAGCCAGGTTGATTCAACGGAAAAGAACAGGACTCAGTCGGAGTCCTGTTCTTTTCCGTTATGCAGGAATCGTTTCAGAGCGGTGTGCATCAGCGGTGTCAGATGCTCCGCAACGGTTTTGTGCCCCTCCCGGTGCGGGTGGAGCGGCTCGGGCGGAATCCACCCGGACGCGTTGATGAAATGCACCTCGGTGCGGTTTGCCGCGTTGTAGTCTGCCACCAGGGCCTTCAGCGTATCCTGATGTGTGCCGCAAAAAGCGGAAACGGCAAAAATTTCGGCTCGCGGACTTCTTCTGCGTACCGCATCCAGCAGGCGGATATAGCCCTGCCGGTAAAGCTCCGGAGCCTTGCCGCTGTCGTTTGCACCGTGGTTGATGACCGCGATGTCCGCCTGCGGCAGCCCCTCCAGCGGTGCTCCGTCAAAGAAGAACGGGTAGGAATCCGGTGCCGGCGGAATCCAGCCGCAGCCCTTCCGCGTGATGCCGACCGCGCCGTAGCCCATGAAGACCGGGCGGCAGTTCAGTGCCTCGGCGGTCAGCCATGCCCAGGTCGCGCAGCAATCGTCCTGGTAGGGGCGGTTGAGCTGATCCAGCTCAAATGCATCGCGGGTCTGCTCGCAGTAGTCGGTGTCAATCAGCACGCCCTCGGTAATCGAATCTCCGATGAATTCCAGCACGGGGCGGAGATCCGGCACAAGAGGCGCCGGCTGTTCGGTCTGAATGCCGAGAAACTGCAGCGCGCCCGTCAGCGGAGCATACCATCTGCCGGTCTGCTCGATGGAACCCTTGAAGATGACCCGGCAGACGTGCACGCCCGGTGTTTCCGCGCACACGCGCAGGTAACTGTCCACCGGCGTTTCAATCCGGTCGCCGCCGTCCAGTTGAATCCAGAGGTGCAGATGCGGGGTCTGGTTGATTGCGGTATCGAACCGGATGACTGCCATGTCGCCCGAAAATGCAAACTCCAGATACGAACCCGGCGCGGTCGTTACGGCACGGTCAGGTTCCTGCTTCCAGCGCCCGGTCAGCCGGACGGATGCATGGGAATACGGTATCACCATTTTGTTTTACCTGCCTTTCTGCATCGCTTCCCGGATGATGGGCACCAGACGGTCGGCAACGGTTTTGTGCCCGTCGCGGTGCGGGTGGAGCGGCTCCGGAGGAATCCAGCCGGCAGAATCGACAAAGTGCACCCGGCAGCCTTTTGCGCGGTTGTATTCCGGAATCAGCTCCGCAAGGGCTTCGCGGTGGGTCCCCCGGAATGCGGAAACGGCAAAAACCGTTGCAAGGGGGCTCCGTGCCCGCACCGCATCCAGCAGCTCCGTATACGCTGCGGCATAACGTTCCGGCGTTGCGGCGTAGTCGTTTGCCCCGTGGTTGATGACGATCAGGTCTGCCTGCGGAATGTCCAGCGGCTCACCGTTGTAGCAGTAAGGATAGGCTGCCGGAGCAGCAGGGACTCTCCCTTGCCCGCCGCGAGTGACTCCGACAGAACCGTAGCCCATGATCACGGGGCGACAGTTCAGCGCCTCGGCGGTGCGGAATGCCCAGGTTGCCGCAGCATCGTTCTGAAATGCCAGCGTGAGAGCGTTGCATTCCAGCGGCGGCAGCATTCCCTCGCGATAATCGGTGTCAATCGACACGCCTTCGGTAATGGAGTCGCCGATGATTTCCATGATCGGTCGCGTATCCGGCTTCAGGGCAACCGGTGTGTCGGTCTGAACCCCTAGAAACCGTACCGCTCCCGTCAGCGGTTCCCGCCATCTGGCGCTTTCCTCGGATGCGCTCTTGAAAAGGATCTGCGCGGTATGCAGCCCGGTGTGAGCGGTCCGAATGCGGAGATAACGGTCCAGCATCACCTCGGTGCGGCAGCCGCCGTCAACGGAAATCCACAGGTGCGGCACAACCGGCAGATTGCGCGTGGTGTCAAACCGCAGGACCGCCATATCCCCCGCAAACGAGCACTCGATGTATGCGCCCGGTGCGGTGGTTACGGCACTGCCCGGCAGTTTTGCCCACCGCCCGGTCAGACGGACGGATTCATGTGTATAGGGGACGACCATGACCTGCTCCTTTCGGCAGCACTGCGCAACCGGTGCGGCGCGTCAATGCTGCATTGACCTTATTCTTCTATTGCCGCTGCGATCTTTTCGCGCAGGATTCCGTAAAAATCCTCGCGGGGGAGCGTGCGGAAGGTGACCGGCTCGCCGGCAGTCTCGCGCAGCAGAGCCTCGGTAAAGTCTCTGCCCCGGACGGATTCGCAGAGCGACAGCATCCGCAGATCTTCCATCGCCTCCCGCATGGCGTTCAGACGCAGCGACTCCCAGCAGTCCCCGCCCTCGCCCGGGTATACCAGAAATGCGTCACCGGACGGCATAAAATAGTCTGCATCGGTATTCAGGAACGGATCGAGATGGTGATAGGAATCCTGTGAATTCCAGAAGTTGAAGCCCCAGTGGAGGAAACCCTCAATGCGGTTCTGCCAGAGCTGGAAGCCGAGTGCGCGGGTGTCACACAGGCGCTGCGCAATCATCCGCCCGGTGATGTGGTGGGTCCCGGTTGTGCTGCCGCAATAATAGACCCACAGCCCCGGCACGTTGTGCGCCAGGAACGGATCGGCATGGTAAATCACGGGAATCGGCTTTTGCATCACGCCGCTTTCATAGAAAGCATAATCCGACATGGCATCGATCAGCGGCAGGTCGCCGATGTATCTGGCTACCAGGTTCTTGCAGGCGAGATAATGCGCAAGGTGCTTTCCGTGCGGTTCGTCCGAGATGTGGAAGAAGGTCTTTTTCTCCACACCCTTCTGCCGCAGGAACCCGACCAGCGCGGGCAGGAATTGGGAGAGGAAGCATTCATAGTCCGCCCCCAGCGCGTCCGTCTCCCAGCCGAAGATGCGGCGGACTTCACCCTCAACATCAGCCACGACCTTGGGGGCTGCTGCGGCACCCCACTGCGAGAACAGGTGTGCCATTTCAAAGTATTCCACACCGCAGGACAGACAGAGATCAATCCAGCGGTCCAGCAGGGAGAAGTCAAAGGCGTACTGCCCGGGGGCGGTAACGCGGATTCTCACCAGCTGAGTGGTGGTGCGCTCCCCCCCGATGTAGGTGTCCAGCTCCGGCGTGAGGATGGGGGTGAGGATCATATTGATGCCGTTCTTCACCGCCGTGCGGATGTAGGTTTCCAGAATGCGCCAGTGCTCCGGGGAGAAGGGCTCCGTGTGATAGAAATCGGCAAGGCAGTCGCTGTAGAACCACTCGGTGTGAATCAGCTTCTGCGGCGGGAGTGCGTGCGACAGGACCCGTACGGTAACGGTGACTGAATCCTCACCGACCGAAACGGTCAGGGGATATTCGCCGGCTTCCAGGGCGTCCGGCAGGTCGGCACGGATGAAAAGCACCTGCGTCTGTCCGACGGGAACGGTCAACTGCCCGTTATAGTGCAGCGGGCGGAGCAGGTCGGGATACAGACCCGGGGAAGTGCGCAGATAGGGCGCGGGATTTTCCAGCGGGCAGGTGGGGTAGTGAACGGGAACGCTGACCGCAACGCGGAAGGAGACAGAGCCGGCAAGCGGACCCGCGGCAGAGACCGGCAGACGGTATTTTTCTTTCTTTCCGACATCTGCGGCGCTGACTGCGACCTGAAACGTGAGCGGCTGACCGCGGAATACCGTAAAGCGGTCGGTGGCGGGCTTGAACAGAATGTTCTCGTCCAGAAAGCATTTTTCGAGCGAGGACAGCGGCTTGAGCAACAGCTTGTTTGCTGACGGTTCCATGAAAAACTCCTTTTCTGTTTTGACTTGCAACCTGATTTCGGACGGATTCAGACAATTGAAACGGTCGGGATCATCTGCGTATATCAGACCGAAGACAAAAGGTGTTAGTTCCCCAAAAAGAGCAAAGCTGAACGCCGCTTTTTGACCATGTAAGCGCAAAGAAAAAGCTTTGTAAAAAGAAACGCCGATCAGAGGGTTTCGCCGTCTTTTAAAAAGGCGGGCGATAACTTTCCCTGCTTTGTCTACAGCCTGGTATATGATTTTCTCTTTTATTATACCTCAAAAATTCTTCCGGTACAAGGTAAAAATAGGAAGCATTTTCGGAAAAACAGAAAGGTTGCGGGCTTTCGGCTTGTTTTTTGGAGAAAACGGTCGCTCATACCATGCAAAAAAGCCAAATGCCAGGCTGTGCATTTGGCAGTGTTTTTTTGTGTGGGTGACGGTGGACGCATAACCGCGGGCTGCTTTCCTGCGGTCAGTTGGGACTTTCGGACTTGCGGAACCATGCCTGTAAACGCGCTTATAATTTTATGCTCCTTTAATATTTTTTCGGATTCTTCGAGATCATCGAAGAGCGTGAGTTGCCTTGCGAGGACGCCTTCCTCGTAGGTGTCGTAATTGGATATCATATTTGAGTCTTGAAATAAAGATATCATTTGTCGAATAAGAAAATAATCGTCTCATAAAAGTCGCCAAATGGTTGGAAAATGCATTTCGTTGGTTCGAGTCTGTCTACAGACCCGAAAAGCTCGAAATGCATCTACAAAATTTCGAAAAACTTTAGAGTCGAAAAAGCCGGAGAAATCTCTCGAAATCTCCGGTTTCCTCGTTTTTTTGTGGCATGAACTAAATCAGCCACTCATGATGTGTCTACAGGTCAATTTGGATGCCGCCCCGTGTAATCACAAATCATCCTCGTCTATAAGTCCCATCGAGACTTGCTCATCCAACATCGCTTTCAGATACTTTCTATCCGCGATATTGTATTCCCAAATTTTTTCACTGCATATATAACATTTATTCGGCTTATTGTCGGAAATAATCTCGCCATCCGCAATTCTTACGCTATAACCGCTTATCAGCACACCCGGGTTTATATATTTTTGCAATATTTGCGGAATATCTTCTCGCGTAGATACAAAATGAATGCGTACCTCCCATGTGTCGCCGACCTTATAAATGTTGCATTCTTTCGCGATGCCGTAATCCAAAATTTGTTTGCCCATAGTATCAAGAGACAATCCGAAATGGTATTCATTTACGACAACCGGCGGCTTTTCTTTTGGAGCAAAGTCAAAAAGGTCGTCCATGGTCATGTGAAACAACTGCGCAATTTGCGGCAAAAGCATGATGTCGGGGTAACTTTCTTCATTTTCCCATTTGCTGACTGCGGCTTTGGTCACTCCAAGCATACTCGCAAGCTCTTCTTGTGTAAGATTACGCTCCCTTCTTTTCGCTTTAATCTTATTGCCTATTTTCAGATTTGACATGTGCAACGTCTCCTCAATCATATGTATTTTGGAACCAATCTTATTATATCAAGTAACAAGCGTTTTGTCAATCGATTGTTGATTTATTTTGTCAGCCAACAGTTGTCAGGCAAAGGAAAATAAACCTCCCACACTCTCGCGCGGGAGGCTTGTGATGTGTGTCCGATTTAGATGCAAAACCGTGTGTGGCCAATTTAGATGCACGCAGATTTTGCAGAGGGTAGACTATCCCCTTGGCGATGATGGGAGTTGCACATGACCGCTATCTGCCGGGGCGCAACGCCATGCTTGCAAACGAAACTATGTAATTATTTATTGATTATACCATGTTCTTCTAACAATTCAACAAGTTCATTGCTCAAAATATAAGTTTCACCGCTATATATAAAGTACCAGTTATCATTGAATTTATAAGGGCCGGATATATCAATTTGGATGCGAGGGTCATCTTTTAAACACATTTGGAAAGATGTGTATTTTTCATAATTTATAGAAGAAACAGTTACGTCGCTTTTTCTCATTACGGATGAAAGAGAAATCTCTATATCTGTATCTTTTATTGTAAATATTTTACTTTGTATGTCATAATCAGACCTGACATAAAGACCTTTATTATACAATGATGACTCTTCGTTATCGCAGAAAATAAATATTGGATTTTCTTCGTCAAAAGTATAGTAATACATATCGGGAAAGAACGGAAATTGGGAATACCAACCGAGTTCAACCACCGTATCGTCCGCCGTTGTACGAACTTCAAAATAATCATCGGTACGATAATATCTGTTATCGCCATATAACAAATTATGATTATCATCATATGAAAGCTTGCTCATATCGCCCTTAAAACGATCAATAATTGCACATGAAGTCAAGGAAAACAGAAGCAAACATGACAGGACTAAGCAAATTAGTTTTTTCATTATGCAATCTCCTTTGCTGTGTTGATTGAGGCGACACCGCCTCTCGTGTCTTTGTTATACCACAATTTTGTAAACATTTCAAGTGGGGTAGTCCGAATCTGTCCAAAGCGTTGTTGCATCTACAGCTTTGTAAATATTTTTTGAACGAGAAGTTTTTTGAAAGGCCTCGGAAAGTGTGTGGCGGTTCGAATCTGTCCACGGTTTTGCTTCTGTGGGGAATC
>OIGD01001338.1_pt1 | contig 23544 bp, 16 predicted proteins | sample 1582211 | NCBI WGS metagenome assembly OIGD01 (sample SAMN04414078, study PRJEB24778) | human gut metagenome | material: faecal | host: Homo sapiens
GCTATTATAACATTTATGAGCAATTATTGCAACATATTTTTGTTATATTTCTAAACATTTTATTTATTAGCTATCGCTTGCTCGTAAAAATCCCATTGCGTTTTACATTCACTAGGGATTTTTTACGTTATTTTCTTTACCGAATTATATAAATTACTATACTCGTCACACGCTTTCGAGCAGCATTTTGTCGGCTATGAGCGCTATGAATTCGCCGTTCGTCGGGCGCTCGTTGTCCGTGTATATCCGCCCCTTCTATTCGTACAATAGTCTCATATTATTCTAAAACCAAGCTCAAGTTTTTTGTTTTGTAATATTTTCACAAACTTATCGATTCAATATAGTTTCTAAATGTAATTATATATCATAACTTTTTACTTATAATTACAATTAATGAATTTACATTTACACTATAAGCAAAGTTTGCAACAGAATAAGCCACCAAGCGACTAACCATCGCCTCCCTTCACTATAAATTTTAAAGTTTAAAACTCTAGTTAACATATTTTGCCTATTTAGAACATCTAAAATTTTTTCATCTAAATCAATGTCAGAAGTAGACATCACATAACCGGATTTATGTCAACTTAAAATAAACTAAATGTGGTTACGTTAACTCAATATATGGTATATTGTCATTATTTTTTATACAATATATTGTAATATGCTTGACTTCTCGAATTAAATATGCTAGATTATCAATAACAATCCATTATCAGTAATAAAAGTACACGACAATCTAATCCTTAGTTTATTTTATTGAGTAAAGAGTATGACAGAAAGTGAAATAATCGCAAAAATCAAAGACCACAAACTCGGAAATACCACAGAAGCATTTGAACTTTACAATTGCCTATGCAATGCACTAAAAGAAAAATATGGTTTAGTAGATAAAGATTACGACGAAAACCCGACAAAACGAGGATCCGAATGGCTAGATATTCATCATATTCTAGAGTATGAATTAGGTGACATATCGAACTCGACCCAAAGCGCAAAATTCATAGAACAAAGAATTAAAACTCATGCCCCGAATGAGGTTATAATTAGAATTCCGCGTTCAGAATTTTCCATAGAAAAAAACGACGAGATTCGTGAAATGTATAAAGGAAAAAACGTATATATATACGGTGGTGAATCTCTGGAAGAACTAAAAAAATATAATATTAAAGAACAACTCGTTTACGCTAATAAAATAGAACATTTTTTGTTACATTATCTTATAGATTCAATTCGTGGACAAAACTGTCGGATAGGTGGAACGAATATATTATGGGACAGTTCTATTTCTTTAGATATTTATGGCTCAGATCAAAAAAACTATAATAATTTAAAACATCATAAAAACTTATTTTATTCTCTAATGTCAAGTTATGAAATTACTTTCCTCTATAAAAAATTAATTGATTGGAAAAACAATGACATAAAGAAATGTGCAATTTGGTGGATGCATTTTAAGCGCGCAATAAGACAAATAAAAGAAAACAATATATCATACATAGAGGATAAAGAAAAACTTTTTACTCTCTTTGAAATACTCGGTTTTAATTTAGAAAACGAACTTCTTGAAAAAATAAAAAATGTACGCTACGACTCAGTCACGATAACGGATCCTTGCGAGCGGATGAGAATTAAAAGCGACGACTTATTTAAAGAGGACGGAAAGACAGTGATATGTTTCGGCAACATTTTTTATTGCAAGTCATATACTATTCCCCGTTATGTAGAAAAAATCGGCGTAGGCGCATTCGACTTCTCGGATTTAGAAAAAGTAACAATTCCAACCCATGTCGAAAGTATTGAAGATAACGTGTTTATTGATCATAGAGTAAAACTGAGCCATTATCCATCAATAAAAACCATCTATTATAAAGGAACCAAAGAAGAGTGGAACAACAAGTTTTCAAACGTTATTTTAAACAATATTAGACTGATATGCAAAAAATAGAAGGAGGAAAACATGTATACTATAAATATCACAAACAATACTATCGCCAATGCAATTATAAATATGTGTGAAAATTTAAGCATATGTGACAGTGATGTTGCGCAAGGATTTAAATATTCAAGGAAAAAAGATATTTTAAAGTCGCATAAAGATGGTTCTTTTGCCAAATTTATAAACGAAATAAGAAAAAGACAAATAAATAAACATTCACTTAATAATGGGCAATAGTTGTTTTAGGGTATAACCCTAATCTTTTCTGGCTGCGCACAAGTGCGCTTTGGTGACCTGCCAGTCATGCACCTTATTGCTTGCTACCCGTAAACGGGTCTCTTGGGTCAAACATACTTATTTGGTCGCTTTCTTTGTCTACTTTCAACTGGTTCTCTATGTATTCTTTTATTGCTTTCGTGTTCTTTCCTACCGTATCTACATAGTACCCCTTGCACCAAAATTCGCGGTTTCGGTACGCGAATTTCATATTTCCCCATTTCTGAAATATTCGTAGACTGCTTTTCCCTTTTAAGTATCCCATAAACCCCGAAACGCTCATCTTTGGTGGTATACTCACCAACATATGTATGTGATCGGGACATACTTCTCCTTCTACGATTTCCACTCCTTTCCACTCACATAGTTCTCTTAATATCTCTCTTATTTCTGCTCGTTTCTATTCATAAAATATTTTTCTTCGATATTTTGGCGCGAATATATACGATACTTGCAATTCCATCTCGTATGCGGACTTTTACCGTCGTTATCTTGTTCTTTCATTTTAATATCCTCCGATTGTTTTCCATTTCTTCTTTGGACCCCCCACCGCTATGGCGGAGGTTTCGGTATACAAACAAGCCTCGTACAAAAATGTACGAGGCTTGTTTTTTGGAGCTACTGGCCGGATTTGAACCGGCGACCTGCTGATTACGAATCAGCTGCTCTACCAGCTGAGCCACAGTAGCACGACGTTCCGCGAGCGAGCTAAGCGCCGCGAAACGGTTATTAACTTAGTTTTGCATTCTCACGGGGAGAATCAGGTACATAAAGTCCTCGAGCGCGCCGGTCGGCACCACCACGCAGGGCGACACGGAGTCGGTGAACTTAATCATAATGCTGTCGCTGTCGATATAGCGCATAATCTCGGTGAAGTAACGCGCGTTGAAAGCAATCGAAAGGTCCTTGCCGTCGAGCTTGATAAAAATCTTCTCGGTAATATTGCCGATATCGCTGTTGGACGAGAGCTGCATAACGTTCTCGCGGAGGTCGAACCGCACGAGATTGCTCTTATCCGAGCGCGACAACAGAATCGCACGCTCGAGCGCCGCCTCGAACTGCTCCTTAGGTAGCGTCGCCATCGTTTCAAAATAAGCCGGAATGATTTGCTTGTAGTTGATGAAGTCGATGTCCAGAAGCCGCGTCGTAATCCTGGTGTGCCCGAGGTCGACGGACATATAATTCTTCTGAATGCAAACCTCAACCGGGTCGGACGAATCCTCCACCAGCCTTGAAATCTCCGTCAGGCACCTTGCCGGCACCAGCGCGTGCATCATCGCCGAAGTCTTTTCGATAGGCTTGACGCACTTAGCCAGCCTGTAACCGTCCAGCGCAACGCCCGTCAGCGTCACCTCGTCGATTTCGAGCAACACGCCCTTCAACATCGGGCGCGCGTCGTCGGTGGCAACGGAGAACGCAACCTTATTCACGAGGTCGCGAAACTCGTTCTTGACGATAACGAACTTCTGCGCGTCGGCGAGCTCCTTAATTTCGGGATAATCGTCGGCGGGCAGGCACTGCAACTCGCCCTCGGAATCGGTGTACTTAATCTTAAGCCTGCCGGTTTCTCCTAAGGTGAGCTCGATTTGCTCCTGCGTGAGTTTCTTGACGAACTCGGCGAAAAACCTGCCGGGAACGACGGTTTCGCCCTCGATTTTGACGTCGGCTACGATAATCTTCTCGATAGCGAGCTCGAGGTCGGTTGCGGTAAGCTTCAGCGTACCGTTTTCCGCTTTGAGCTTGATGCCCTCGAGAACGGGATTGGTCGTGCGCGTGGAAACGGCTTTGAAAACCTTGCCTACCGCGTCCGATAAATCGCTGCCGTTGCAAATAAGCTTCATAGCGTCGCCTCCCGTCAAAATTTTGACTGCAAACGCGCGGCGGTCATAACGTCCGCAGACTCCACAGTCAACTATTAGATTATAGCCCAATCCCGACCGCTTGTCAACCTTTTTGCCGCCATTTGCCTCGCGAAAATTATAGGGAATTCTGTCGGCTCCTCGCTAACCCCGATTTTTCAATCCCGAAACGCGCCTTCACGCCCCCGTCTAGCCCCAAACGACAGTCACGGAGCTAATGCCGATTCAATTCACCCACACCGCTCGCCTAAACCATCCACAATCATTTATTCCCACGCTCACGAAAAAAGGACGAGTCGCGCCCGTCCCTTTTTATATGGATAAAAATGCACAAATTATTTTGCGGCAGCGAAATCAAAGGCGTACTCGCAACGCCAATTCGGGGTTGCGCTGATTTTTAAGCTTTTCGTGAATTCGCTCGAGGGCTCCGTTCGCGCCCTCCGCAACCCACCGCGCCAAACAAGCACACCAAAACTAAAAGTGTGCTTATTATCGATTTTAAACCTTATGCATTTTAACTTATCCTCCTTTCGTAAAAAATTTATTTAATATAAAGGCTATTTGCCGTATATCCCCATTTGACAGTAGCATTGCAAAAAGTGCACGCTATTATTTTAAAATCAAACGAGTACTATCCGCGTTGCCCCGTCATTCAGAGGAGCATAATGCAGACCAGAACAGCAAGGGGCTGTATTATGCGACGCGGAATCTCCTGCATGGAGAGAATTCCTAACCGTTTACAACCATATTTTGGACACACTCTCCGCATTTTTCCGAAATACGACCAAAAGTAACAAGGAAAATGTTGGAAAATGCTTGCGTTAAGTGAATAATAGGTGTACAATTTAAGATGGTGGGCAATTCGTCCATTAAATTCATAAGAAAAAGGAAGCAAGTAAGGATTATCATGTCAAGCGGCGAATGCGAGGCGGAAGAACGATTGGCGGAAATAAAGAAGATTATCGAGAATGCGGACAGGGCGTACTTGACTTCATTGCTTACGAACGGCGGCGTGCGCACGGGCAAAATCGGGTTCGAGCTCGTCAAGTGCACGATACTGCTTTACAGGTACTTCGACGGCTGTCTTGAGCGCGCGTATGAAGCTTTATCCGAGCTGTTTAAGATAAACAAGCTTGCGGTGGAAAAGGATGTCCGAATGGCTATACACGAAGCCGAACAAGGCGAAAAGTATCTGAGCCTTAACGCATTGGCAGGTTATAGACTCTTCCCCGAAGATAAGGATATGATGACTCCTAAAGAGTTTATAACGATAATGTCCGAGTGTATAGATAACGAAGCATTACGAGAATCGCTACTAAATAAAAGCGCGAATTAAAAGGCAAGCCCCTTGCGAGGTAAATCTCGCAAGGGGCTTTTACGTTGTAACGAGTAGTAAATAAAATATGTAATGCGCAAAGTCGCATTACTTGCAATTCCATCTCGTATGCGGACTTTTACCGACGTTATCTTGTTCTTTCATTCTAATATCCTCCGATTGTGTTCCATTTCTTCTTTGGACCCCCACCGCTATGGCGGAGGTTTTCGGTATACAAAAAACGCGCCTTGAGAAAAGCTCCCAAAGCGCGTTTTTCTGTTTGATTTTACTTGTTCATTAAGGCGCGGATTTATGCCGCGGACACCTCGATTTCCAGAGTGCCTAAGCCGTACACGGTCACGCCGCCCGAAACATATTCCGCGCGGACATAATACTTGCCCGCCTTAGTCGCGGTAAACTTGTTGTCCGCGACGGTCACTTTGTTGCCGTCGGGGTCAACCACGGTGAGCGCGCAGGTCACTTCGCCCGAAGCCACGTTAAGCGCGATTTCGTCGCCGACCTTGGCGTTCTCGCCGCCCGTGACGGTCACATCCTGCTTTTTCGCCGCATAAATCGACGAAACATACATGACGCCGCTGCCGTCCTCGCCGTGCATCAGCCACTTGTCGTTGCCGCCGCCGGCTTTCCACGCGTCGATAAAGTTTTGAATCGGGTAAACGTAATTCTTCCAGCCGCCGTAGGTGAAGTGGTAATCGCCGCTGCTGACCGCGCCGTCGTGGACATAACCCGTAGCGTCAATCGGCTCGATGTGGTAATCGCCGCCGCCCATAGTCGCGCGAGTGATTTTGCCCGTGCAATCGGTGAAGTATGCGCGGACGACTATGTAATCGTAAACTGCGTAGTCGTCGAGGTCATGGCGCGGAGTCCAGGTGAGGCTCGGCCAGCCGCCGCCGTTTTCGCTGTACTCGATTTTAACGACGTTGGTTTCGCCCTCAAAGCTCTCAAGCCAGGTCTTGGTAGCGGAATTGCCGTTGTTCCAATATGCGATGATACTGTTCACCGAGCTCGGGTCGTCAAAGCTCTCGATTTCGTTGACAGCCGCCGCTTTTCGCGCGACGGTAATCGTCTGACTTATGGTGTAAGTTCTGCCCTCGTGCACAACTTCGTAATTGACGACGTAGTCGCCTGCCGCGTTCGGGGTGAACGTCTTGTTGTCCGTGAGCGCGACGGCTACTCCGCCGTAGGTAACCGATTTCGCGGTTTCAACCGTTTCCACGGTTGCGCCGCCCGAGACAAGCTCGGCTCCGGGCACGGTGATTGCCGTGCCGACGATTGCAGTACCCGTAAACGCCTTTGCCCTGAAATCGGCAAGCGCTTTCACTTCTATTTCCAGAGTGCCTAAGCCGTACACGGTCACGCCGCCGGAAACGTATTCCGCACGGACGTAGTACTTACCTGCCTGTTCGGCGGTAAACTTGTTGTCCGCGACGGTTACTTTGTTGCCGTCGGGGGCAACCACGGTGAGCGTGCAGGTCACTTCGCTCGAAGCCACGTTAAGCGTGATTTCGTCGCCGACCTTGGCGTTCTCGCCGCCCGTGACGGTCACGTCCTGCTTCTTCGCCGCGTAAATCGACGAAACGTACAGTATGCCGCTGCCGCTGTTGCCTGCCATCAGCCAGCGACCGAAAGTAACGTCGCCCGTTTTCCACGCGTCGATAAAGTTTTGAATCGGGTAAACGTAGTTCTTCCAGCCATTGTAGGCCATGTGGTAATCGCCGCTGTTGACGTTACCGTCGTGGACGTAGCCCGTAGCGTCAATCGGCTCGATGTGATAGTCGCCGCCGCCCATTACCGCGCGGAGCACTTTGCCCTCGCACTCGGTGAAGTACGCGCGAACGACAATATAGTCGTAATCCGCGTAATCGTCGAGGCTGTGACGCGCCGCCCAGGTGAAGCTCGGCCAACCGCCGCCGTTGTCGGAGTAGTCGAGTTTGACTACGCTGTCTTCGCCCTCGAAGTTTTCGAGCCAGGACTTGGTAACGGTGGTGCCGTTGCTCCAGCACGCGGTAATGTTATCCGTCGCGCTCGGGTCGTCAAAGCTCTCGATTTCGTTGACAGCCGCCGCGTCGCGCTCGATAACTATATTCTGCGTGACCTCGTAATCTCTGCCGTCGTGAGAGAGCGTATAGCGCACTTCGTAAGCTCCGGCATAAGTCGCGGTGAAGGTCTTGCCGTCGGTAAGGTCAACCGCCGTGCCGCGATAGGTTACGCTTGCCGCGCTGTCGGTGGAAGCGAGTTCATTTCCTTCCGCGATAAGCTTCGCGCCGGGAACGGTGACTGCGCTGCCCTTTGCCGTAGAGCCGGTGTATGCGTTTGCTTTAAGCTCGGGTGCGGTAACCTTGATTTCCAGCGTGCCCAAGCCGTAGACCGCTTCGGCGTTATACTCGGCGCGAGCGTAGTAGGTGCCGGGCTTCTCCGGCGTGAATTTGCCGTCCGTAAGCTCCACCGCCTCGCCGTCGGGGTCAACCACGGTGAGCGCGGCGTTTACGTCCGCCGTAACGGCAAGCGAGATTTCCTCGCCGCGGCGCATCGAGCCCGTGGCGGTAATCGTCACGTCCGCTTTCTTCGCCGCCTTTATGTCGGCAATGTACAGCGTGCCCGCGCCGATTTCGCCGTGCATCAGCCAGCGACCTAAACTAACGTTGCCCGTTTTCCACGCGTCGATAAAGTTTTGAATCGGGTAAACGTAGTTCTTCCAGCCATTGTAGATCATGTGGTAATCGCCGCTGTCGACATTGCCGTCGTGGACGTAGCCGGTGGCGTCAATCGGCTCGACGTGATAGTCGCCGCCGCCCATGACCGCACGGGTAATCTTGCCCTCGCAGTCGGCAAAGTACGCGCGGACGACTATGTAATCATAGCTTTCGTAATGCGCGAGCTCGTGGCGCGCCGCCCAGGTGAAGCTGGGCCAACCGCCGCCGCTCTCGGAGTAGTCGAACTTGACCACGCCGCTCTCGCCCTCAAAGCTTTCGAGCCAGCCGATTTCGGTGGTGGCGCCGTCGCTCCACAGCGCTCTCGTGCCTTCAAGAGCCTCAACGCAGTCGTAGCTCTCGATTTCGTTTTCTTTCGCCGCGTCGCGAACGACGGCGAGGACGATTGTCTTTTTGATTTCCTTGCCGTCCACCGTGGCGACGTAGTTTACCGTGTAGGCGGTGGCGAGCGGCGCGTTGATTTTGCCGTCCGTCACGGTCACGGGATTGCCTGCCTTGTCGGTCACCGTATAGGTAACCTCGACGTCAAGTTTGTTGCCGTCCTTGTCGACGACGGAAGCGGTCGGTACGGCAACTTCGCCGCGCGGATAGCCGCTCTCGTTATAGCCCTCGAGTTCGATGGCGTAGCGAGTGACGTTTACGGTTACGGTGCGCGTGTAAGTCTTGCCGTCGATTTCTACCGTGAACACGATTTTGTAGCCGCCGATGTCGTCCGCGCGGAAACTTCCGTCCACGACAGCCACAGCCTCGCCGCCCGTCGTCGTTACCTTAACCGAAGCGCGGTAGGTTTCGCCGTCGCTGCCTTTGACGTTGAGCGCCGACGAGAACGAATAATCGTCGCCGTAGCTCACGGTGACTGCCGAGTCGGCGAAATCAACGGGCGTAATCGCCGTCGGCGGGTCGTCCTGCGGTTTGTCGGCGCACGCCGCAAACACGGCAAGCGCGAGCACCGTCGCCAAAAAGGCGCAAATCAGTTTAACTTTCTTCATCTTTTTGATTCCCTCCGTTTGGCTTCCGCGCAATCTGCCTAGGATTTGACCGCGCTTCCGCCGTTAGATTTTTTTTATTTCTCCTTGACAATCCTGAAATTGTCAAAGTAAAATACCTGGTCGTCGCGGTCGGTATACTCCGCCCACGAAATTTTCCATGCCGCCGGGTCGGAAACACTGCCTGCGTTGTGAAGCTCGACGTCGGAGAACGAAACTCTGTAACGAAGCTTGCTCTTGGCGTTCACCTCGCAACGCATCGCGTAGTTGCCGCCCGTGGTTTTCGAGCCTGCCTCCACGAAAAAGCGCATCATGCTGTCGCTGTCGTTGTATACGTCGAACTCGAGTGCGGTCTTATTCCAATCGTCCTTGTCGACGTCCTTGATTCCGCAAGCCTGCATTATTTTTTCGGGGATATAGATGCCGGGATAGCTCGCCTCGAACAGGTCGCCCTTGTGCGTAACCACGCGAAGCGCGTAGTCGCCCTGAAGTCCCGTCACGCCGTAGTCGGCGGTCTTGACGACTTCTATGTCCGCTTTGCATTTCGCGCTGGTAGCCTTTGCATAGACGGCATACTTCTGCCAGGTCGACTCGAAGTCGAGCACCACGCCGTCCTTAAAGCTCATAACCGAGCCTATTTTCTCGAGATTCGGATTCACGGTTACGGTCACGTCGTCGAGGTAAAGCACGGGCGCGTATTTAAGCTCGCGCGCGTTCTGGTTCTCGAATTCGAGGTAAACGCCGGGCACCGACGTGAGATCGCCCGCTATCGACAGCACCTCGCGCGAGGGGTAGTACTTGACGTGAGTCCACCCGGTCGGCGCAAGCGCAAACGTTTCGCCGCGCATCGTTTCCACTTCCATGGCGTTTACGATTGCAGACAAGAAACCCACAGTCACGCGCATTTCCTTATTTTCCGCGTTGTATATCCACATGTCCACGCACTCGACTCGGGAAAAGTCCGAACGGTCATAGCCGAATCGCGTAGATACGGTCGGGAAGTACATCAGCGGAAGTTTGATGTCGGACTTGCCGCCCAGCAGCTGAATTTTCGCCGAAGCTTTGCCGGACTTGACAAAGTTCTCGTCGCGGTTTTCGCTCACTTTGCCGAAGCTCGGCATCACGCGCATCAGCCCGAAATCGGGCTCCCACTGCTCGAAGTCGGCGATTTTTATCGTATTTGTTTCGGGAGTTTCGTTTTCCTCGGGCTTTTCCGCGCAGCCGAGAAGCGGAGTTATAAAGCACAGACACAGCGCAAGCGCCGCTATGATTCTCGATTTTTTCATATTCCCCTCCTACTCGTTGTACACGGTCAGGTCGCCGAGGTAAATCGTCCTCGCGGCTTCGTTCTTGGTGTCGCCGAAAATAAACGTCATGCTCTCGGCTTTACCTAGTCCCGTCCAATTTATCGCGCCCGTCGGCAGCTCGATTTCGTTCATGCCGGGCTTAAGCTCGACGGAAGCCAAATCGATTAGCGTCGTCTTTTTGGAGTACTTGACGGAAACGCTTAGCTTCACGTTTTCGCCCGACGGGTTGTAGACGTGCATCACGGCTTTTTTCACCGACGAGGACAGCTCCTCGATAAAGACGGCAGTCATCTTTACGCTCTAGGATTTTTCGGTAGTGGCAGGCACGGCGATTTTCGCAAGCTTGCCGCTGCCGGCTTGTTCTCCGACTTCCGCGGCGCCCACTGCGGTGACGACGGGCGTTACCGAGCCGGCGGAAATCGTGCTCACAAGGCTTTCCGCCGTGTGCGTCGTCGCTTTGCCGCCGAGATTTTGAGTGTATCCGTAGGTTTCGCCGCCGCAATCGAACGTCAGCTCGAGACTGTTGGATTCGCCCGTGAGCGCGGTGCGGATAACGTAGATTCTTCCGCCGTTCACCTCGGAGAACTCCGTGACTTCGTTTCCGTGGTTGCGGAGCGAATAGCCGCTCTTCATAAAAACCTTGTATGTAATCGTGCCGTAGCCGTCGTCGAAGTAGTCGGTCACGCACATGCCGGCTTCTGAACTCGCGCACTCGGCGAGGCTGAACAGCGACGAACGCGCGCTCATGAATTTCGCGGAAGTCGTCGTTACCTTGGTTCCGCTGTAAATCGCCGAGCTGAGCCCCGCTATCGCCTTTTCCGCGCCGAAGTCAAGCCCGGAAACCGCAGCGATTTCCGCGTAGCGGTTCTTCATCGCGTACAAAAGCTCGTATTCCTCCATGCCGTCGCGGATTGCCTCGATCCGCAGGGAAGCTACGGGTTTGTCGAGCCCGTACTGCGCCCCGGGATAGAACAAGTAGCCGTCGCCGTTGACGGTGACGAAACGCTGAGCGTCGCCCGTGTAGTAGTCCTCTATGTTCTCATAGTAGGAGCCGTTGTAGTCGGCGTAGTTATTGACCGCCCAGAAAAGGTTGCCCGTCACTCCGTACTCGGCTTGCATCCAGCTGAGCGCGCGTGCGGACAGCAGCGTGTCCTCGGTGTGGTAAGTCGGGTACGGGACGCGCGGCGAAGAGCAGGTGTACCACCACTTCTCCTCCTGATTTGCGTAGTTTGCCCTCTCGCTCTCGGTGTCATAATGCTGCACCTGCGGACACCAGGTGTCTATGCTTGCCGCAAAGCCCGGGAGATAATCGCAGGTCACGACGTTTCGTAGCGAGCGTATCGATTTCACTATCGACGTTTTCAGCTCGCCGTCGGGAATAGACGGGTCGTTCTCCGCTTCCGTCGCCAGCGCCTCCACCGTACTGCGGTAGTAACGCGCCACGACAGCCACGCGGTTCTGCATTCCGAGGAGCTGCGGCTCGTCGATTATCGACATGTAGCATACCGATTTTTTGAGCATATCGAAGTTCTCTTCCACGCTTTTACGGACGAACTCGCGGACGTAAGCTTTCATGATTTCGGGGTCGAAACACGTTTCGCCGTCGAGAAAAGTCGTTGCGTAGGGAATGGAAATGTTGCTGCAACGCGGGTCTTTCATGAACTCGTAAGCCTTGTCCGCGTAGTACTTTATATCCTCGGGAGTATGCTTGGTGTCGGTGACGATAATGTGCGGCGAAAGGCGATAGTCGATAAGCCGCCGGGTGTACTTATCCATTATGTCCTGCGAGCCCTCCAGCTCGCCGCTCTCGAAAAGGCGTACGGACAGAAATATGCTCTTCGCGTGATTTTCATCGCTGACGGTAAGGTCGGCGACGTTCACCGTCACGGGCACCGAAGTTTCCTCGCCGTCGACGGTGAGCTTAATCGCGCCGGTATAGGAGCCGGGAGCCTGATTTTCCGCGGTCTTTACCGTGACGTACAAGCCCTGATTGGTGTTCTTTTCAATCGTGTTCTCGCCGTGCTCTTTCGCCGCGGAAAACGGCAGCAGCGCGTCGGGGTACTTGCCGGGCACAGCTCCGCCGGCGGTGTCGTACACCACGCCCAGCGACAGGTACTTCTCGACAAAGACCTCCACGTTCTCCGCAGGAATGGTATCGGTTCCGTTCGAGTGCGTAAGCGCGCTCACCGTCACGTCGTAGCTTTTCACGTCGTAGTCGGGAGTCATGATAATCTGACCGCTTTCGTACTCGTTCTTCGCCATCAGAAGGTTTATTTCGGCTGCGGTGCGGATACCGGAATATTCGCCGGGCTTGTCGGCGAGTATTTTCTCCGTCGCCGGCGCGCCCCACACGTCAACCGCACCCTTTTCCTCGTCCGGAGTTTTCGGCGAGCAAGCCGCCGCCGACAATATCATCGTGAGGCAAAGTAAAATCGTAATCGCTCTCTTCATCGTTTAAGCTTCCTCCTTGACGCTTTTCCGTCAGTTGGTAAGACCGGCGTCGTTTACCGCCTTCGTCCACTTCGCGTCCGTCCAGGTAAGTTCGGTTTCGCGCTGGTAGTCGGCAGGCGTTTTCTTGTTCCCCTCGGCGCTGAACGTCGCGTAGTAAGCCGCCGACGAGAACGGCTTTACGTCGCCGTAGCGGTACAACGGGAACGCGCGTTCCTGCGGCAGCGTGTAAATCTCGAACGCGCCGTTGTTAAAGTACTCGAGCCGTGATTTTTGCAGAGTCGACAGCGAAGCGTACAGCTCGGGGTTCTTTTCGATAACGTTGTACTTGACGGGCAGCGAAGCTCCGCCCGTACTGCGGATATACGATTCGTTGGCGACGTCTGTTGCCATAAACCGCAAAAAGTCCATCGCGACGTCCTTGCCTGCGGCGTAAGCCGGGATTGCGGAAACGTGCGCCGAGCCCACCGAATACACGATAGAGCGCGCTTCGCGGATTTTCGCAAAGTCCGCCGCGCTCACGCCGTCAAAGCTCGTCTTGCCCTCGTCCACCGCGGTAATCACCGCCGACAGCGTTTCGTCGGTCATTTCCTTGTTCTCCAGCGTTTCCACGATAGAGCTCATGACGGGCGTTCTCAGCATGCGAATATCGTAGTCAAGGCCCTGCTGCGACTTGACGTCCGCGCGAATGGAGGACATTTCGTTGTCGAACCAATCGCCGTTTGCGTGGAACACGCCGTTGCCCTTGAGGAACATCGTCTGCGCGGTCTTGAAATCGTAGGTGCCCGACGACGGGTTAAGGTAACCCTTGTCGTATTTGAGCAGCTTTTCGTAGACTTCGAGCGCTCTTATTCTGCCCTTCTGGGTGAAGATGTTTTTGGAAATTCTGTTCTCGTCCACGCCGTTCCAAAAATCCGTAAAGCCCTGCGCCCCCTGATACTGCGCCCACCAGATATTGAACAGGTAAGCCCAATAGTCCGCGTCCTTGGACTGAATGAACGAGTAGCCGAGGTTGTACTTGCCGTCGGCAGAGTCCCTTCTCGCGGCTATGGCGGCGCACACCGCGTCGAGCTCGTCGGTGGTGTTGGGCGTTTTCAATCCCATTTCGTCGAGTAAATCCTTGTTGTAGAGAAGCCCCTCCATGCCGCCTGCCCAGGACATAAAGTAATACTTCGTGTCGGCTGTGGGGTCGTTCGGGTCGTAGTAGGCGTTGACCATGTTATAGCTCGAGAGAATCTTGTCGACTACCTTGACTCCTCTGTCCTCTTCGCCGGGAACGAGCGAATTGTACACCGTTTCGGTAAGGTCGGCGCAACGCTCCTTGCCCGACGGTCCCACGCCCATGTAATCCCACCCGAGCGAAGTGTCGAAGAACAAATCAATCGAGTTGTTTTTCTCGCCTGCGTCTATGCGCGAGGCGGTAAAGTTCTCGACGTCGTTGGCCCTCAGCGGCAGCACGGTGAGGTTGGGGTACTTATCCTTGACCCAATCCTGCTGTTGGAATAAATCCATAAGGTCGGAGCACCATTTCGTGCCGTAGCCCTTGTCGGTGCAAAACACTTCCAATACGTTTTCCGAGTCGTCGGGGGTCTTGGGTTTGCACCCTACCGCGCCGAAAACGGAAAACGACATAACCGCCGCGAGCAGCAAATAAACTAATTTTTTCATGAGTTACCTCCGTATTTATCGATCTATAAGCGTTTTCTAGCCTTTCAGTCCGCCCATGGTAAAGTTCTTCATTATCGTGTCCGAGCAGCACGAGAACACGACGATGACGGGCACTACCGACAGCACGAGCCCGGCAAAGTACGCCGGCATGTTGCCCTCGCGCAAAAAGTTGCTGCGTTGGAGCCCTGCCGCCACCGTGGGATAATCGGGAAGATACAGTAAGACCGTCATATAGTCGTTCCAGCAGCCGATGAACGAGATTATCGCGATTGTCAGCATCGGCATGAACGCGAGCGGCAGCATGATTTTGAAGAACACGGTGAAGTGTCCGCCGCCGTCGATGAACACCGCTTCGGCGTAACTCCAGGATATAGAGTTGAAGAAGCCGTACATCATCAGGAAGTTTACGCCGAAACCGCTGAGCGACGTGACGACGACAAACAGCGGCGTGTCGTAAATGCCCATGTCGGAAACCAGCTTGAACGTCGCGCCGGCAGTACCCACGACGGGAATGGTCATCGAGAATATCGCGAGCGTATAGATTACGCTCCTGCCGCGGAAGCGGTACTTGGCAATCACATAGCCCGTGAACGCGCTCATCGTCACGGTGCCGATTATGTTAATCGCGCAGTACCAGACGCTGTTGAAAAACATTTCCGGAAGATACACTTTGTTGCCGTACCAATCCACCATAGCCATTCCGGAAATCGCGTCCTTGTAGTTGGTAAGCCTCGGTTTTTTCGGAAGCGCAAACGGCTTGCCGGCGGCGAGGTTGTCTATGTAGGTCAGCTTATCTTGAAACGAGTTTATGAACAGGTAGAACAGCGCGTACACGATAGTCAGCGCGTACAGCGAGAACAGCAAAAACGCAAACGAATAAAGTATTCTTTCCGCTTTGCCGCGCTTTGTCAGCACAGCCACGCCGTCGTCGCGGCGAAATTTGAGCTTCGGTTGAAGTTTCGTCGTCATAAGCCCCTCCTTTCAGTATTCCGCGCTTTCTCTGCGCTCGAGCAGCCAGCGTATCGTCATGATTATCGGCACGCCCACCATCGTGAAACACAGTCCCGTGCAGGAAACCACGTTGTAGTTGCCCGTGCCGCCCTGTATTCCGTCGCCGTAAAGCTGCTTGAATATCCAATAGGAAATAGTCGTCGTTTCGTATTGGTCGGCGCCGAACAGAAGTATCGGTCCGCCGGCGTTGAATATGCCCGTCAGCGTGAAGATTATCACGGTGGTGACGGTCGGCCAGATGAGCGGAAACACGATTTTCGTTATTTCCTTCCACGGTCCGCAGCCCTCGAGCTTTGCCGACTCGAGTATCTCGAGCGGAAGCCTCGACATCGCGCCGCTGAACAGCAAAACGTTGGTGGTAAAGCCCGTCCAGATATAATAGCCCACAATCGCGGCGGTCGCGGTGTCCTTGTGTCCGAGCAGTCCGTAGGGCGGAATCTTGCCGCCGAAAAGCTTGATTATGGAGTCGAGCGGTCCGTTGGGGTCGATTATCTTGGTGTACGCCGTGACCATTACCACACCGGAGATTATCGCAGGCAGGTAGAACACTATGCGGAAAAACTTATAGCCCTTTATGCGCTTGTAGATAAAGTACGCGATCGCCAGCGACAGCGGAAGCTTTATCAGCATATCCGTAGCAAAGTAGATGAGCGTGTTCTTCAGCGCAACGCCCACGCTGTTTCCGACGGGCGTGGTGAGGTCGTTCCAGAACGTCACAAAATTTTTCAGCGTCAACGCGTCGGTACGCGCGTCGCGGAACGCGAGCGCAATCGTCTGCACGTTGACGAACAGCCAGAATATCAGCCAATTCAGCACCGGTACCGCCAGAATCGTCACGATAAACAACGTGCGTTGATTGAAAAATCCGCGCCTTTTCCTCTTGTTTATTCCGGCAAGCTTCGTTGTCGGTTTAACGTCCGTATTTGCTCCTGTCACTTTACCGCTCCTCTTCGGTTTTCAGTCGAGTCCCCGGGCTTTGCCGCCGCGTTCTCGTTATACGATAATTGTATCACGCCGTCCTATGTCTGTAAATACCCTGTTGTTGACTAAAATTTGTCATTTTTTTCGTTTAGTCCTGTATTTCCTCTTTTTTACAGCCTGTTTCTTGCCCTTTTGTTGACAATCGCCGAAATTCGGTATATAATCGCGGTATACGGAGGAAATCGCCCAAAATGACCGAGCGCAATTATTTTCTGGACTTCAATTACCTCAGCGGCAACGAGCGCGCATTCGGGCTCGTGAAGCTTTATCAGGCGGGACGGCTGTTCTGCTCGCCCTCGACGATTATCGGCACGCACCTGCACGGCGATTGTTTCGAGCTGACAATCGTCACCGACGGCGAGGGCGCGGTGGTCACAAACGACCAGCGGCTTAGCGTCGGAAAGGGCGATATTTATTTCTCGTTCCCCGGCGACTTCCACGACGTGGTGACCAGCAAAGTCAATCCGCTCAAATACGATTTCTTTGCCTTTAACACCGACGACCCGGAGCTTAAAGCCGACCTCGCGGAGGTGATGAGCACGCTCAGCCTCGGCACGCGTATTTTCCGCGACGACCGAATCGCGAGCCTCGTTTCGCAGGCGATTGCCGAGCTGTCGGCGGAGGACGAGTATTCCGAGCGCGTGCTGTCCTGCATATTCCTGCAAACCGCTTACTACATCGTGCGCGACCTCAAGCGGCACGCCGTCGCGGCGCGCGCCGACGACGTTTCGTCCGACGAGCAGCTCTGCTACCGCGTGATGAATTACATCGACACGCACGTCTATTCGATGACGGGACTAAGCGAGCTCGGCTCCGTTTTCAGCTATAATTACAGCTATCTGTCCACGACTTTTCACTCCACCACGGGGCGCACGCTGAACGACTATTACCGCTCGCGCAAGCTCGAGGTGGCGCGGCTGCTGCTCCAGGAGGGCAAGCTCAGCTCAAGCCAAATCGCCGAAAAACTGAATTTCAGCTCGCTGTACGCCTTTTCAAAGTCCTTCAAAAGCAAGTTCGGCTCGTCGCCGCAGGCATACAAGCGCGCCCATCGCGAGCAATCACAGCGTCGCAAGCCTGAGTAGCCCGGCGGCGTTGACCAGCGAACACCAGCCTGCGTACACCGAGTCCGAGCCGCCCTCCTCCGCCGAGCTGCTTTCGTGAATACTGCCGCCGTAAGCGCCCGTTTTAAGGTCGTACATTCCTCGCCATGCTCCGTCGATGAGCGGCGAGGTGTTTTTTATCTGAATCGAACACAAAAAGTCGCCCAGCTGCTTCGCCTTTATCAGAAACGTCTTGTTTTCGAGCGCGCGGTAGGCGTAGTACAGCCCGTTCAGCGCAAACCCCTCGGTATACACGAGGTCGAGTATGTAGGGGTTGTTGCTCTCCGACGCGTCGCGCGTTTCGGGCGTGCAGTTCAGCACTCCGCCCGTATTTTCATCTATCAGCGACAGGCAGAAGTCCGACACTCTGTCGCCGGCTTTTTTCAGCCGTTCGTCGCCGCTCACGAGCCCCGAGGCGCAGAACGCGAGCAGCGCAATGTAGTTTTCGGACGAAACGGGTCGCCAGTTTTCGCAGCGCTCCAACTCGTAGGCGGTCTTTACTCTGCCGTTCTCGATAAACGTCTGCGCCAGCGCGAACGCTTTTTCGGCGGCGGCAAAATACCGCTCGTCGCCCGTTACGTCATAGAGGTCATACATCGCGCGCATCATCCACAGCACGGAAAAGGGCGAGTGCGCGTCGCCGTTCACTCTTTCGCCGTCTATAAAACTGCCGTCGTCGCGCTGCGAGCTCAGCCAGAATTCGCCCGAGGCGCACGCGAGCCCGAGAAGCCGCTCGTCGCGCGTGTCACGGTAGATTTCTATGAGGTTGGATATAATCTTGCCGTTGTCGTTCTGGTACAGCGTAATGTCGCTGCCCGAATACTGCTTTTTGCCGCCTATATACGCGAACGGAAAACCGCCTTTCTCGCCGCTCTCGCTGCCGTTGCGCGCCTTTTCCAGCCAGCCCAAAACGTTGTCGAACTCGCGCGCATAAACTTCCTTGCCCGTCGCCTTGCGGTACAGATGCACGGCGAGCAAATACTCCGAAGCGGTGTCGGGGCGGCACAGGCTTACGCGCTCGTTTTTCGAGATGCGTATGCGCTCGTACACTCCCCAGGCTCCGCCGTCAAAAGTGAGCATCTGCTTTTCAATCCATTCTAGGCAATTCCCTGCGGCTTCAACGTATCTTGCTTTCATGTCGTCATCCGGGGCGGAATCGATTTCGGGCGTTGCCGACGAGCACGAAGCGGCAATCGCTACCGCCGCCAGAACGGCTATCATTGCGCGTAATCTTTTCAATTCCCCTTCTCCCTGTTTAATTTCGTGAGAATATTATACCCGACCGCCACGAGCGATGACAATATCCGCGCTTTTTTCAAAACATATCATTTTTTTGTCAGACTTTTCTTTTTCCGCTCCCGTAATAAAAAATAGTTGTACATACATGCTTGTATATACAACTATCATAAACGCCTGTTATAAACGCAAAAATAATTTTCAAATTGCCCTCGGGGTAGCCGTACCACGCTACGGGCGCGTCGATTCGGGGCTGCGGATTCCAACGCAAGGCACGACGGGTAACCCCGTCGCAAGCCGCTTTTCGTGATGACTCGTCCATTGCTCGCGATACCTCGCGGCGTAATTTTTCCTAGGTTCGCCGCGCGCGGCATACGAGCCCACGCCCACTCCGGTATTTTTACTCATGATTATTCTCCGAGGCGGCTGAAAACACAGCCGAAAAGTATTTTTGCCGACCTCTTAACCTTGCTTCTTTCGGTATTATAGCATTATGTGCGGCGGTTGTAAAGTTCGTAATGCCGAATTATTTTGCCGCCGCTCGCGTTTCTTGCGCTCAATCGCTGCTTTCGGTCGATTGTCACGCTTCGCGCCCGTCGAAGTCCACCCATTTTTTGAGGTCGGGGTCTACGCAAACCAGCATTTTGTTAAGGTCGGTGTCGAAAACCTGCTGACCGAGCGAGGGATAGTACGACAGCCGCTCGAGCGTACCGCACACCGCCTTGTGGCAGACGTTGCGCGTTCTCATGCCGCTGCCCGAGCCGTCGCTCTCCCACAGCTTGAAGTCGACGGCGTTGAGGCTGTTCCAGGCTGTCTGGGCGGTGAAGTCTACGCTGCCGCGCCACAGCCCGGGGATTTCCTCGCGCATAAGCTCGCCGAGCCGTCCGCCCGGGGTATGCTCCGCCGTGCGCTCGATATTGAAGCCGACAAACGTCACTTCCTGCGCGCCCCGAAGCCGCGTTTTGCCGCCGGGGGCTTCGTCGCCGCACCACTTGCCGAAGTACGGCAGATTTACGTTGCGCTCGTCGAGGCAGTTTATCAGCGTTATGGGGTGATTCGAGCCGCAATGAACTTCGTAATTGCCGAACGTAAAGCCGTAATTGCCGCCCGTCGCGCCGCAGTTTACGCACACGACGTGCTCGCCGCCAACCTGTATGCCCTCGTCGAAGCCGTAGGCATGCACGTTTGTGTAGTTGCTGTAATTGTAGTTGCTGCCGTCGGTCATCGTCAAGCCTATGCAGCCCTTTTTCGGCAGCGGCGCGGTGACGTCCAGCCCCACGCCGTCGTTTTCCAGCGCGTCGCCGTAGGAAATCATAGTCAAGTTTTTGATTTCCGCTCTGTCCGTTCTCCTGAGATCGACGCAGCGTACCGCTTGAGCGTTGTTTGCCAGCGCCACGGCAAGGTTTTCCATTCTCAGGCTCGAGCCGTTTTGTATGCCGGCTTCCGTCCAACCGCCGCGCACGACGGAAGCTTCCGCTCCGTCCGCGCAAGTCAACGCCGCCGCCGAAACGTAAAACACCACGCCGTTACGGAACGATTTTTGAATGCCGTACTCGTGGTTTTGCCCGATAATCGCCAGTTCTCGGTGCGAGCGCGGTAAAACTATCGCCGCCCTCGGACCGCCGTCGCCCACGTCCCGAAACCCGTCGATATTGTAAACGCCGTTATACAGGTACGCGTTCTTGCCCAGCCTGTCGCACTCGGCAAGCGCCGACGCGAGCGTTTGCTCGTCGTGCTCGCCGCCGCAAACGAAGTCAGCCGCCGCTTTAGCTTCCGCGCCGCTGTCCGCCGCCGCTATGTAAACGTAGCTTGCTTTATCCATAATCGTCCTCTCCCGTGATTTATTCGTGCCGCACGCACAAATCGTCGATGTACAGCGTCTTTATCGCCGTCAGCGTGCTGCTGTCCGCGACCTGTCTGAATATGCAAAACGCATAGCCGAGCACCTGTTCGTTCTTTTTCAAGCGCGAAAACGGGCGTGGAATCGCTACCCATTATTTTTACAAGCTGCTCGTCGGTATACTTCTTCGCGCCTGCCCTGAATAAATCCGGACGCGCGGCGCCGTGCACCTTCTGCACCCTATAGAGGAGCTTGTTTATCCCCGGAAATCGCTTGCCTCCGCTCTTCTTATAACGCCCTCGTCGCCCTCTTCGCCTGTTCTTTCTGTATTTTCTTTCATTTCCATATCCGCTTCTCTAATCGTTATCTTTGTTTACAATAATATTGCCGTCATGTTATTCGCGAGGGCTGCCGGAGGCGCGATACTCGCCGGGAGTGGTGCCGTAGGCGGCGGCAAAGACCTCGTAAAAGTGCTTCTTGTCGGCGTAGCCCACGTCGAGCATGATTTTCTCCACGGGGTAAGACGTGGAGCGCAACAGTTCTGCGGCGGTTTCGATTTTCTTCGCCTGAATGAAGCTCACCAGCGATTTGCCCGTTTGCTGCTTGAAGATGCGGCTAAGGTACGAGGGCGAGAAGAACATCGCGTGAGAAATCACGCCCACCGACAGCGACTTGCTGTCGTGCGCCGTCACATAGTCGATTATTTCGCTGACGATTTTGCGCTGAGCCGACGGAATCGTCGGGCGGTTTTCGTTCTCGCACAGCCGAAAAGTCTTTATCAGCACCACCGACAGCAACGAACGAATGACTTTGAGGTATCCCTCCTGTTTTTTCTCCTGCTCGTCGACCATAGTGAGCACCAGCCGTCCTATTTCGCTCGTGTCGGCGCCGAGCAGACACAAATAGCCCTTTGCGCCGTGCTCGTCCTCATAGCCCGAAAAGAACATGTCGTAGGCAAGGTCGATAAAGTTATCGCCCGTAATGACGCGCGTGAGAAACTCGGGATAGAACAAGCAGTTGCACAGCGTAATCCGCTCGTCCTTTTCGGTGGCGAACTCGTGCTCGACGCCTGCGTCCATGAGAATCACGTCGCCTTTTTTGACGTCCATGACCTCGTTACCCACGACGTGCCGCGCGTGTCCGTCGAGAACGTAAACAAGCTCGACGAACTCGTGCGAGTGCCGATTGCTGCTGCCGTGGCGGTAAACCTTGACCGAAACTCCCTCTTCGGATTTTATGTGCCTTGCTCCTTTCAGCTTCATTTTAAGGCTATGCCCCCTCCCGAGCGCCCTCTGCGTATTGTCGGCGCGCTTGCTTTTCGTAAGAATTTTACCACAACTTACGCGGAAAATCAAAGAAATCGACGGGGTGATTTGCGTTTCCGCCATTCTTTGCGAGATTTCTCCGATAATCTTTCGGACTACTGCCGCTGTCGGCTCTCTTTGTTTAATCGATTAGTTCGCGCAAGCAAAAAAAACAGCCGAACGAGTTTGCTCGACTGTTTCGCACAAGCGCGTGCGCTAAGCGATTGCTTAGCCGTAATTACATTAAATCGGCTATTCGCCTTTGACCGGCTTTTTGCGGCGACGGAAGCGATTGCGGCGTTTGTTTGCTCCGTTATTCGCGACGTTGTCGTTCGCGGCGTTGCTTGCGGCTATCGGCGCGGTTTTTGCGCTACCGGAGTGTGCCGACGGCTTTCCGCCCGACTTTACGGGAGCGTTGCCCTTTGCCGAATCCTTAACGCCTAAGCTCGGATTGCCGTTATTCTGCTTGCGGCGTTCCTGTTTTTTGCCGGGGAACTGCGGTTTTTGCGGCGGCGCGGCGGTTTTCACGGGCGGTTTTTGCAGCTGAGTTTTCTTAGGTTCCGCTTTCTTTTCGACAGGCTTATTCGCGGCGTTTTCCGCCTGTTTGTTCTTATTGTCCTTATGCTCGGCAGGCTGCGCGGACGGCTTGCGCCCCGGGGTTTTGGGCGGCGATTTCTCGAAAACCGTCATGGGGAACGGATTGTCGGCGGCTTCGGTCACATGCTTGCCGATAAGCTTTTCGATGTCGCGGAGGTAGTCCTTTTCGTCGATGTCGCACAGCGAAACGGCAACGCCGCTTCTGCCTGCTCTGCCCGTTCTGCCGATGCGGTGGACGTAGGTTTCGGGGACGTTGGGAAGCTCGTAGTTGACGACGGACGGCAACGCGGCTACGTCGATGCCGCGAGCGGCAATATCGGTGGCGACCAACGCCATGATTTTGCCCTTTTTGAAGCTGTCGAGCGCGTTTTGTCTGGCTCCCTGCGACTTGTCGCCGTGGATAGCCATGGCGGTCACTCCTGCCGCCTTGAGTTTTCGGGCGAGCTTGTCCGCGCCGTACTTGGTGCGCGTGAACACGAGGCAGGGCGTTTCCACCTTACCCGTCTTAAACAGCTCGATTAAAAGCTCGGTCTTGCTCGCCTTGTCGGTAAAGTACACCGACTGCTCGGTGAGTTCCACCGTGCTCGACACGGGCGTGACGGCGACGGAAGCAGGGTTTACGAGCAGCGACTTTGCGAGCTTGTCAATCTCAGGCGGCATCGTGGCGGTGAAGAACATCGTCTGTTTTTTCTGCGGCAGCAGCGCAATCACCTTTTTGACGTCGTGGATAAAGCCCATGTCGAGCATGCGGTCGGCTTCGTCCAGCACGAAAAACTCCACGCCCGAAAGGTCGACGTGCCGCTGCGACTGCAGGTCGAGCAGCCGCCCGGGGGTGGCGACGAGCACGTCCACGCCGCGGTGAAGCGCGGCAATCTGATTGCCCTGCGCCACGCCGCCCATAACGAGCCCCACGCGGTACGGGAGATATTTGCCGTAAGAGTGAAA
>OIGD01001339.1_pt1 | contig 23519 bp, 17 predicted proteins | sample 1582211 | NCBI WGS metagenome assembly OIGD01 (sample SAMN04414078, study PRJEB24778) | human gut metagenome | material: faecal | host: Homo sapiens
GCAGGGGAGAGGGTGATACCTGATTTGTTACTGTCGCTGTTTTTTTTAACCCCTCCGTCCTTCGGACACCTCCCCTATATTTTGCGATGCAAAACACCCCGCAATGCTACGGGACACGGCAGGGGAGGAGGATAATAGTTTTTTGTATTTCAGTTTTTGGGGTAGTCCAGATGAACAGGGGGAGAGATTAGATGAAAATTCGGGCAGCCTAAAAAGGTAAGAAGGAGGTAAAAACAATTTTACGAAGGAAGAGCCGTATCATTACTCTATAAGAGTTTTGATACGGCTCTTTGGGGTTTAGCGGTTACAATCTGTGACTTTTCAGAACGGTCATTTAGTTTTGACGCAATCGCTTCGTCGTTTTTATAGGTAGTAGAATTTTATTCGAACTTGCGTTGCCAGAACCACATCTCGTTAAAAGTGAGGCTTACCGATATTCTGAAATGGTCTTCGGTAATGAGTTTAACGGGGGTGCATTGGCGATTGATGTACTCGAACGATACGTTGACTACCGATTTGTCTGTGGCAAGGGGAAAACCGAAACCGCAAGTGGCTCCGATTTCGTCCATATCGTTCCCGTTTATTTTCAGATAAGAGCGATTGTAGAAGATACCTGCCCGGTAGTTGACGTGTTCGAAATAGTTTCCTCCCATGTTTTTCGGACGGAATTCGGCTCCCAACGCTATTTTTAATCGGTTATTGAATTGTCCTTTGGAAGGTTGTGATTGTCCGGCGGTGAGATTCGTAAATTTGGCATCGGCCCAATTCTGGTAGGTTACGTCGGCCGCTATGGTAAGGCGTTTATCGTAGTTATAACTGATACCACCACCGTATGTCGAGGCCAATGAATAATTGTTTTTCATTTTCAGGGTATCGGCATCGATCGTCGTGTTGGAGCTTACATCGTAGGTACTGGTGTATGCCCGGCCCAATAGGGCTTTCCCGGGGGAGTAAACCGCACCGAGCGTGATGGTATGCTTTTTGTTCCATTCTATGGCGTATTGGGCTCCGAACGATAAATGGTAGTCGCGTACTTTGAGCATGGTTTCGAACATGCCGCTGCTGCCGTCATTCGGTATTCCGGTGCTGGTATTGGTGAGGTTCCCGAAGAGGTAGCTGATGTTGGCTCCTATCGAGAATCCTTTGAAGGGTCTACCGCTTACTCCCACATAGGCTTGTGAGATGTTGCCATCGCCCGACCGGCTATCCGAGCCGTTGTCTATGCTGTTTATGAAAGAGTAGCCTACATTGGAATAGGGCAGGAGCCCCACGCTACCGGCCATGTACCGTCCCAATGGAAACTGCATGACGATGTAGTCGAGCGACCCGCTTTGGCTGTTTTCTTTTAGCGAGCCTTCTCTGGTGATTGTATTTTGATAGGTGAGTCCTATATCGAAAAGAAAAGTGAGCGAATCCATGCTTGCATAGGAAGCCGGGTTCATCACATTGATTTGCCGATTGTTGTGCAAGGCATATCCTACGCCACCCATAGCTCGTTGAGCGCCTATGGCGTTGTCACCCAAAATACCATATCCGAATCTGGAATAGGGCGAGCTTGTCCCGTTTTGGGCAAAGGCGACGAGCCCTATCGACAAGCAGATAAAGAGAATTTTATATTTTAGCATTTTCTTGTAAGATTCTGTTTAAGCCGGTTAGTACCAAGTTTTCGTCCACAAAGATGCGACTTTTTATTTTTGCAGCCAATTTTAAGGCATCTCCCCCTGTTAAAAAAACGAAAAGGTCGGGATAAACCTTGTTTAACCGGGCTATATATCCTTCTATTTCATAAGCGACGCCGAGCACAGCTCCTGCCCGCATGGCGGTTTCGGTGCTGAATCCTATTTCGGGTGTCTCTCCTGCATCGTCGATGAGGGGGAGTTTTCCCGTGTGTTCGTGCATGGCCCGTAATCTCAATCGGATGCCCGGTGCTATGTTTCCGCCGGCAAACGTGCCGTCGGCGGTGAGTAGATCGTAGGTGACGCATGTGCCTGCATCGACGATGAGCACTGCTTTGTCGGGGCATTGCATGGCGGCTCCCACTACTGCGGCGATTCTGTCCAGACCTAATGTTTCGGGGGTGGCATATCCTATTTTAATGGGGAGTTCCGATGAATGGTCGAATTTTAAAAAGTAGGGTAGTCGCTGTCGCAGTATCGCTATGGCTTGGGGATCGTACTCGGTGACTGTCGAGAATATGGCGGCATCGACTTCGTGAACGTCCAAGAAGTCAATAACGGTCGTTGAGTCCCATTTCGGGTAGAAATAGACATTTTGCAATCGTCCTGCCCGAAAGAGTGCCATTTTGGTTATCGAGTTTCCTTGATCGATGATAAGATTCACAGCTTAAAATTTTAGACAAAAGTACAAAAGAGAATGTGTATGCATGCATGAACGGTTCTTTTTTTTCTCAGATTTATACTAATGGGGCGATTTTGTCTATTTTCTTTTATTTTTCAACTCCCTTTTTATACGCTTGTGTTTTCGGAATGGGGTTGTTTTTTTCTGCTCGTAAGGCTGGGTAGGGGGGATACAAAGGACTTTCTTTCCCAGCCAAAGAAAGTCCTTGTTACACTAATTTACGTTATTTGTTCATTCTTCTCAGCAGCGAGAAGAACGAACCAAGAAGCGCCGCCGCAGTTATCGGGCTTTTGGCTTTTCGCTACGGTCGCCGTCGGGGTCTGCGGAACTCGCTCCGCTCAAACAGTCCTCGCCCTTTTCCCTCCGTCTCCCTTGCGACTTCACCGCCCGATAAAGGCGGAATCGGGGATTGTTGCTTTTGCTTGTATTCTAACCCCCTCTGTTTTATTAACCCCTCCGTCCTTCGGACTCCTCCCCTATATTTTGCTGCGCAAAACACCCCGTAATGCTACGGGGCACGGCAAGGGGAGAGGGTGATACTCGGTTTGTTGCTGTTACAGCCGATGTTTTCAACTCCTCTGTTTTTTAACCCCTCCGTCACTGCGTGCCACCTCCCCTATATGTCTTCGCCACACAGGGGAGGAGGGTGAGATGTATTTTCCTTTCGCTTCTGCTCCGATTTTATACGTGACACCCTGTAATGTTACGGGGCACGGCAGAGGAGGTGTTTTGAGGCATTCTTTTATTATGTGATTTTGTCGGTTGGATAAGAAGTATTCAACCTTCTCCCCTGTGTTTTCGTAGGGAAATATAGGGGAGAGACCGAAGGAACGGCAGTTCCGGAGGAGAGGGGTTGAGAAATATTACAAGGTAATTTTTATTTGTAGGGGGTAGAAATATCGGTAGAGGTAAATAAATATTATAGAGGAGCTTTGAAAAAATAAGAGGGGAAGTAGTTGGATTTACCATTCTAGGAAATTATATTTGTAAATCATTCTAAATGAGTTATGAAACGAAGTTTCAACAGAAAGGAGAAAGAGGTCCAGCGGAAAGAGTTTCGTTCCAACGGGACAAAATACGAAGCGACTCTTTGGCTGATATTGAAAAACCGACAAATCGATGGAGTGAGATTCCGCCGGCAATTTTCGGTGGGTGAGTATATATTGGATTTTTACTGTCCCGAATTGAAGTTGGGAATAGAATTGGACGGGCAAGGCCATTATACAATCGAAGGGAGCCTTAGAGACGGGAGCCGGGATAACAGGTTATCTGCACGAGGGATAACCGTATTGAGGATTGAAAATCGAGCGATTTTCGAGAATCAGCCGGCTGTGATAGAGTTGTTGAAAGAGACTGTTCGGAGATTAAAGGTTTCTGGTCAAAGTGTTTAATTGGAATCATTTGTTTTTTCTGTTTGTGTAATTTTTTTTAACTTCTCTGTTGTTTTAACCCCCTCGCCCTGCGGGCACTCCCCCTATATTTTTGCTGTGCAAAACACAGGGGGAGAGTGTGATACCCGGTTTGTTGCTGCTGATGTTTTTTCAACCCCTCTGTTTCTTTAACCCCTCTGTCCTTCGGCCACCTCCCCTATATTTGCTGCGCAAAACACAGGGGAGGAGTGTGATACATGTCTTTCTTTACAGTTCGATGTGTTTTCTATATAACAATATAAAACATTCTCACCTTCTCCCTCTATATTGCTGCGTGACACGGCAGAGGGAGAGTGTGAGATTTGATTTTGTTACTGTCGCTGTTTTTTCAACCCCTCCGTCCTTCGGACACCTCCCCTATATTTTGCTGTGCAAAACACAGGGGAGGTGGGGGAGAAGTATCGAATGTTAATTGAATAAACGAATTGAGTTAAAATTTTGATAAGATTAGCGCTATTTGGCGATAATACGATTATAGTAGGTTCTGTTTTATATTTTATTAACATAGAATACTTCTTGTTTCTCGTATTATTTTATAATTAAATTAAGAATTATCTATTATATTGTTTCTTAATAAGTTAGTCTTGTTGTGAAAAATGTATATTTATGAATCTCCGAAAAAAGAGAATGGGTTTTATCAAAAAGAAAGCCCGAAAGGTATGTTTTCTTTCAATTTGATTTTTATATTGTGGTTTTTTTGTTATCTTTGCATGCTGAATACTTCTATGAGAAGTTGATTTGAGCATAGAGATTCGCTATTTTTATTAAGTTTTATATATATAATAAGGTTAAAAAAGGAAAGAAAAGTTTTAGTGTTAGTAGTGTGTAATGAAAAAAAACTTGACAAAGATTGTCGAGTGTGTGTAATGTGAAAAAAGAAGAAGGAATAATCGTTTATTTAAATTTAATTTCAGTCGTATGAGAAAATTAACATTGTTATTGTGCGCTCTGTTGGCTGGCATTTCGTTAGCGGTGGCTCAAACGAGTATCTCCGGTACGGTGTTGTCGGCAGAGAATGACGAGCCGGTTATCGGTGCGTCTATCTTGGTGAAGGGCGCGAATGCTTCTACTATTACCGACACGGACGGTAAGTTTACAATCAAGATCCCTGCCGGGGCATCGAGAACTTTGGTTATTTCCTACATCGGTATGGAAAAACAGGAGGTTTTTGCGCGTAATGGTATGGTCGTTAAATTGAATTCTGCCGATCATACTCTCGACGATGTCGTGGTGGTAGGTTACCAGACGATACGGAAGGAGGCCAAAACCGGTTCTATCGCGACGGTCGATGGTGATGATCTGGCTTCTATCCCCGAGACTTCGGTGGACAAGATGCTTTCCGGTAAAATGGCCGGTGTGTCGGTTTCGTCGAGCAACGGGCAACCGGGATCTGTGGCTACGATTCGGGTGCGCGGAACCAGTTCTATCGGCGCCGGTAACAACCCTTTGTATGTGGTCGACGGTATTCCCGTGGAAAGCGGTGATGTAGGCGGACTTTCCAACAGTATGAACGCGATTGCCTTGATCAACCCCAGCGATATAGCTTCGGTGACGGTGTTGAAGGATGCCGCTGCCGCTTCTATCTATGGTTCGCGTGCTGCCAACGGTGTGATTTTGATTACCACCAAATCGGGAGAATCGGGGAAATCCAAGATTACCGCCCGTGCCCGCTACGGTGTGTCCACGCTTGCCAATGACAATGACTTCGGCATGGCCAACCTCGAAGAGTATGTGCAATATCAACGCGATGCCCGTATCAATGCCGGGTATAATCCCGATGATCCCTCGTCGGAGTATTATTTTCCGCAGGCTATGGCCGGCAGACGCGCGACCAACTGGATGAAAGAGTTGACGCGTAACGGCAGCTTGCAAGAGTATGAGCTGATCGCTTCGGGCGGTGCGGGCAAGACTACTTACTATACTTCATTGTCTTATAATAAAACGAACGGTATCGTGCCGACCGTAGGTTTCGAGAAGATGCAGATTCGCGCGAACCTCGATACCGAGTTGAACAAATGGTTGAAAATGGGAACTCGTCTGCATGGCGGTTATATGAAGGTTTCCGATGTGCAAAATAGTTTGTTGGGCGATAGCGGTTTGGCTCCTACGAACCCCTTCTATTCGGGTATGGCTTTGGCTCCGACCATGAACGCTTACAACGAGGACGGAAGCTACAACTTCGATTTGCCTTTCGTGTTCAACGTGAACCCGATCGCCGCTATTCGCGAACAAGACAAATACGACAAGCAGTATAAATTCAACGGAACCGTTTATTTGGAATGGAAACCGATCAAGCAACTGACGTTCCGTACCAACAACTCTATCGAGTATGCCACGACTACCAGCCGCGCTTACAGTCCGGCTTTCGTGAACACTGCCTCTTACGGAGCTTCTTTGAACACGGCCGAGAGCCAATATCGCATATTGACTACTTCGAATACGATCGCTTATGACGACCTGTTCAACGACGACCATTCGGTGAATGTGTTGATCGGTCAGGAAGCCAATGCATATGAGTCTTCTTTCTTGCAAGGTATATCTTATCATGTGAACCAGCAACGTCCCTACCACTCTGTGGGTGTCTCGGTAGAAGACCAACGAGTGGGTGACGGTCTTACCGAAGCGGCGATGGTTTCTTTCTTCGGTGTAGCCGAATACAATTACAAAGGCCGTTATTATGTAAAAGGTTCTATTCGTACGGACGGTAGCTCTAAGTTCGGTCCCGACAGACGTTGGGGTACTTTCTGGGCTGCCAGCGCTTCGTGGAATATTCACAACGAAGATTTCATGCAGGATATCAAATCGGTACTTAATCAATTGAAATTGCGTTACAGCTATGGTGTGAACGGTAACGACAATATTGCATCCTACGCTCACTACGGTCTGTACTCCGATGTCGTGTACAACGGTATTACCGGTCAGTTGCCTTCTCAGTTGCAGAACCGCAAATTGACTTGGGAGACCAACAAGACTCACAATATCGGTATCGACTTCCGTCTGTTCGACCGTTTGAACGGTTCTATCGACTGGTATACCCGTCGTACCGAGGATATGTTGATCGCGTCTCCTCTGCCCTATACGACCGGTTTTGCTTCGCAGGCCCAGAACGTGGGTAAGATTCGCAACAGCGGTGTGGAGGTTCAGTTGGATGCCGAGATTTTCAATACCAACGACTTCAAATGGACGGCCGGCGTGAACTTTGCGGCCAACCGTTCGAAAGTGCTCGAACTTGCTCCGGGTCAGGATTTTATAGGAACGACTTTGCGTTATGTCAAGGGCGAACAGCTTTATACCTATTGGTTGTATGACTATGCGGGGGTGAATCCTCAGAACGGTAACGCGTTGTGGCGTAACGAAGAGGGGCTGTTGACCGAGAATTACGGAGAGGCTCGTCGTATCAATGCCGGTTCTCCCGAACCTCTGTGGACGGGCGGTTTCAATACCGAGCTTTCTTGGAGAGGCATATCGCTGGGCATTCAGCTCGAAGCCCGCTATGGTAACAAGGTGTTGAACCAAGACCGTTCGTTGTTCGAAGCAGACGGCTCTTACGGCGATTCGAACATTTGGAAAGGCGCCATGAATTATTGGAAGAAACCGGGCGACACCAATGTATTGCCGAAACCGGTTTACAACAATTCGAGCAACAGCTCTGCTATTTCTACCCGTTATCTCGAAGATGGCAGCTACTTGCGTATCAAAGATATTACGTTGGCATACAGCTTGCCTTCGAAATGGACCAAAAAGGCATTGATGAGCGGTGTTCGCATCTATGCCAGCGCATTGAACCTCTATACGTTCCACAACATGAACTACTGGGATCCCGAACACGGAACCTCGGGTGCTACCATCATCAGTTACCCGATGACCCGTTCGATGATCGTGGGTGTGGATATTACTTTCTAATCAATTAAAAAAGAATTGTTACAATGAAAAAAATAATTTTATCGATAGCAGTTTTAGCGTTGGCTCTTTCTTCCTGCGAGGACTTCCTGACGAAGGAGCCGCCTATGGATCAGTCAGACGAATTGGCTCTGTCGACCTTTGAAGGGATCGACGGAGCGACGGCGGGTAACTATCGGGCAGTCATCTCGTGGTATGGGGCATCGTTCCCGTTGACATTCGATGTGATGTGCGGCAACGGTATGGTAGGCCCGGTCAATACAGGACGTATGCGTATGGAACCGGCATGGAACTATACTTCGACCAGCACGATGGGTCTTTGGTCGAGCGCATATAGCGCGATACTGGGCTGTAATAAAGCACTCACGGCGATTAACGAAGGAAAATTCTCGCGCGACGGGGTAAGCGACGAGCAAATCAACAACATCAAAGCCGAGAATTTGTTCTTGCGTGCTTTGGCTTACTTCGATTTGGTACGAGTTTACGCCCAACCCTACGGTTATATCAAGGCAAACGGTATTACCGGAGTAGAAGCGATGGGTGTGCCCATCGTGTTGAAGGACGACCTTTCGGCCCGTCCCTCTCGTAACACGGTAGCGGAAGTGTATGAAAACCTCATTATACCCGACTTGGTGGAAGCTGAACGCCTGATGAGCGATAGCTATGTGCGCGCAGGGGTGAAAGATGTCGTAGCCACGGTAACGAAACCGGTTATTCAAGCCTTGATGGCACGGGTATATCTGCACCATGAAGATTGGCAGTTGGCCGCCGATTATGCGACGAAAGTGATCAAGAACGGGCGTTTCCGTCTGCTTTCGGGCGACCGCTTCGTATCGATGTGGGACGGCTCGGTAGACGTAGCCCCCCAATCGGGCAGCGAAATCATATTTGAAGTTTACGTATCTCAGAGCGACGGTAGCCGCAGTGACCTCGGAGACTACTTGACAGCACCCGAAGTTGCAGGCGGAGCCGGTTACGGCGACGTTCGAGTATCGAACGACCTTATCAATTTGTATGACGCAACCGATGTGCGCTTGACCGGATTGACGAAAACCAACAGTAAGTATTCGGGTTATCGCTGGTCGACCAAGTATCCCGGTAAAAACGGACAGTTGGCCTACAATAACGTGCCGGTATTGCGTATCTCGGAAATGTATCTGATACGTTCGGAGGCTATTTACCGTGGAGCTACGGTATCGGGCGTAACCGCTATCGACGATTTGAATCGCGTAGCCACGAACCGTAATGCCGAGGCTTACGCTTCGGTAACGCTCGACAACCTGTTCGAGGAAAGCCGCAAAGAGTTCTTGTTCGAGGGCCATATATTCTTCGATATGAAACGTTTGCAGAAGTCGTTGGTTCGGACCGATTACGACTTGGATCCGCTCACGAAAAATATCGATTTCCCGAGCTATCGTTGGGCATTGCCAATTCCCGAGAACGATATTTTGTATAACGACAATATGGATCAGAATCCCGGTTATCAAAGCAAATAAATTTTAATAGAAGACAATTATGAAAATAAGTAAATTTATATATGCGGCTGTTGTAGTAGGGGTGTTAGCTTCGTGCCAATCGGTGGATACTCCTATGTTCAGCGATAAAGATGCATTCGTGGCTTTTGACAGTAAGTCCACTTCCATAGCCGAGAATGCCGGTAGCGAGGTTAAAATACCCGTTTCGTTGGTCGCTTCCAAAGGGCTCGACGTGTCGGTGGGTTTTGAAATCGATACGACTGCCTATGCCGGTAAAAACGCTGCGAAAGAGGGCGTGAATTACCGTTTGAAAAATACGTCGAATACTTTGTCGTTTACCGCTGACGGCGAGATGGTCGCTTACATATTGATCGAACCTATCGATAACGACGACTATAATGGCGATGTGTGTTTCGATATCAAACTTTCTGCTCCCGAAGGCTGTAATTTAGGTGCGAACTACACGACTACCGTCACCATCAGCGATGACGACCACCCGCTGGCTGCTGCCGGAATCTTGGGTAAATATAATGCATCGGGTCTGGATCCGTTCGGTACGTCTCAAATGCAAAATTGGACTTGCGAAGTCGTGAAAGACGCAGACTATGTAGATCGAGTTTGGTTTACGCAGATCGTTCCGTCGGCGAGTGGCGCGACTTATAAATCGGTAATGGGTACGGTAAGTTCCGATTTCAGATCGATAACGATTAACGCCGGTCAGGATTTGGGTACTGCTGGTTCTTATACTTTGAGTCTCGATTTCAATGGCGCAAGCTCGGCAACGGCTCAGGTTTCTAATGGAACCATTTCCATAAATACCTATGTGATCGCGACGATTGTGGAACAACCGGGCTATGCTGCAAGCGGTGCACAAACCGTCACTCTGAAAAAAGTTGAAGAATAATAAAATTATAGAGCAATGAAAAAATATATTATAGGATTATTCTCTGCAATCTGCCTCATGGGGGCAGGTTGCACCGAATTCGAAGACTTTACGCCGGTGGATATGGGCGAAGGTCCTGCCGTAACGGTGACGGCTGAGAAAACAGCCGTGGATGCTTTCAAGGTAACCATTACTCCGGCAGAGGGAACCGTATATTATTCTTATATTGTGACCGACGAGGCGATGACTGTCGATCCCGACCAGTTGTTGCAAGCGAAATACGAAGGTTCTACATTGGTGAAAGCTGCCGAAAAACCCAGCGTGAGCGGTACGCTTTCTAACCAGAATTTAGGGGCTACGTACTATGTATATGCCGTGGCATCCAATGACAAAGGCGTTTGCGGGGCTGTGGCTTCGGCATCTGTCGAATTGCCCGACGAAGAGGCTCCTTATTTGGTGAACGTTCCCGATGGTAATAAATATAAAGCTACGAACGGCGGACGCAGTGTCGTTTTGACTTTCAACGAGACCGTTGTTCGAGGAAGCGGTGCTATCACCTACGATGTGACGAAGGGTGACCTTACCTCTTATGCCAACGGTACGATCGAGAGTGTCGCTATCAATAATGAGTCTGTTACGATTACTTTGCCCGAAAATGTAGTGTTCGACGAGAACGAAGCCGTATCGTATGTATTCCTCGATTTTGCCGAGGGTGCTTTCGCTGATGCCGGCGGAAATGTGTCTGCTGCATTGGTTGGTGGCGTCGATGAAGAAACTCAAACCGTTGCAGCTCCTTATTGGGAGTATACCGCTGCACAAGAAAGTGATTTTACAGGTACATTCGGATTCTTGTTTTATCAATATGATCTTCAAGCACAACAACCCGGAAGTACACCTATGGGATTCGATACTGAGTTTTCATTAAAACATGCAAATAATCCTGATACTCTTGTAATAGACCATTTCTATTTTAAGGATGGGTATCCCAATCAACTGGAAGCCGAAGTGACCGATAATGGTTTTAGAATTGCTGATTTACAAATTATGGGAGTTATGCAGGTAGAAACTAATGTCGGAATGGTTAACGCTATTTTCACTTTCGCAGGACTTCCAGAGAGTGAAACCGATAATTTTGAATATGTAAACTTCGCTGAAAATGCACAAGGCGGCGAGGTTGTATATGCGCAAGATCGTTGGTGTGGACTTTATTGCTTTAATGCCGATGCCGACCCCAGTGACAGCAATTTTAGCTTAGGGTGGTATGATTTGTGGAATGCATCTCTCTTCTTTAAAGGATCTGTTCAAGCCGCAGCCGCAAATACTAATATCCCGTCGTCGATAAAGTTGTTGAAAAACGAGATGAAATTGTCGGAAATGAAACCGTTGTCTGCAACAGAAAAACTTCATATGCAGTCCCTTATCAGACAAAATCTTAAAATGAAAAGTATTCGTTGATCCTTTTAAGGATAGAGTTATTGAGCAGCCGGTCTTTTAGAGATCGGCTGCTTTGTTATTGTCAGTACCGAGTCTGTCGTTGTAGAGTAAATCTGCGGAAGCTGGATTTAGTCGAAATCTTGTGCCTTCTCGTGACGAGAAACTTTTCGTATTTTCTTGTGAAATTTGTATATCCTTTCGTAAATAAAGGACTCTGAATAGCCGAGACATCGGGAGATGTTTCTTATAGAATCTCCGTGTATGTATTTTTTAACAATAGACCGATCGATTTCGCCGAGTGAATAGAATATTTTTGTAAAATGTTCTATATCAATCATGTTCGCTGAACAAATCCACTCCCGGATTGTTCTTAATAATCTAAGCCGTAAGAAAGAATATTTTGTCATCGCTTTTTATATAAAAAAGCCTCCGACCCTGATGAGTGAGTAATTGATACTGTAAATGGACTCCTAATGCAAATCGCTATTTGCATCATCATGGACCGGAGGCTATATAAAACCTCCTCTCGTGGTATATCTGTTCGATACCACCGCGAGTCCATTTACGGTATCAACACAAATATAAGCATATTTTTAATTAGTTTATAGTGATTTCTTAATTATTTATCGATTTTGTAATAAATAATTTTTATCTATCTTGTATTCAGATTGATAGATATTATAAAGATGCAACATAAATTTATCCTTATTTACTTATTCCTCTTTTAGACATCGACTCTTTTTTTTATTCTTTTCTAACCCCTCCGTCCTTCGGCCACCTCCCCTATATTTTGCTGCGCAAAACACAGAGGAGGAGGGGGAGATGTATTTCCCTTTCGCTTCTGCTTCGATTTTATATACGACACCTCGTAAGGCTGCTGGGCACGGCAGGGGAGGAGTTTTAAAATATCCTTTCGATAGTGGAACGTGAATCCTTATTTTAAGAGTTGACTTTCCTATTTTTTTTCAGAATATAGGAGGAAGGGAGATTCTTTTTCTTTCATGGTCTAGCATTTTTTATGTGGTGAGCGGGAACTATTCAACCTTCTCCCCTGTGTCGCGTAGCGGTATAGGGGAGAGACCGAAGGAACGAAGTTCCGGAGGAGAGGGGTTGAAAAGATAGCATAAGAATTTTTTTGATTGTCTGGTTTAACCCCTCCGTCCTGCGGACACCTCCCCTATATTTTGCTGTGCAAAACACAGAGGAGGAGGGTGAGATGTATTTCCCTTTCGTTTCTGCTCCGATTTTATACGCGACACCCCGTCATGCTGCGGGTCACGGCAAGGGGAGAGGATTGAAAATGGGATTTCTCTGTTTTAACTCTCTTGCCCTGTTGGGCGTTTCCCTATATATTGTTAAGGAAATATTGGGGGAGTGGGGGTAATTCTGCTTTTGTTATGAGGGTATTGCCGTGTAAAGAAAATAAATACTTCATTTTGTCGGATAAAAAACATAGAAAATGTTAAATTGTTGCAGAATATATTCGGATTGCCTATTTTTGTCAGTCAATACAAAGATATATTTGTAAAACGAAACCAAAAACCGATTATGAAATATAGATTATTGTTATTAGTGGCAGTGCTTTTCTCATGGATAGGTGGGAATTATGCGGCGGTAGTGCCCGAAAGCACGGCGGTAGAGACGGCCAATATGCTGTTGAGTCAACGGGGCGGCGTTCTGTTTAAAGGCGGTAAAGCCCAAGTGGAAACCATATTTCAAGGAAATGAGCCGATGTATTATATCATTCGGTTTGAAAAAGGTGGGTGGGCTTTGATTTCGGCCGAAGATACCGTAGATCCCTTATTGGGATATTCGTTCGATAGCGAGTATGTTTCGGAAGGCCAACCGGAATGGATAAAAGGTTGGTTGAATGAATATACCGACCAAATAAAAATAGCTCGTCAAACCCCGGCTCTCCAACGTCATTATCGTTGGGCGGGCGATCTCGTAAGCCGTGCGACAGAGGATAGAATCGATCCGCTGATAACAGTAGCATGGAATCAAGATTCACCTTACAATAGTCTTTGTCCTCAAATGTCCGGCGGTCCGGGCGGTCGAGCCTACGTCGGTTGCGTGGCCGTAGCTATGGGGCAGGCTCTGACCGTAGTGCGGTATCCGTTGCGGGGACAGGGAACGAAATCCTATACATCGACGAATGCCGGCTTTTTGTCGGTCAATTTCGACAACGAACCCGATTATGATTGGGATGCGATTTTATCGGGAGCCAATAATTATAGCGAGGTAGCCAGATTGTTGTACCATTGCGGGGTGTTGATCGATATGGAATACGGTGCAGACGGTTCAGGAGCCATAACACAAAATATCCCGGGGTATTTCAGACACTATTACGGTTTCCCGGAGACATGTACGACCTATTCTCGCGACATAGATTATGCCGGAAAGGACAATGAATGGCACGAGCTTATTCAAAGCGAGTTGAAACGAGGTCGTGCGGTCATCTATGCCGGTAACGAAGGGAACCAAGTGGGACACTGTTTTAACCTCGACGGCTGGGACGGATTTACCAGTTACCATGTAAATTGGGGCTGGGGAGGTGTAAATAATGGATTTTACACGTTAGATAACTTAGGAGACCATGTACAAGGATCCTATCCCGATAATCATAGAGTGGTCGTAGGGGTGGCTCCGAAATCGGAAACCCCGTATGACATACGCCTGAGTACGACTCGCGTGAAAATAGGAACTCCGGCGGGAGTCGCAGTCGCCGATGTCACGGTATTGAGCGACATGCCTGATGCCGAATATGAATTCGAACTGAAAGGAATGATGCAATTCGGCGGTACTTATGCCGAACCGAGTTACGAAGTCCGTGACGGTAAGCTCTATACGACAAAGTTGATCGAGGATAAAGCCGTTCACAAAACTGTTTATATCAAGGCGATTCATAAAGAAAGCCGTAATTCTTATGAAAAGAAATTCGATTTGCAGCTTTCGACTTCGGGTATCGACGAAGTGCTTGCCGAAGATGTTAAAATTTATCCGGTTCCTGCCACCGATGTACTTACGATAGAAGTACCTTATGCCGAAGGCAAATATGCTATCTATAACGTGGCGGGTATGGCGTTGCAAAGCGGTGAGATTGACGATAACGTGACGACTGTCGATGTCTCGAATCTTTCGAAAGGCAGCTATATGTTGCAATACTCTACGTCGCAGGGAGTCGTGGTAAAATCGTTTATCGTGAAATAATTTGTATGATTAGCCATAGTGTGGAAACGCCTCGGGGAACCGGGGCGTTTTTTTAATCCCTTGTGTCTTCGCCGCCCGATAAAGGCGGGTATTTTCCCGTGCTTTTGATTTCTTTCTCAACCCCCTCCCTTTTTAACCCCCTCGCCCTATATGGCTTCGCCACACCCTGCAATGCTATGGGGCACGGCAGGGGAGGAGTGTGATACCCGGTTTGTTGTTGTCGCTGTTTTTCAACCCCTCCGTCCTTCGGACACCTCCCCTATATTTTGCTGTGCAAAACACAGAGGAGGAGGGGATACTTGATTCTGTTGCTGTCGCTGTTTTTTAACCCCTCCGTCTTTTTAACCCCCTCGCCCTACGGGCACTCCCCCTATATGGCTGTGCCGCACAGGGGGAGAGGATTGAAAAGTAGTCTTTCTCCCTATGTTGTTTTGTAGCGCCTCGTAAGGCTGCGGGGCACGGCAGGGGAGGAGGTTAAAATATCCTTCCGATAGTGGAATGTGAATCCTCTGCTGTTTTAAGGATTGGCTTTGCCAAGAGGATAATTTCGTGGGATTATTTGCAGAGCCGTGTAACTATTTATAATTTTGTGACATAGTTTATCTGGAATGGCAAAAAAAGAAAATACCGATAGGTGGTTTATCAGTATCTCCCGTTTGTGGGTGGTGGCGTTTGTCGCTTTTCCTTTGTTGTGGAGTGCGTGTTCGGGGCCTAAGAACGAAGTGGTGAAGGGATTCGAAGATGCCGCGGAAGTTCCTACGTTGCGTACGCTCGATGTCATGACTCTTATTTCAGATTCGGGTGTGACGAGGTATCGTATCAATGCTCCCGAATGGTTGATGTATGAGAACGCCCAAGAGCCATACTGGTATTTCCCTCGGGGATTGCATGTGGAGAAGTTCGATTCTGTTTTCGCTACCGAGGCCCTTATTCAGGGCGATACGGCTATTTATTTTAAGAACAAACAGTTGTGGCGGCTCGACCGGAATGTGCGTATAGAGAATACGAAAGAAGAGGTTTTTCTTACGTCTCAAATCTTTTGGGATCAGCGTAAACGGGAGATTTACTCCGATTCGTTCATTCATATAGAAACTCCGGACGAAGTCATCGAGGGGTATGGGTTTACGTCTAACGAACAGATGACCCGGTATAAAATCCGTCGTACCAGCGGTATATTCCCTATCAAGCGGGATTCTGTCCCTCCCGATTCGGCGAAGGTCGATAGTGTCGCCGTTCCTAAACAAGCGATAAAGCCATGAATTGGATTTTGATTATTATCATAGCGTTGCTTTTCTCGGCCTTTTTTTCGGGTATGGAGATTGCTTTCGTGTCGTCGAATAAAGTGCGGGTTGAACTGGATATGAAACAGCAGGGCATGATGTCGAAGATATTGGGGCTGTTTTATGGAAACGAGGAGCAGTTTATCTCGACCATGCTGGTGGGCAATAATATAGCTTTGGTTATTTACGGTATGGGCATGGCGGCTCTTTTGGAGCCGGTCATAGCTTTGGTGTGGAATCAGGAGGCTTTTGTCGTTTTGATGCAGACGTTGCTGTCCACTTTGTTAATTTTGTTCGTGGGTGAATTTTTGCCCAAGACGATTTTCCGTGTTAACCCGAATGCGACGATGCGTTTTTTCTCTCCTTTCGTGTGGTTGCTTTATGTCGTTTTATATCCGATTTCGAAGTTTACGTCTGTCGTTTCCAAATGCGTGATGAGACTGGGGGGAGTGAAGATCGCACATCAACCTTATGGAGCCCTGATGAGCAAGATAGAACTTGACTCGTTTATCCAGAAAAGTATAGAAGAATCTGATTCGGGCGAACCGGTGGAGCCGGAGATGAAAATATTCCAAAATGCTCTCGACTTTTCGAATATTCATTTACGGGATTGCATGATACCCCGTACCGAACTTGTGGCTGTGGATATTGACGAGGTTACGGTGGAGGAGTTGTTACAAACGTTCATCAGTACCGGCATATCCAAAGTGGTGGTTTATCGCGAGAATATCGATAATATTCTGGGATATATCCATGCATCGGAGATGTTTCGTCGGCACGAAGATTGGAAAAAGAGTATTCGCCCGGCTGTTTTCGCTCCCGAGAGCATGTTGGCCAATAAGTTGATGCGCACTTTGATGCAACAGAAGAAAAGTTTGGCTATTGTGGTCGATGAGTTCGGGGGAACTGCCGGACTGGTAACTCTCGAAGATTTGGTCGAGGAAATATTCGGAGACATCGAGGACGAACATGATACTCAAAATCTTGTCGCCCGTAAAGTGAGCGACGACGAATTCGAGTTTTCGGGACGTATGGAAATCGAGCGAATCAACGAGGAGTTCGGATTGGATATTCCCGAATCGGACGATTATCTCACGATCGCCGGGTATATCTTGTATCATTATCAGACATTGCCGAGGCTCGGAGAGACCGTGGAAATAGGGAATTACCGGTTTACTATTTTACAACGAAAAGCTACGAAAATAGAACTTGTACGCATGAAAATAGAGAAATAAGAGATTTTTTTGTACTTTCGCTGCCGATATAAATCCAAATTTTTGTATCTTCGTGCCCTTAGTAAAAGAGGATAAAAAATAATAAAATATAAAACTAAAATTCATTCAAAGTAACAAATGGCTACGTTAAACAAAATCAGAAGTAAAGCCGGCCTGCTCGTGGTGATTATAGGGGTCGCCTTGCTCGCTTTTATCGTAGGGGACTTCCTGAATTCGGGACATACCTTCTACGCCATGAATCAAAACAAAGTCGCTGTCGTGAACGGGACGAATATCGGAGTCGAAGAATTTCAAGAACGTGTAAAGGTACGTACAGATGAATTACAACAAATGTATGGACAACGCGGAATGACTTTGCCCGAAGGGTATGTTTCCCGTATCAATCAAGAGGTTTATGACCAGATGGTGAATGAAATATTGTTGAGCGAGGAACTTGAAGAACTGGGAATCGTTGTCAGCAAAGAAGAACTTGCCGACTTGCTAAGCGGTGACAATATATCTCCGCAAGTGCGCCAGTATTTTACGAATCCTCAAACCGGAGAGTTCGACCGTCAAGGTTTGCTTAATTTTATGCAGGTGGTTCTCGATCCGGAATCTCATGGATACAATACACCGGAGTTGCTCGCGCAAATAGAGCCTCAACGCCAAATGTGGCTCAGACTCGAACAGGAGGTTAAACAAAATCGTGCCGTTCAGAAATTCGCCAATTTATTGAATCGTGCGATTATGCCGAATAAGCTGGATCTTGAAAATTCGTTCGAGGATAATAAAACTTCGGCCAATATAGCTTATGCTTTACAACCGTATACATCGATTGCCGATTCGACGATCGCTGTAAGCGACGGTGAGCTTAAAGCCGAATACAACAAGATGAAGTCGTTTTATAAAACGCCCGAACGTCGTTCGATCAAATACATCACGGTAAATATCGTACCCAGTGAGGCCGATTATGCCAAAGCTAAGGAAAAGGCAGAAATGAACGAATCGGTATTCGCTACGACGGACGATGTGGTGGCTTTTATCGCCAATAATTCCGATGAGTCTTATGACGATTCTTTCGTGGCTATTTCGTCGATGCCCGAAAAAATGAAAAAATTTGCACAAACGGCCAGTGTAAATGAATCGTCTCCGATGGAATTCGAAAACGATACTTATACGATGTATCGTTTGATGGATACGAAGGTCGCCCCGGATTCGATCAAAGTTCGTTTGCTTTCGTTTCAACCCCGTTCGACAGAGATCGATAGCGTTTTGAATGTGTTGAATCATGGAGGAAGTTTCGCCGAACTTGCTCCGAAATACAACGGGAATGATGAAATTTGGTTAATGGAAAATATGGCTTCCAGCGTGGGAAGACCTTTCATCAACAAAGTATTTAGCGAGAATGGAAACGGTTATTTCAAGGCCGAGAGCTTGGGCGGGGAACACATTGTACAAATATTGTCGCGTACGGCTCCGGTGAAAAAAGCCAAAGTAGCGGCTTATGTTTTGGCTGTCAATCCCAGTACAGAAACTCATACCGCTCTTTATAACCAGTTGTCTTCTTATAGTGCAGCCAATAATAATGCAGAGAAATTCAATACGGGGGCAAAAGAGGCCGGATATACGGTTAACAGCTATGAATGCAGTGCCGAAGATTATTCATTACCCGGAATCAATGATGCCCGTCAAGCCATTCGTTGGGCGTTTAATGCCGACAAAGGCGAGGTTTCGGAAATCTTTACTCTCGATAACTCGTTCGTGGTTGCTGCTCTTGACAACATTACAAAAGAAGGATATGCTCCTCTGGAACAAGTGAAAGATATATTGGCTATGCAGATTCGTAACGATAAGAAAGCCGAGAAAATTATCGGTGACTTGAAATCGAAGAATCTCAATTCTTTGGCCGGATATGCCGAGGCTATGAAGGCACAAGTGGATAGCGCCAAGTTCGTGTCTTTCTCTTCCCCGTCTATCGCAGGTGTCGGTTACGAACCGGTGTTGAGCGGTTTGGCTCCCGTTTCGGAGAATGGAAAGCTCGTAGGTCCAGTGAAGGGATCGAGAGGGGTGTATGTGTTTACGGTTACGGACAAAACCGTTTCGGAACAACCGTTCGATGCCCAGACAGAAACTCAGAAGATTCAGCAGAATTACGGCTATCTCATCAACAGTCGCTTGATGGAAGTTCTTCGGGATAAAGCGGAAATAGAAAATACGATGATTCGTTTCTTCTAATAAACGGATTTTTTGATAAACACAGAGTGCGTATATCGTGGCTGTCGGCTCGATACACGCACTTTGCATTTGTGTTGTAGAATCTCTCGATAGTCATGGAAAAGGAACATTTGTTGGGAAAAACGTTAGAGGAGTTACAGACGGTAGCCGAGGAGAACGGACTGCCTCGTTTCGCGGCGAAACAGATAGCTTCGTGGCTTTATGAAAAGCGTATAGATCATATTGCGGGCATGTCGAACCTTTCGTTGAAGCATCGGGAGTTATTGTCACAGCGCTATGATATAGGCCGGGAGGCTCCGGTTCAGTCTCTTCGTTCTACCGATGGAACGATAAAATATCTTTTTCGGGTAGGAGGCGATGATTTTGTGGAAACGGTTTATATTCCCGATCGCGACAGGGCTACTTTGTGTGTGTCGTCGCAAGTGGGCTGCAAGATGAATTGCAGTTTTTGCATGACCGGGAAACAGGGTTTTAAGCGTAGCTTGTCTTCTGCCGAAATAATTAATCAGATTCTTTCGGTGGAGTATAGCGATAAACTGACGAATCTGGTATTTATGGGTATGGGGGAACCGTTTGATAATCTCGACGAGGTGATGGGGGCTCTGTCTGTTCTTACATCGGAATGGGGTTTTGCATGGAGCCCGAAGCGAATCACCGTGTCTACGATAGGCCATTTGAACGGCATACGTCGTTTTCTCGATGAGAGCCGATGCCATTTGGCCGTGAGTCTTCACTCTCCTTTCCCGGAGGAGCGTTTGCAAATTATGCCTGTGGAGAAAGCATTCCCGATGACCGATGTCTTGGATTTATTGCGTCGGCGCGACTTTTCTCACCAACGTAGGCTTTCTTTCGAATATATTTTGTTTAACGGGTACAATGATAGTTTGGATCATGCCGATGCATTGGCTCGTTTGTTGAAAGGTATGGATTGCCGGGTGAACCTGATACGGTTTCACGCTATTCCGGGAGTAACTCTTAAAAGTACCGATATGCAATCGATGGAGGCTTTTCGGGATCGATTGAATAACCGTGGGGTAGTGGCTACTATACGGGCTTCGAGAGGAGAAGATATATTTGCGGCTTGCGGTATGTTGTCTACGGCCGAGAAAAACAAGAAATAGAATCGGGGTTTTAAATAGTTCTTATATCCGGCAGGGTATATCGTGGATTTTTGTTACCTTAGTGAGCTCAAATTAGGTCGGCGATCGTATGCCGAGAAAATTAAGTTATAAAGATTTGGAGTTATGGAACATAAAATAAAAGTGGGAATTACCCAGGGTGACATCAATGGAGTAGGGTATGAGGTTATCCTCAAAACATTGTCCGACCCACATATCGTGGAGCTTTGTACACCTGTCGTCTATGGTTCGGCTAAGGTTGCCGCCTATCACCGGAAGGCTCTCGATATTCCGGCTGTTAATTTTAATATTATTAGCGATGCATCGGCAGCCGATGAAAATAAAGTGAATTTGATTACTTGTGTCGACGACGATGTGAAAGTGGAAATAGGAAAGGCTACGGCAATAGGAGGGGAGGCTGCTTATGCCGCTCTTGAACGAGCTGCTGCCGATATGGAAGCTGGTTCGATAGACGTATTGTTGACGGCTCCCATAAACAAACATGCCATACAGTCCGATAAGTTTGATTTTCCCGGACATACCGAGTATCTTGAACGTCGCTTGGGGAACGGACAAAAGGCGTTGATGATATTGTTGAACGATACTTTACGGGTCGCTTTGGTTTCGGGGCATGTGCCTGTTTCGAAAGTCTCGTCTGTTGTTACGAAGGAAACCATTCTTGAAAAGTTGCAAATTTTTGAACAGTCGTTGAGGCAGGATTTTTGTGTGGTAAAGCCTCGGATTGCCGTGTTGGCGTTAAACCCTCATGCCGGAGACGACGGACTTTTGGGAACAGAAGAGATTGAAATCATAAAGCCAGCCATTCAAGAGGCCAATGCCAAAGGAATGCTTTGTTTTGGCCCTTATCCGGCCGATGGCTTTTTCGGAACCGGACATTATCGTCAATTCGACGGTGTGTTGGCTATGTATCACGATCAAGGATTGGCGCCTTTCAAGGCGATAGCGATGGAAGACGGGGTGAATTATACGGCCGGATTACCGGTAGTTCGTACTTCTCCCGATCATGGTACGGCATACGACATAGCCGGACAGAACCGAGCCGACGAGCAGTCGTTCCGTCACGCTCTTTATTTGGCGATAGATGTATTCCGTAATCGTTCTTTTTATAAAGAAATAACAGCGTCTCCGTTAAGGAAACAGTATTTCGATAAAAGCGGAGATAAGGAGGTGCTCGACCTGACGTCCGATACCGATAAAGGTGAATGAGTCGTTTTCTTGGAAGAAGAAAAAAGGGTTTGTGTCGAACATCGTTTTTGAGTGTGGAAATGAATAACGAATAAAAAAAACAGAGATATAAAATGGGAAAAGTACTTATTATCGGAGCCGGAGGAGTAGGAACGGTGGTGGCGCATAAAATAGCGCAGAATCCCGATGTGTTTACCGAAATCGTTTTGGCAAGTCGCACGCAGTCCAAGTGCGATGCCATAGCCGATGCTATTGGCGGCAATCATATCGTGACCGACCGTGTCGATGCCGACAAGGTTGAGGATTTAGTGGCATTGTTCAAAAAGCATAAGCCCGATATCGTTGTCAATGTGGCTTTGCCTTATCAGGACTTGACGATTATGGATGCCTGTTTGCATTGCGGTGTCAATTATCTCGATACCGCCAACTATGAGCCTCTCGACGAAGCTAAATACGAATATAAATGGCAGTGGGCTTATCGAGAACGTTTTGAGCAAGCCGGGTTGACGGCTATTCTCGGTTGCGGATTCGATCCGGGTGTGAGCGGGGTTTATACGGCCTATGCAGCGAAACATTATTTCAAAGAGATGCAATATCTCGATATTGTCGATTGCAATGCCGGTAATCATGGTATGGCATTCGCTACCAATTTCAATCCCGAAATCAATATCCGGGAAGTAACCCAAAAAGGTAAGTATTACGAGAACGGAAAATGGATCGAGACAGAGCCGCACGAGATTCATCGTCCTCTCACTTATCCTAATATAGGCCCCAAAGAATCCTATTTGATTTATCACGAGGAGTTGGAATCGCTGGTTAAAAATTATCCTACGATTAAACGTGCTCGTTTTTGGATGACTTTCGGGCAGGAGTACCTCACTCATTTGCGTGTGATTCAGAATATCGGTATGGCGCGTATCGATCCTATTATGTACAACGGAGTAGAGATCGTACCTATCCAGTTCCTTAAAGCCGTTTTGCCCAATCCGGGAGACCTCGGTAAGAATTACACGGGAGAGACCTCTATCGGTTGTCGCATTCGGGGTATTGGAAAAGATGGAAAGGAACTTACTTATTATGTGTATAATAATTGCAGCCATCATGCTGCCTATCTCGAAACCGGAGCACAGGGTGTGAGCTATACCACGGGCGTTCCTGCTATGATCGGAGCCATGATGTTTCTCACCGGCAAGTGGAAAAAACCGGGCGTTTATAACGTAGAGGAATTCGATCCCGATCCTTTCATGGAACAGCTCAACAAACAAGGTCTGCCGTGGCACGAAGTGTTCAATGGGGATATAGAGTTGTAATTATAGTAAATAAAGACTTTTTTGGATAGGGCTGTCTGTACAACGGATAGCCCTATTTTTTGAGAAAAAGGTTTGTGTTTTATTTAGACATATCAACCTTTACTCTTTTTATCTAAGTCGGTTGCATATTATCTACGGTTCAGTCGATAATTAGAGGGGATTGTCCTTGTATATTCCAGCCCCTCACCGAAGAAACGGCCGAAAGTATTAACCTCCTCCTCTGCGCACGAATGTGCGATAGGGGAGGTGGCACGAAGTGACGGAGGGGTTGAAAGGCTGTTCAAAATGTCTCCTTTAATCTTTTTCCTCTACTCATCGCAGATTCAATCTTTTCGTTTTTCTGTTTCTGTTTTAACCCCCTCGCCCTGCGGGTACTCCCCCTATATCGTTGCGCCACACCCCGCAATGCTGCGGGATACGGCAGGGAGAGAGGTTGCGATTTGATTTTATTGCTGTTGCTGTCGCA
>OIGD01001343.1_pt1 | contig 23472 bp, 18 predicted proteins | sample 1582211 | NCBI WGS metagenome assembly OIGD01 (sample SAMN04414078, study PRJEB24778) | human gut metagenome | material: faecal | host: Homo sapiens
GCTTTAGTCACTCTCATCGGCTCCGACCGCGAGGTCGCAGCCTCTTCGATTGACTAAAGCGGCGCAAAATATCCGCAACTGTTAATAAAAAATAAGTAGAAACAACTTCATAGTATCGACACCTGCGACAGATGAAGGTTGTCACAACAATGCGTCGCTAAGCAGAAACAGGAGGCGCAGCAAGCCATTGCCGAAAAGGAAGCAGCCGTAACTGCCAAAGAGAGGGCAGAAGCCATGTGCGAATCTCTTGACAATGAAATTGCCGAGAAACGCAACCGGGAGCTTGAGGAATCCGTGCCAAAGGAGAAAGAACGGCTGCAACGGCAGTTCGCTAAACAAGTGGAGGAAGAAGCAGAGAAGAAGATACAGCCCTTTGTGAAACGGGAGATTGAAAATAAACGACAGCAAGAGGAACTGAAATGACAGCATTTCAAGGAGATACAATGCTATGAGGCGGGCATCCAGTGACTACGAGAATCGGCTGAAATGGCGCGATTCACTGCTTTACCGTATCGCGGATGCCCTTTATAAAGCCGGAGACTTCTTCAGAAGGATGATAGATGCCATAATAGGCTTTGCCAAATCTGCTTTCGGAGGAAATGGCAAACACGGCGATATATTCACGAATGAAGAAGCTGCCGGGATATTTGTTTGATAACTCTGCAAGGACTTCCGACTGCTACGCAGTTTTCAGGAATAGAACGAGTAACTACACTTCCGGCTCCGATTACGCTGTTTTTACCTATGGTTACTCCCGGCAGAAGAATTGCGCCTCCACCAATCCAGACATTATCTTCAATAGTTATTGGCTTTGAGTAGGTACGACAGAAGCAACCTGAAATCTCCTTATTTTCAGGAGTGTTTGTGCGCCCTGCCACATCAGTCGTGTGGGTTGCCGTATAGATCTTGACATCCGAAGCAATAAGCACGTTATTGCCTATATCAATACGGTTGTTGTCCACGAAAGTACAGTTCATGTTGATTATGACATCGTTACCGCAATGAATGTTGATGCCGTATTCACAATGGAAATCTATGTCGATATGCACATTATCACCCAGTGAGCCCAATAATTCAGCCATTATTCTTCTGCGGCTGTACGTGTCCTCCATGTCCGTGTCATTCAGTTTCCGGACAAGCCGCTTGCAACGGTACACGATCTGCAACATTTCCGGATCAGCGGTGAAAAACTCGCCGTCCATACATTTCTGATACTCTGTTTTCATACTGTACTGAGTTTAGATGTTTAATACTATTAAACTATTTTTGCCTCAAACAAACAACCTGGCACAGACTTGATCTTTTGCGGTTTTTAATGCTTGTTGGTCTAGATTGTCTATAATCCGTCTCAAATCCGCACAAAAACGCACAATTAAGCTTATTTACGCCATATAAATTTGTTTTAATGCGCAAATATACTTATTTTTGCGGAAATAAACATATAAATTTGCGGATTTATGCTGAAAGAAGAAAGACTACGGTATATAATAGACCGAATAAGCAGAGATAATCGGATATACGTTACGGACTTGAGTGAGGAATTAAAGGTATCAGACGACACACTAAGGCGAGACCTCGTAGAATTAGAAAAGTTGGGGTTGCTGACCAAAGTGCATGGTGGAGCAGTTGCGAAATCAGACATTTCCATTCAATTCATGGAAAGGCTGAATACTTCCACACCCATAAAACAAGAAATGGCATCAAAGTTAGTTCCTTTATTCAAAGAGGGTGACGTAATTTTGATAGACGGTGGCACTTCTAATTTCGAAGTTATGCGCCAACTCCCAAAAGACAAGAGGTTTACGGTATATACAAATTGTCTGCCTATCGCCAGTGAACTATCCAATTACCCTAAAGTTGATTTGGTTCTTTTAGGAGGAACGGTTTTCTCTTCTTCTCAAACGACAGTGGGAATAACGGTTTTTCAAATGGTTCAGTCTGTTTATCCGGATTGGGTTATAGTAGGCGTAAGTGACATTCATCCACAAAAAGGACTGACCACATCTGACAGGGAAGAAGCCATTATCAAAAGATGTATGTTAAAACAAGGTGGTAAACGAGTGGTACTTGTCACAGGGGACAAACTCAATACAGCAAGAAATTACCATGTCGCATCTTTAGCGGAAATAGACTATATTGTTACGGAGAATAGCAAAGTTGATTACATTAAGCAGCATTGGCCTTCTTACTCGTACCATGTATTATAAGTTTATATCTATATGGACTTGAGAAAAAATCCGATATTCGGTTTACCGCTTCAATCTTCGTTTCCATCACCACATCGGCATAGACCTGAGTAGAGTTTATGCTGGTGTGTCCGAGCAACTTGCCGATAGTATAGAGGTCGCCACCTGCCGCCAATGACAGTGTAGCCATAGAATGTCTTGCCGTATAAAAAGTTATATGCTTGGTAATCTTTGCGTTCTGCATCCACTTGTCTATATTGCGCCCAATGTTTGATGCCCCTGTCGGGAGAATGAAAATCGGTTCTTATGCACGACCGCTTCACCTTATCCCACTGACACACCCCATGGTTCTGCAACGCAAGCATGCGCTCCGCCTTGATTTTCTCTGCGACCTGCCTCGCATGGGTGTTCTGCTGACGGTCAAGCGGTGTCTGCTCTGGCACAAGGTACAGTCCGAGAGACTCAACCTTGCGCACTCCTTTTACATAGACATCGAGTTACATAGACATCGAGTTAAAGGCTCATGTTTCCATTCGCCAACTTGAGATGACGGATGCGGACGGTCTCTTTCACCTTCTGTATTTTCTTCGGTCGTGCTATATTGATTTTCCTTTTTTGCGCTTTCTTTTCCGAGGGTGGATTCAGTCCAACCTCCATGCTATAAAGTTAGCGAAAAATCCCGCAACGCGCAACAAATACGCAACAAATTATTGTTGAAACCGTGGCTCGATATGCTTTCTCGGATAAAATCGGATAACACTTTAATATATTGATATATTGTTTAATATGTGTTCTTTGTTTCTTTATTACGCTTATATTTTCTTCCTTATAAGCCTATACTTCGGGACCTTGCGGAGCATCAGCAGTGTCCAGAGGATGGTGAGGAGGGTGACGCCGGTGTCGGCGAAGACGGCGCCCCACAGGGTGGCGATGCCGAAAGCACCTAAAATCATCACCACGGCCTTGACTAACAGCGCGAACGTGACGTTCTCGGCCACGGTCAACTTGACTCGGCGAGACAACAGCACGGCGCGGGCCAGATACTTCAGGTTGTCGCCCGATATGATGACGTCGGCGGTATCCATCGCCATACCCGTTCCCATCGTACCCATGGCCACGCCCACGTCGGAGGCAGCAATGGCCGGGGCGTCGTTGATGCCGTCGCCCACAAAGGCCGTCGGCGCCTGCCGGTGCAACGAGGCTACCTTCTTCTGCTTGTCCTCGGGCAGCATCTCGGCCTGCCATGCATCGGCGCCGACTTGCTTTGCCACACGCTCCACAGCATCCTTGCGGTCGCCGCTCAGTATCGTCACCTTGATGCCGAGCCTGTGCAGATCGGCTATGGCCTCGGCAGCCTCCTCCTTCACGGTGTCTTCCAGATATATCGAGCCTAAATACCGGTCTCCCTGCTCCACGCATATCCGCGAACCCGGCTCGGACGATTCCGGCACCTTGACGCCAAGCGTCTCCATAAGCGTGCCTGACCCTACCGACACCTCCGTGCCGTCTACCGTACCCCGCACGCCATGACGAACGGCCTTGACACCGGTAGCCACCGGTACCTTCACGCCCCTGGATGCGGCATACGCGCATATCGACCTGGCAAGCGGATGGGTGGAATCGGCGTCGATGGCGGCTGCAAGAGAAACCAATGTATCGGCGTCGACACCTTCGGCCGGTTTGACGGCGCTGACGTGGAACTCTCCCGTGGTCAGCGTGCCGGTCTTGTCAAACACCACGTTCTTCAGCCGGTCCATGCCGTCAAGATACTTCGAGCCTTTGAACAGCAATCCCAGGCGTGATGCGGTGCCGAGCGACACGAAATAGCTGAGCGGAATGCTCACCACCAAAGCGCAGGGACATGAGCATACCAGGAACACCAGCGATCGGCGGAACCATGTCTGCCAGTCGAACACACCGCCCTGCACGCCGGCCACAATCCAGGGAATGAAGAACACGCACAACGCCAGGATGAACACCGCCGGGGTGTACCATCCGGTGACACGGCGCAGCATCGTCTCGGTGTGCGACTTGCCGGCCTGCGCATCCTCTATCATCTTGAGAATGCGCGTCATGGACGAGTTGTCGAACTCACGGACCGTCACGGCCTCTATAGGTCTGTCAACGGGGATGATGCCCGACGGCAGTTCCTGACCGGGGCTGAACGACCGGGGCACTGACTCGCCGGTTATAGCCGCGGTGTCGAAGTCTACGGGATCGTTGCCTTCCAGCTTGGCGTCGATGGGTACACGCTCGCCGGGCTGAACTATGATGCGCGTACCGACAGGCAGATTCTTCGGACTGACCTTGCGACGCTCGCCGTTGTCGATAACGGTGGCGCTATCGGGTATGCGGCCCAACAGCGAACGCACGCGACGGCGCACATCGTCCGACGCCACGTCCTCGAGCTTCTCCCCTATGGCATAGAACAGCAGCACGGCCACTCCTTCGGGGTATTCTCCTATTATAAATGCACCGATACATGCGGCCACCATCAGCGTGAATTCGTTCATCACGCTACCGCTGCCCCACGACCGGAACATTTCTAAGACCACCGGCAATCCCACCGGCAGAAGCGCTATGAGATAGGCCGTCATTGATAGCCAGTCGAAGCCCGCGGCGTTGATGCCCATGGCCGCGCCCATCGATGCAAACACGCCGGTATGTTCAAGCACGAGACACAGGGCTAACAGCACGCCGCTGATAATCTCTCGCGTAAACCCGCGCCAGCCTTCCTGACTGCCGTCGTGATTGTGTCCGTGATTGTGATTGTGACAATGCCCTCCATGACAATGTCCGTGTCCGTCACTGTCTATACGCGAATCTGCAACATTATCAGTATGTGTGTGTGCCATAACCTTGCTTTTTTATAGTTTACAACAAATATCGTATTGATTACGATGCAAAGTTATGACAAAGAAGATGCACAGGCTGTGCAAAAACATCTCAACTACATCGGGGGCATAGGCCGGTGATGATGCAGTTGATGCCGTCCGGCTCGAATCCCTCGGGCAGATTCACATCGGGCAGAGGGTTGCCTTCCAGGCAGATGGTACGGCCGCATTTGCGGCAGTGGAAGTGCATGTGGCCGTCGTTGGGGTTGTGGTGATGGTGCGAGGGACATACCTCGTATTTCGGGGTGCCGCTCCCGTCGTCTATCACGTGCAGCAACCCTTTCTGTACGAACAATGTAAGCGTACGGCTGATGGTGGAGCGGTCTACGGTGTCGAGTTCCGACTCTATCCGCTGGGCGGACACGGGCCCCGGCACACGGTCAAAAAGTTTAAGGAGCATGCTGCGCACCGCCGTAGGGCGCACACCATGCTCCTTCATTCTATCGTCCGTATCTTCGCTCATAGTGAAGATAGCAGCGGCGGTCAAGCAGATACCGCTGTTTTTGGATTAGTTGGATATTATAATCAATCGGATATTATCAGATTATACCCTGAGCCATCATGGCGTCGGCCACCTTCATGAATCCGGCGATGTTGGCGCCCTTCATGTAGTTGATGTAACCGTCCTCCTGACGACCATATTCCACGCAAGCCTCGTGGATGTTGAGCATCATCTCGTGCAGCTTCTTGTCCACCTCGGCGGCGCTCCACTGCAGATGCTCGGCATCCTGGCTCATTTCCAGGCCGGATACGCCCACACCGCCGGCGTTCACAGCCTTGCCGGGTGCGTACGGCAGCTTGTTGGAGATGAAGTAGTCGATAGCCTCGGCGGTGCAGCCCATGTTGGAAACTTCGGCCACCATCATCACCTTGTTGTCGACTATCATCTTGGCGTCGGCCTCGCTCACCTCGTTCTGTGTGGCGCAGGGCAGGCAGATGTCCACCTTCTGCTCCCAGGGCTTGCGTCCTGCGAAGAACGTGGAGCCGGGGAACTTGTCGGCGTACGGTGCCACGATGTCGTTGCCCGATGCGCGGAGCTCAAGCATATATTCTATCTTCTCGTCGTTCAGACCGGCGGGATCGTAGATGTATCCGTCGGGACCGGACAGAGTCACCACCTTGCCGCCGAGTTCGGTAGCCTTCTTGGCTGCGCCCCATGCCACGTTGCCGAATCCGGATATGGCGATGGTCTTGCCCTTGATGTCGGTGTTCAGGTCCTTCAGCATGCTCTCAACGAAATAGAGTGCGCCGAAACCGGTAGCCTCCGGACGGATGCGGCTGCCGCCGAACGACAGACCCTTGCCGGTGAACGTACCCGTGTTCTCGCGGGCCAGCTTCTTGTACATACCGTACATATATCCTACCTCGCGGCCGCCTACGCCGATATCGCCGGCGGGAACGTCGCGGTCGGGACCAAGGTTGCGCCACAGCTCAAGCACGTAGGCCTGGCAGAAACGCATTATCTCGGCGTCGCTCTTGCCGCGCGGGCTGAAGTCGGAACCTCCCTTGGCGCCACCCATAGGCAGTGTGGTCAGGGCATTCTTGAATGTCTGCTCGAAGCCCAGGAACTTCAGGATGGACAGTGTGACGGAAGCGTGGAAACGGATGCCTCCCTTGTACGGGCCGATCGCGTTGTTGAACTGCACGCGATAGCCTATGTTGTTCTGAACCTCGCCCTTGTCGTCTACCCACGTCACGCGGAACGTGAAGATGCGGTCCGGTTCCACCATGCGCTCTATCAGTCGTGCCTTCTCCCACTCCGGATGCTGGTTGTACACATCCTCCACTGACAGTAAAACCTCACGCACTGCCTGGTGGAATTCCTTCTCTCCAGGATGCCTTGCCTCGAGGCCGGCCATGATTTCGTTGATTTTCATATACTTCGATTTAAGTAAATGTGGCACTCCGTGTGCCTGTTAGGTTTCCTTTGGGGGTGTCTTGACCGATAAATCCACCGGCCTTACAACTCCATTGCAAACTTACAACCTTTTTTCAAGTTTACCAAACAAAAAAACATGTTGCTTGACATATTTCTGCGGTTTTCTTCACAACTTCCTGTCATATTGTAAGGCGGACATGAATCTACGCCGTAAAGGCAGGCCGTACATGACACAAAAAAAAGGCCGCGCACGAGGCGCGGCCTTCCTTATTTCTATAAGTCTCGATTACTTCTGAGTGAAGATTACGATACGGTTCCAGTCGTTGGTGCTGTAGGGCTGAACATCGCTGCCGTCCCACTTAACAGTCAGACGATCTGCTGCGATTCCGTAAGTGTCGGTAAGAGCCTTGGCAACGGCGTTGGCACGACGCTCGGACAGACCCATGTTGTACTCGGCTGTACCGGTATCCTTGTCGGCGTAACCTACAACCATGATCTTCTCGTTGGGGTTAGCCTTCAGCCACTCGGCCATGTTGTAGACGTTAACCTCTTCGGTAGGCATGATCTTGTCGGAGTTGATCATGAAGCGAACGGTGCTCATCAGCGGAGCGTTCACGCAATCCTTCTGAACCTCGGGGCAGGGGAGCTGAGCCTGGAGGGCAGCCACTTCCTGACCGCAAGCCAGCAGCTGGGCGCGGAGGTCGTTGACCTGACCGTTCAGAGCGGCGATCTGCGATACATAGTTGCACTCGTTGAATGTGTTCCAGCCACGGCCACCGATGTTGAAGTTGAAACCGCCCATTGCGCTTACCAGAGCGTCGATGGAGTTGCCGGTCGAGCAATTGTTCCAGTTGTCGCCGTAGAACTGTGCGCGGGCCTCAGCGAAGAAGTCAACATACTTGCAGAGACGGAAACGGAACTGGATACCTGCGGATACGGGAAGAGTCCACTGTACGCGCTTCGAGTGCATTGCGGGATAAGCAGCGGCATTATTGTCAGGACCCTGATATGCAGGCCACTTGTTGCCCTTGTTGGTGAAGTCCCAGCTTACACCGCCACCAAGTCCGAAGAACGGAATGATGCTGAACACACGCTTGGGGTTGTAGTTGATGGAGTTCAACATATCCCACAGCATTTCAACCTGCAGGTTGGCGGCCTTCATGTGGATGAAGCCCTGGCCTGTTGTCTGACCTGCGGCGGGGATGTCATAGTGGATCGAACCACCGATTCCCTTGAAGCGGAATCCGATGTAGGGAGATACCCAACGGCCGAAACCTACACTGTATGTACCGGTCCAGAGAGCGCCGTCAACGCTCTTCATCTGGTCATTGCTGAAACCGCGCTCTACAAGAGGCTGGTTGCCGCCGGCGCTGACCTCGATGAACCAGTTGTCACGCCAATTCGAGAAATAGTGGTCGTTGTTGTCACAGGTAAACTCCGTTACCGAAACAGCATCGTCCACGAAAACGTCCTGTGCGGATGCGCTGTTGCAGGTGAATGCACCGGCAGCACACAGGGCCATCACGTAGTAAAGATTCTTAGCTTTCATAACTTGTGATTTTAGATGTGTTTGTTTTCAATTTATCAGTTAAACGTTAAGAACTTTTAATTTGTTTGCACAAACTCAAGTTTTAACTTTCGGACAGCCGATTATTTTTTTATTTTTTCGGGTTAAGGTTTTGGGTTAGTTACACTTAGCCGTCATTTCATTTATACTGAAATCTTTTAACATCCCAAGCGCAACCATATCGTCCGAGGGCTTCCCCGGGCGGTGCATTGCGTTTAGCAATTGTTAAATTCCGACATTTCAGCGCAAAATTACACATTTTTTCCGAAATACAAACAAATTGCCATTAATTTTTTTAACATTTCCTAAAAATTCGCCATTATTTCATCATTATTTTTTAATTTTGCAAAAAAATGAGACAAAAACGTATATATCGGCTAAATCTGGAAGACGAGGCGCATCAGCGCCGTCACTTTTCTCTCGTACTTACACCCATGCGTATATGGTTGGGGCTTTCCCTGCTCGTGTTCCTGATGTTATTAGTCACGGCTCTACTGTTGGTGTACACCCCCGTACATAGTCTGCTCCCGTCGTACGTACCAGAAGCCAGGCGCATCGAGGCCCAGCAGGCTCTGATGCGGATCGACTCGCTGTCAAGACAGGTACAGATCACCAACGCCTGGATCGAGAACTACCGCAGGGTGTCGGCGCCGGAACGTCCCGCAATGGATACGGCATCGGCACCTACGCCTGCCGGCGACTACGACCCGGACATGCTTCCCGACGCCTCCCCTGCCGAAAAGAGGTTCGTGTCCGCAATGGACGAACGCGAGCGTTTCAACATCTCGGTGCTCGCTCCCCTTGACGCCGACGGAATGCTGTTCGGGCCTGTCTCCCCGCACGCATATTTCCCTGAAAACGCCCGCAAAGCCATTGACCCGACCATCCTGCTCACATCCGACGCCCCCATTCAGGCAGTGGCCGACGGGACGGTGCTGGCTGTCTACTATCATGCTTCCATACATGGATATACCATACTGATACAGCACGCACGAGGATTCGTCTCATCCTACTCCCACCTTGGCACGCCGTTAGTGGTAAACGGCGACGCCGTCAACGGGGGCCAGCCCATAGCATACCCGGCCAATCCCGATTCGCGCGCATCCCGATGGATGCAGCTGCGCCTCTGGCACAACGCCACGCCCCTCGTCCCCTACTCCTTCTTATAATTTGCGGTGTGCCGTTTTTTTCGTAACTTTGCTTTTTGAAATGGCAACACAACAGGACATAACGATATTGGGGAGCACGGGCAGTATCGGCACCCAGACACTTGATGTTATAGAATCACATCCGGAGCGTTTCCGCGCCCGGATACTAACGGCCGGCCGCAACTGGCAGTTGCTGGCCGAGCAGGCCATGCGCCATCACCCTGACTTCGTGGTGATTGGCGACGAAACGGCTTTACCCTCCCTGCGCCAGGCACTGCACGGTTCGGGCATCGGTACTGCCGCCGGCGCCGAGGCCATAGCCGAAGCCGCACGACACCTTGACAACGACATCGTGGTGGGTGCCATGGTGGGATACAGCGGTCTCCGACCGGTGCTGAACGCACTGGAACGGGGCAAGACCGTCGCGCTGGCCAACAAGGAGACCCTTGTGGCCGCCGGCGAGATCGTGACCGATACCGCCAAGCGCAACAATGCCTCGATCCTACCCGTCGATTCCGAACATTCCGCCATATTCCAATGCCTGCAGGGGGAGCGTCACGAGGACATCCGCAAGCTGATACTCACCGCCAGCGGCGGCCCGTTCCGCACCATGCCGCGCAAGGAGCTAAGCACCGTGACTCCGGCCCAGGCCCTGAAGCATCCCAACTGGGACATGGGCGCCAAAGTCACCATCGACTCGGCCTCGATGATGAACAAGGGATTCGAGATGATCGAGGCCCGATGGCTGTTCGACATACAGCCCGCAAACATCGACATCCTGGTGCATCCTGAATCGGTGGTGCATTCCTTGGTGGAATTCATCGACGGCTCGGTCAAGGCCCAGTTGGCCGACCCCGACATGCGTATGCCCATCCGTTATGCACTCGGATATCCCGAACGTCTCCCGGCTCCGCAGCATCATCTGTCGCTGGCCGACCACGCCAACCTCTCCTTCTTCCTCCCGGACATGGAGAAATTTCCCCTGCTGCGTCTCGCTTTCGACGCCGTAGGCACAGGTGGCACCGCGCCCACACTGCTTAACGCCGCCAATGAAGTGGCCGTAAAGGCTTTCCTGCATGAACGCATCCCGTTCACAGGCCTTTACACCGTGGCCGACAGAACACTGCAGGCCATCCCCATTACAAGCATCAATTCACTCGACGACATCGCCGAGGCCCACCGTCTCGGCACGGAGGCTGCCATCGGCATCGTCGACAGTATGAACATTCACACCGCGTGACCGGATACAGGCCACGCCACTCATTATTTAAATGGAAACATTTCTGATTAAAGCCGCCCAGCTGATACTGGCATTCGCTTTCCTCGTCATAATACACGAGTTCGGTCACTTCTTCTTCGCCCGCATCTTCGGCGTGAAGGTAGAGAAATTCTACATCTTCTTCGACCCCTGGATAGAGCTGTTCAAATGGAAGCCCAAGGAATACATCGGAGGCTTAGGCAAGACCAGAAAACTGAAATGCAAGGACAATAACGATGCTACTAAGCCCGGGAAGAAAAAAGGCTTCTGGGGCGACACGGAATATGGAATCGGCTGGCTCCCCTTGGGCGGCTACTGCAAGATTGCCGGCATGATAGACGAGTCGATGGACACCGAGCAGATGAAGCAACCGGCCCAGGAATGGGAATTCCGTTCCAAACCGGCATGGCAGCGACTCCTTATAATGATAGCGGGCGTGCTGTTCAATTTCCTGCTGGCAATCCTGATCTATGCAGGCATCGTGTACGCTACCGGCGAGAAGTACGTGCCGTTCAAAGAGGCCAAGATGGGCATGCAGTACAGCGGCGTGGCTCTGGACGCCGGCTTCCGCGACGGCGACATACCCCTGATGGCCGACTACAAGGAACTGGACAACCCTGCCGAGGCACTGATGCAGATGGCCCAGGCCAAGCGGGTGACCGTATTGCGCAAAGGCAACCAGGTGGATGTGCACATACCGTCCGACTTCCTTCTGCAGCTTGACCGCGAGGCCAAAGCCGACACGGCCACGTTCAGCTTCTTCACCTACCGCATCCCGGCGCAGGTGAGCCAGGTTCAGACCGGCGACGGCGCCGATAAGGCCGGCATCGTCCCCGGCGACCGAATCATAGCCGTAGACACCATCCCGACTCCGGAACTGCTGGGATTCATGCGGACACTCAAGGGACACGACAACCAGACCATCCCGATTACAATAGAACGCAAGAATGGCGCCCGCCTCGACACCATAGTGAAGAACGTCACCCTGTCCGGGTCTTCCAAGATGGGAATCGGACTGGAGATAAATCCTGCGGCTTTCTTCAAGAGCAAGGAGATTCATTACAACCTGCTCCAGTCCGTGCCTCGCGGCGTGGAGATGGGAACCGACAAGCTCACCGGCTATGCCAAGTCGATGAAGATGGTATTCACCAAGGAGGGAGCCGAGTCCATCGGCGGCTTCGGAGCAATCGGCTCCATCTTCCCCTCGTCGTGGGACTGGATTGCATTCTGGAACATCACGGCATTCCTGTCGGTGGCCCTGGCGTTCATGAACATCCTGCCCATACCGGCATTGGACGGCGGCCACGTCATGTTCCTGCTCTATGAGGTGATTTTCCGACGCAAGCCGAGCGAGAAATTCATGGAACGCGCCCAGATAGTGGGCATGATCATTCTGTTCGGCCTGCTGATATACGCCAACGGAATGGATATAGTCCGGCTGTTCAAATAAGTTACGTTTCTTCTAATATCAATGATATGCCACACAAGATCATAAAGCTTAAGCCCGGCAAGGAGGAATCCGTAATCCGCCGTCATCCCTGGATATTCTCGGGAGCCATAGCCACATTGCCGCCCCATCTGAAGGAGGGCGAGCTGGTGACAGTGGAGGACAGCACGGGACGCGTGTTGGGCTGCGGACACTACCAGATAGGCAGCATCGCGGTGCGTATGCTGCAGTTTGACGCCGACACACTGCCCGACGACTTCTTCATGCAGCGCCTTGAGTCTGCGTTCCGTCTGCGACAGGATCTCGGCCTGATCCGCCCCGACAACAACTGCTACCGCCTGGTGCACGGCGAGGGCGACTTCCTGCCCGGTCTGGTAATAGACATATACGGCGATACGGCCGTGATGCAGGCGCACAGCCCCGGCATGCACTTCGCACGCGGCGAGGTGGCCGACGCACTCACGCTCTTGCCCGACGCCCGTATCAGAAACGTATATTATAAATCGGACTCCACCCTTCCATTCAAGGCAGAGCTGGAGCCGGAAAACCAATACCTGATCGGCCAGTACGACGGCAACATCGCGCTGGAGAACGGGCTGCAGTTCAACATCGACTGGCAGAAGGGTCAGAAGACAGGCTTCTTCGTCGACCAGCGCGAGAACCGCAAGCTGCTGGAGAAATTCGCGCAAGGCAAGCATGTGCTGAACATGTTCTGCTACACGGGTGGCTTCTCTGTATACGCCATGCGCGGAGGCGCCGCTTCGGTCGACTCTGTCGACTCGTCGGCCAAGGCCGTGGCCCTTACTGACGCCAACATCGCGCTCAATTTCCCCGACGACTCGCGCCACCGCTCGTTCACCGAAGATGCCTTCAAGTTCCTTAACGACATGCCGGCCGACCACTACGACCTGATAGTGCTCGACCCCCCGGCATTCGCCAAGCACCGAGGCGCCATCAAGAACGGTCTGATAGGTTACCGCCGTCTCAACACCCGCGCGTTCGAGAAAATCAAGCCCGGCGGCATCCTGTTCACGTTCAGCTGCTCGCAGGCCATCACCAAGGAGATGTTCCGTCTGGCGGTATTCTCCGCATCGGTCAAGGCCGGACGTCGGGTGCGCATCCTGCACCAGCTGACACAGCCCGCCGATCACCCCATCGACATCGCCCACCCCGAAGGCGAATACCTCAAGGGCCTCGTCCTCCAGGTGGAATAATTGCTAATTTCTAATCTCTAACCGTATGAAACATATAATTCCCGCTATCATCATGGGCACAGTAGCGACACTGCCGGCCGGCGCCGTGGTTGACAAGAACTTCAACTACCATGTGGACCGTTTCGCCGACATCGAGGTGCTTCGCTATGAGGTGCCCGAGTTCGACCGCCTGTCACTGAACCAGAAGACGATGCTCTATTATCTGAGCGAGGCCGCACAGATGGGCCGCGACATCATCTGGGACCAGAACGGCGTGTACAACCTGCAGATCCGCCAGCTGTTGGAGAACATCTACAACAACTACAAGGGCGACCGCAATTCCAAGGACTTCAAGGCATTCGAGAAATACCTGAAGCAGGTATGGTTCGGCAACGGCATACACCACCATTACAGCACCGACAAGTTCACCCCGGAATTCTCCGAGGCATTCTTCACCGAGCAGGTCAAGGCTCTGCCCGCAGCCAAGCTGCCCCTGGAGAATGGCGAGACCCTCGACGCGATGCTGACGAAGCTGACTCCGGTCATCTTCGATCCCACCGTAATGGCCAAGCGCGTGAACCAGGACGGCACCGTCGACGTGGTGGTGAACAGCGCCAACAACCTGTACGGTCCCGGCGTGACCCAGGCCGAGGTCGAGGAATTCTACAACAAACTGAAAGATCCCAACGACCCTACGCCCGTAAGCTACGGCCTGAACGCCAAGGTGGTTAAAGACAAGAACGGCAACCTGCGCGAGATGCGCTATCACCTCACCGGCCTCTACGGCCCGGCCATCGCCAAGATAATCTACTATCTGGACAAGGCCAAGCAGTATGCCGAGAACGACGCACAGAAAGCTTACATCACCAAGCTGATTGACTATTACGTGACCGGCGACCTGAAGCTGTTCGACGAATACTCCATCCTCTGGGCCGAGGACACCAAGAGCGACGTGGACTTCGTGAACGGTTTCATCGAGAGCTACGGCGACCCGCTTGGCATGACCGGAAGCTGGGAATCGTACGTCAACTTCAAGAACGCCAAGTCGTCCGACCGCACCGAGAAGATTTCGGGCAACGCCCAGTACTTCGAGGACAACTCTCCGGTAGACAAACGCTTCAAGAAGGAAAAGGTAAAAGGAGTGTCGGCCAAGGTGATCAACGCCGCCATGCTGGCCGGCGATGCCTTCCCCTCCACGGCCATCGGCATCAACCTGCCCAACTCCAACTGGATCCGCGCCGCTCACGGCTCGAAGTCCGTGACCATCGAGAACATCACCGAGGCTTACGAGATGGCTTCGCACGGCAACGGCTTCAACGAGGAGTTCGTGATCGACGCTCCGACACGCAAGATACTGGACGACTATCTCTACATCACCGATATGCTCCACACCGACCTGCACGAGTGTCTGGGCCACGCCTCGGGCAAGCTTCTGCCCGGCGTCGACCAGGATGCGCTCAAAGAGAACGGTTCGGCCCTGGAGGAGGCCCGCGCCGACCTGTTCGCGCTTTATTACCTCGCTGATCCGAAGTTGCAGGAGCTCGGTATTCTTGACAACCCCGACGCATATCAGGCCGAGTACTATAAGTATATGATGAACGGTCTGATGACTCAGCTTAACCGCATCGAATTAGGCAAGGACGTGGAGGAAGCCCACATGCGCAACCGTCAGCTGATTGCCAAATGGGTGCTGGAGCACGGCAAGAAGAAAGGCAAAGGGGGCAAAGACGTGGTAGAGCTGGTGAAGAAAGGCGGCAAGACCTACGTAAAGATCAACGACTATCGCAAGATGCGCGAGTTGTTCGGCCAGATGCTCGGCGAGGTGCAGCGCATCAAGAGCGAGGGCGATTACAAGGGTGGCAACGAGCTGATTCAGAAGTATGCCGTCAAGATCGACCCGAAGCTCCACAAGGAGGTGATCAAACGTTTCTCCACTCTCGATATTCCTCCCTATCGCGGATTCATCAACCCGGTATACACTCCGGTGAAGGATCAGAAGGGCAATATCACAGACATCAGGATTTCCTGGCCCGAAAGCTACGTGGAGCAGATGATGCGTCTGTCCAATCAGTATTCGCCCTTGACAGGCAAGGTAAAGTGCGAGAACGGCTGTGCCACAAGCTGCGGTGCCAAGTAAAATCATTACAGTATGGAGATACCTGAAATCAAGCAGTGGTTTTTCGCACGCCGCAACGGCAACACGGCCGACATCCTGAAGCGTGGCGGATCGCCGTTCAAGATGATATTCGGCTGCGACGTTCCTTCCATTTCGGAATTAGGACGCCGCATCGGGTTCGACCGCGAACTGGCGCTGACTCTGTGGAACGACAGCAACGTGCGCGAATCGCGTCTGCTGGCTCCCTGGCTGATGGACCCGGAGGAGTTCACGCGGCAGGAATGCATCGACATGGCGTCGGACAGCCGTTGCATGGAGGACGCCATGATGCTCGCATTCCGCGTGCTGAAACGCCGCGACGACGCACAGGAGATTCTCAAGGCCTTACCCGAAGGCTCCCACTCCGCAAAAGCCTTAAGGCAGCATCTTGAATAGCACTGTATTTCACGTATTTCTCAACATTATAAAAAAGATAGGGCCGCAACCAATGCGGCCCTATCGCGATTCCACTATAAACTATATCTAACTAAACATAATCGGCAACACTTTCTCGCGAAACCATATACCGACTTTCCATATTGCTTACCTACATAACGTATGGAATCTGTATTTGTTAGACCCTTTAAAGTTTGTTGACAGATTTAACACAATACATGTTAACGTTTTATCTTCCGGAAGGCCTGCATGACTTCCGGATTTTTGTTTCCCAGAGCTTTGGGATTTATCTGAATCGGGTCACAAGAAAGCTGACGGCCTCCACATAATCACCCCGGTTCATGGATCCCGTAATCCTTACCTTGAACCATCTGAACCCTTGATGCGTGGCAGCAGACACCCATCCTCGCCTGCCGTCGGCTATCAGTCTCCATCGTTGTCGGTGACGGGATGCATACAATCGGATTCTCAGACTCTTGCGATCGAAACAGCCTCGCAATGCCGTCATGTACACCCATTTGCGATGTTCGGGGTCACCAAGGTCAAGCGGATCGGTCTCCTTATCTATATATGGCTCCCATTCATCCTCCTCGTTGTCCTTATTGTCATCCTTACCGTCGTCATCGTCACCTCCCGTACCGCTGCCATTGCCTCCTGTGCTGAATTTGTCAAGCAGCTTCCAGTTGCTCAAAGCACCGGGAATAAGCTGTACGGTAATCGGCTTTCCAATGACGATATCTTCTATCGGTATCGACGCTATTATACGCAGGTCGTTCTGAATTGATGCCGTACCTAACACTTCGGTGTCGTCAAGACGGTTATAGCGGTAGGCCCGGTGTCTCTTTTCTCCGACCATTACCGTAGTGACGCCCGTTACCTGTATATCCTGAGGTATCAGCGATGCCTGAGGCGTAGCCACTATATCGATGTGTGTCACATCGCCCCAATCAGCAGGAATTGACGATACCGTGATCTGTAAGCCGCATGGATTGTTTATGATATCGGTGACGGTACGTGCATCCTCCTCCCCGATAAGATATGAGTCAATCGGCATTATTGGCGAATGCGGATTAATCTGCATCAGCGTCAATGGCTGGGTCATTTCACGGTTTATGTCTTTCTTACGCAAAGCCCATCCAACCTTGAACGGCGAGGTAAATAGATTATGTCCGTTTGCGGCCGTGATATACTGCTTCAGCAACCCCGATACAGCTGCTGTCACATTCTTCAGAAGAGTATCTGAAGCGGGATTCGTCACATTGCCGAAGTCTCCTGTCATCCAGGCCGTCACCCTCGCGCGGTCAGCTTCCGGCACACGGAACTGCACCGTGCCGCGCGGATACCCGCTCACATCCGATATCCAATCCGTCAGCCTCGCCTTCACCATCCCGAACGCCACCGACACAGACCCTGCGTCAGGATTGGAAGCTCCAATGGAACTTTCAGAACTATTTAAGTTTGCCAAAGACTCTGAATACGCGGAACTTTCCGATTCCGCCAACTCATCCCACACTTCCTGCAGTTCATAGTCCGGGTGCCACAATTGAAGCATCTTTATCCGGTCATGCAGGTTCTCCTTCCCCAGCTTCACCCTTACAATTTTGCCTTTCATTTTTTCAGCAAAATTATCTCACCCCTCCCATCCCCCTTCCTTATCCGTTAAACTATGAAATCCCACGAATTGAAATAATATTTAGGTACCTAATCAGAAAAAGGAGCCGTGTATTGGCAGGCTTAGAAAAAATCCTGCTCCCGCAATAATTACGGGAACAGGACATAAATGCAATTACAGTGCAATTAGATTATCAGTGTATTACTACCTTATGATTGTTGACCAGATAGAGACCCTGAGCCAGCGGTACTGCCGCACAGTTGTCGACAGTAAGTCGGCGGACCACGCGTCCGTCCATTGTATAAATCACCACCTCGGCCGGAGCCGCGGTCTCGATCAATACCACACCCTCGGCAGGAGTAACGCGAAAAAAGCTATCACTGCCGCGTTCATCAATTCCCGAGGCCGTCGAATTGTTTATCTTTACGAAGTTAAGGCTCTGTGCATGATTGACGAGAGTCTCGGCGGCATCGGCATCGGCAGGGGAATAAATCTCCAGACTTGATTTCATGAGCTTGCCCGACACATGGGCTGCGATTTCTTCCGCGTTCATACCGGAACGCCAGAACCAGATTTCGCCTAAGTTGATCGGAGTGGTGGAATTCCCCAGCACAACCTCGCCTAAGGTAAGACGCTCGTTGACACTTCCGGCAAGTACGCCGTCGATGTACAGGAAGGTAATGCCACGGGCAAAATAATGAGTAAGTGTGAGATGATGCATCTTACCGTCGGCCATCGGTTTGGATTCACTCGTCAGCGGATCCTTTAGAGGAGAATTGTAGATCACTGAACCGTCAGCTTTCACGGCAAGCGAGCCTTGATACTGCCCCTTGGCGCCGTGCAGGAATGTATAGATTGTGGCATCCTCATTGGCGGATGCAAGCACATCGAGGGTGAACGCCTGTGCCCTGCCTTCAGGAGTGAAGCTCAGGTATTTGCCGGAGTTGAGGGTGACAGAGCCACTGCTGACACGCTCAGGCAGAGGCTTGCCCTGGGCCAGGGCGTCAAAGAGCGACGGCACTATAGCCTGCATGAACTGACGGTGACCTTCCTGATTGGGATGAGCCACATCGGCGATGTAACCTGCGGCCCAGTGTCCCGCTCCGTCATCAATGGCGCCAAGCACATTCACCGAGGGCACGTCCCACTCGTGAATCAGCATATTCATGGACTTGACCGATGCATAGTCATCGGCATCATAGTCGCCGCGGGTATAATTGTTGACCACCACGGGCACCTTTCCGTCGGCGCGCATACGCTCAATCAGGGTCAGCATGTTGTCACGGAAGCCGTTGAATACTTTCTCGCGGTCTGCAGCGCCATGTATACCCTCGTTTCCCAGCGACAGGCCTATCATTACATACCGGCCGAAATCGTTAAGCATATCGTCATAACGGTCAAGCAGATTCGTCGTGGTATTGCCACCGATCGATATGCCGGACGTATGGAGGGGATATTCGCTCAGGCCATCGGCAGTGCGCTGTTGCAGCTGCTGGCCGTAAAGATAGGCATAACCTTTCCAATCGCCGGCACCCTGGCCGTTGGCTACGGACGATCCGAATACCGACACACGATGTTCGTTGACAGGAGCGTTCAGGGTGTATATACCACCGTTAAGGTCCACACGTATGGTGTATTCACCGTTGTTGAGACGTATATTTTCACCGTTGTAACCATCCGACACCAAACCCACTCTATTGCTGCCCGCTATACGGCGTATTGCCATGGCATCGCTGCTGTTGAGTGTGAAATATATATAATGAGTCAGATATTCACCATTGACACTCTTGTCGAGCGCAACAGTGCTTTCCCAGCATCCATTGCCGTCATATTCCAGCACCGTGCCTTCGGGTGCAATCGAACCGCAGATGTCAAACGATGTGATGGGAAGCACCTCCACAGTCTGAGTGTTGGCATTCAGCAATATGCGCACCACCGATTCGGTATCGGACACGAAATCGTCACCGCCGAAATCAAACGTACCCTCGCTGTCGGATGCGCCCAAAGTCACAACGGATTCATCGGCACAAGTGGCCGAGAAGCTGTAATTGCCGACGCCCAACTTCAGATAGGCGGAATAGAGGCCGGTATTTATGCCGGTGGGCATCACCGGCGACATTGCCACCGTCGAACCCTCGACTGCGTCGCCTGTGACAGATACGGATACAATCTCCGGACGTTGTTCCGGAGCCTGTTCCGGAGTAAATTCCTCGAGTTTGAGCAGATTCAGATGAGCCATCCCTTTATTACGCTCGATGGTGAACACCAGACGGCCGTCGGATGTAGGATAGATATAATCGCTCACTGCCACATTGCGCACATTGCCATGCACGCCGGAGCCCCCGATGCCACGTCCCGAGAACCACTGGTAATCGCGCCACGACGTACTACCTTCAAGACGGAAGAAACCATTGCGGTCGTCGGTCTCGCTGGTTGCGCGGCTGCCGAAAGCATGGATTCGGTAGGCTTTTTGCGGATCAACGCCAGTGAACTCCACACTCACGGATGGCTGACTCAATTCCACATATACATAGTCGCCCGTAGCGGAAGCCACTGCAAGATCGCGCAGATTCTCTACAGTCGGTTCCTTCAGACCACCATTGTCTCCTCCATTGGTCTTGAGATAATCCATGAGCGTGGCGGTGATACCGGTGTCGGCGTTGTCGGCATTGACAAGAGACACAGCCGTGCCCTTAGGAATCACGTCGACCCATCCGTTGGAACCGGTAGTTCCGAAGAAATTGTTCCAGTAATGGCCGTTCGCATCAGCGCCTTCGCTCTTATGCCAGCGGTTGTTGGGCGCGACTCCGTTTTCGCCGAAGTCGATATACATTGCCTGACTGAACGTCAGACCGAGGTCGGGGCGTTCGGCCTCGATTTCCTCGACCTTCATGGCATTGATATGCATCATGTTCTGCACACGGCTGATTGTAAACGTGATGCATCCGTTTTCATCAGGAAAAATCGGCTCGCTGACGCTTATATGGCTGTTGTTGCCGTTGTAGCCCCCTTCGCCGCAACCTTCGCCGGCCATCTGATGGTTTTCGCTCCAGCTGTTAAGGCCCCGGAAAGTATATCGTCCGATACGTGTCTGGTTATTGGCCCGGCTGCCGAAAGCATGGAATCGGTAGGCTTTTGTCTGGTCCAGATTACGGAATGTCACGAAATTGTAATCCTGAAAGTCCTCCACAAACAGATAATCTTCGGTCGCAGTCTCTATGGCAAGATCGCCCAGCAAGGCTGCATCGGGATTCATATAGCCTCCGGCACCCTGACCGTTGCTCATGAAACGGGTATTTACGAGTATATCGTAACCAGTAGTCTCGTTGACGGAGTTCACCATCTGGAATACCGCGCCGGGCATGAGGTAATTGTTGCCTTGCGACTTCACGTTGGTCCAATAGTGGCCGTTGGCATCGGCGCCGTCTGTGGTACGACCACGGCCGGCATTAACATCGCCGAAATCGATATAGAATGTCTGCGTGACAGTCTCGGCCAAGGATGTAAGGTTAGTGACCGCCATGACTAAGGCGGTCAAAATCCAAGTTTTTCTCATTTAATTACAGATATTAAATTAAATCTTCTTGCTGAAAAATTTGTCGACACGGTCGGGCGAGAGCATCTGCCATAGCGAAGCGACAGTCCAACCTGGAGCGAAGATGTCGTTATAGAATCCCTTGCCGTTGCGTCCGTAATCCCAAGTGGTGTGCTGTACGACCTCGGGATAATAACCGGCCTTGGCAATGTCGAATGTACCGTCCTCTTTAGGCATAAGCTGAAGCATGGAACCTGTTATAACCGTGGCGAAATCACTGAATCTCGGCTCCTTATAATACTCTCCGAGTTTATCAAGAATAGAAGCGAATTCAAAGATATAGACATCGATATGATTATTCTCCACACTGACATTGCCCCAGCCGCGCGAACGGAAATTCACATCGCCCAGCATCTGGCCCTGCGAGAATGGAACGTCCCAGAGATAATACCATGACAGACAGAAATAAGCCGCCTCGCGGCACATGTCCATATAATGCTGGCGTTCTGCTCCCTTTGTGACATGAGTCAGATAATAATAGGCCGTCGATGTATAGATCGCCGCTTCCTTGTCCTCGCAGTTGGCATCCAGTGTCGATGAAAAATAATCGGACTTGTCGATTATTTCATGTTCCATGTACTTGGCTATCCTGCGGGCGACATCCAGATATTTTTTATCCTTGAAATAGCTGTAAGCCATTGTGAAGGGGATAACCGCGCATGACGAAGACCCTCCCGAGGCATCGATATGCTTGCCCTCGCCGTTGAACTTACGCGGGAAGTGTCCGTCCGCGCACTGCACGGTCATGATATTGTCCAGCATTCCGCGCACCCGTCTCTCCCATTCCGGATGTTTTTTGCCGCGGTTACGTTCATAATCCAGCCAGGTCATAACAGCCAGCAGACCTTCCGACTGGCGTCGTATACTCAGGAAATCATCTGCTGTGCCGTTTGCCAGATTGGCAGCCTCAATCAGGTAGCCTTCCGGAGTGAAGCCATGTTCCAGAACTGATGCAAAGATGTTTTCACCTTTCTCCACCAGATCGGGACGATTTACGGAATATCCATACTCCAGTGCATTGAAAGCATTGAGCAACACGCGGCCCACGAATCCGACCTGATAGCCTCCCTTGCTGACACAATCCTCCGTTCGTAGACCCTCGCCCGAGAAATATTTCAGGTCATACTTATCCACATAACTCCCGTCGAAATATCTGGACAGACAAGCCTTAGCCTCGTCGTTACTCATATTGAAATCCACAGGAACAGGCTTGAGCGTGTCATAGCAATAGTTCCATGTATCGCTTACGAATCCGGCGTAATCGTCGGCCTTCCCTTCGCGCACAATCCACGTAAGCGTCACGGGCTTGCCGGGATAGATACGTTCGAACGCACGGACGGGGTCAATCATTGTCAGTTTGCGGATGTAGCGTTTCGGTGCCTCCACAAAAGGATATCCGAAAGTAAGCGAAGCTTTGCCGCCGGCGTTCGCGAAGCCGGCGTATCCCACGGATGTATGGCCAGGCAGGATAATCTCGCCGCTCTGATTCTGTATGGCGCAGTCGGCCCGGTCTCCGTTGTGCAGACGGATTACCGTCAGGTAACGTCCGTCCGAAGTATCGAAAACACCCGCCAACGGCGACGAAAGCCGGTCTTCGCGCACCTGCCAGCTATCCGACAGGCGTGCGGACGGAGCATCCTGTGGCGAACGTTCATTACGATGGTACCAGAATCCCGGCAGATAGAACTCACATTCTGAATGCGACATATCATCCGCGACATATTCCATGTCAAGACTGACGTATGCCGGTTGCCGTGATTTAAGCACGACGTCGACCTGTCGCAGACCTTCTCCAAGATTCGAGACAGTACCTTCAACTGTCACGTTGGAATGATCCGCATTCGATATCTTTCCGGAATTGTCTACCTGCAGCGGAAACGATACAGACATGGATCCGGGATTCTTGACATGCAGCCGGCCCGTCAAGCTTCCGCCCGCAGTGGCAAGCAGCGGAACCATTGCCAGAAACAGCACGGTATTTATTTTGATACAGTTCATAATATTAAAATAACAGGGTTATTAGGCATCGTTCCTTAAAAAATGTATACGCCAGGGTCGCAGATGTGCCTCAGATTTAGCCTTGCAGACTCAGGAGCATAGCGGGCTATGTGACTGAGTCAAAAGGCTAAAGATGAGGTGCAG
>OIGD01001360.1_pt1 | contig 23161 bp, 23 predicted proteins | sample 1582211 | NCBI WGS metagenome assembly OIGD01 (sample SAMN04414078, study PRJEB24778) | human gut metagenome | material: faecal | host: Homo sapiens
AAATAAATCTAAATCTTCTTCTTCCATATTTTTTTGAATTTCTATACTATATAACAATTTGAAAGTTATCTCTCTTATTGTAGATTTATTCATATTTTTCACCTTTCTTGTTTTTATAACATATATTTTTTATTATTATAATTTATCTATAAAATTTTTTGTTTTTTCTTTTACTTCTTCTTTATTATATTGAATATATCTTCCAATATATGCACCTACTATAACTGCAATAATGCCTAAAACAAGTCTATATAAACCTGTACATGCTAGAATTAACCCTATTATTATTCCTATTATTGCTCCAATATTTCTTGAAAAGAAATTGCCATAATCATTCATAACTTCTTAACCTCCTATTTAACAATATTAGTTTCAGTTTTATTTTCTTTAGTTTTATTTTGATTAACCTGAACATTGTTTATTTTAATTTTTGTTTGATTTTCAATATTTTTAATATTTATATTAATTTGATTTACATCTAAATCTGTACTTCTTTTAACTGTTTCTTTTATTTTATTTTGAATATTAGCTGATAATTCTTTAATAATTGCTTCTTCTTTTACTAATAAACTAACAAAAACTGTAATATTATTATCAGCATCTAAATGTACCTTTGTTTGAACATCAACAGCATCTGTAAAACTTTTAACAACACTGTTTACTAAATTTTCTATTGTATCTCTTGAAATTAATAATCTTCCATCTTTATTTTCTAACAAAACTCCAGTTTTAATTTCTTGTTTTTTCTTGATTTTTGAAGGAAAAAATAAAGATTTTATTGCTAATAAAATTGAAACTATTGCAAAACCTAATATAACTCTAGTAACAGTTTGATTTTCTATTACATCTTCCAAAAAATTAAATATAGTTTTTAATTCCATAATATTAAAAATTAGTAAACAACTTATTATAGATACAAATAACATTATTATTGAAAATAAAATTAAAGCGATTCTTTCTAAAATTTTCATATGTATATTACCCCCATTTCTAAAATAAAAGCACGGTTATATTGAACTTTCCCGTGCTTTACTTGAAATTAAAGCATATATATTTTTATATTGCTTAATTTAATTTTTAGTTTTTATTGTTCAATATTTTTTAGTTCTTCATTATTATTGTTGTTAATGTTTACACCTTGTACATGAACATTTACTTCAATTACTTTTAATCCAGTCATAGTTTCAACAGCTTTTTTAACTTTAGTTTGAATTTCATAAGCTACATCTGGAATTCTTGTCCCATACTCTACAATAATATTAACATCTATTTTGGTTTCTTTTTCTCCTACATCAACTTTAATACCTTTTGCTAGATTTTTCTTACCACTTAAAACCTCTGTAATTCCTCCTGCAAACCCTCCTGCCATATTAGCAACTCCAGGTATTTCAGAAACTGCAACACCTGCTATTACAGCAACTACATCATCTGCAATTTTTATTGTATTATTTCCTAGAGTTATTTCATCTGCTGTAACTTGTGAATTATTAGTAGTATTATCTGCTAAATCAGAAACAACATTATTATTTTCTTCCATATAAATTACCTCCTAAATATGAAGTTTATTGTCTTTTTAACTTATATAAGTATATCAATTTTTCAAAATTTTTACAACCTTTTTATATAAATTTTTCTACTTTCCAATTACATACCTATAAGCCATATTATCACATATTATTATAAATTCACCTTGCTCACCTTCAATTGTTTCATAAAATAGAATAGGCATTCTTATTTCTTCTTCAATATCTAATAGTTGGTCAAAATTTTTAACTTCAATTACATTTAAATTATCAATTTCTACAGGACTTACAATTTCTGCTACTATATCACCATAATTTTTTAAAATTCTATTTAAAGCAATAGCATAATCCGTTTTTTTGCTAAATTTAATAGATTTTCTAATCGAATCTAGCATAATCATTATAGCACTAATAACTAATGTACAGCCTATTGTAAACGCTAGTTTATTCACTTTTTTATTAGTTTGTGTAGTTTCTAATACAGATTTTGAATCAGCATTTTCAAATTGTTTTTCTATTTTAAACACATCTTGAGCTAAATCCATTTTCACATTCATAATAGAAGTTTCAACTATGTTATTATCTACCCCTGGTATCTCTGAATCACTTTTTACTATTAGTTTTATCTGCAAATCTGCTACTATAGGTAACCTTAACTTTTGTTTAAATTCTTTTACTTGATTATTATATGTTGCAAAATCCAAATCAAAGTTTTCCTTAATTATAAAATTTGAACTTTCAACTTCAATTTCTTTAGGTTCTACTATAAGATACTGTTTAGACCATATTGTTTCATCTGTATTTCCATCTGTATTTCCATCTGTATTAACATCGGTACTAGAATATTTTGCAGTAGTTACTGCAACAATTTGATATGAGTATTTAGTTTTTGCCTTTTTATTTCCTGATAAAGAATATGTAAAGTCCATATTTATTTTATCCACCAAACTTGACACATATGTTTTATCCATTTCTAAAATAGATTTTTCAAAATAATTATTTTCTACCAAATTAACTTTGTAAGTTACATTTCTATTTATATTATATGAATATAACATATTTTGTCCCCCTAGTTGTACTGTAAAAGATTTAACTATTATTATTATTCCTAAGAATAATAATAATGTACTTATACAAATATTTCTTATTATGTTCTTAGTTCTATTTTTATTTACTTCATTTCTCATTTTTTCACCTCTTCATTTGTTAAATTGATATAAATGATTTTTTACCTAATATTTTTTCACTAAACCACACAGATGGATATCCTATATATGGTATATACACTTTAACATATCCTATTACTTGTTCAGGCTCAACCCAATTTCCATCTGGAGCATTATTATTATCTCCTTGCGTTTGAAATATAATTTCTTCATATTCATTTTCTTTTATATCAATTATCCTATGTATAACTTCTCCATTTTTGGACTTATAATGCAATATATCACCAACTTGCAATTTTCTCAAATCCTTTTTTTTAATATTTACAGAAATAACTACCGCCCCTCTACTAAATGTTGGAACCATACTATAAGACATAATTGCAACCGGTTTTGCTGGTAAAAATCCTGCAATAAAAAACACTACAAATAATAGCAAAATTAATTCTGGTATACTCTTCATAGGACTAATCTTCTTTTTTTGTTTTCTTGTTAATCTATTAGTTTTTATTGTATGTTCATAATTATTATATAAGAATAGTATTAAAGATATTAAAACATCAAATACAGATGTTAAAAGCCAATCTAAATTTGGAAATATTGGCAATAGCACTTGTAGCAATGCTACTGGTATTGAATATGCATATACCAATAAAGTTCCTCCTGAAATTGCTAAATAACTGCACACACATCCTTTTGCAATTTCTGGTATTATTATGGATGATATGTATTCAAATATTTTTTCACCTGAAGAAAAAACTTTTATTCCTTCAGTATAATCCAATCTTATTAATACAAATATAATTGTAAAAATAACATAATTTATTTTTTTTCTTTCGTTATTTATAACTTTTGTTCTTACATAATCCTGTAAAGCAATTGCTCCTACTACATAAAATAAATTTTTTATAATCACAAAAAAATTTCTAGAATATGGACTTTTTTTGTATCCAAATATCAAACCTAATAAGAAGTATAATATGTAATATATTATAACTATTATTAAAGTTGTTTTTATTTTTTCCTTTTTACCTTTAAACCTTGTGTGATCATTTTCTATTGGCATTGCAACTATTGCTAATGCTATCCATACTATAACATTTGCTATTCTTGCAGATTCTTGAAAAAAATTTGGTATTACAAAAACAGTTATAGTTAAACATCCTATTAAAATTATAAGCAATACTGCTATATATAATATTACAACTCTTTTTTCTTTGTTCACTTCTATATACAAACTCCTTTTTTGTATCTAACAAATTATTCATTTGTTGCAAGCAATCCATTCAAAGTTAAATTTTCTATATAGAAATCTTTATTATCATCAAATGCTAATTGAAAATCTAAATCTAAGGTTGAACCTTTTGCAACATACCCATTCCAGTTTTGTGATACCAATGTTAAACGTCCATTTTTATAAGTTGTTAATGACGCTCCCCATACGTTGGTTCTCTCTTCACTAAAAGAATTTGGTATATCAAAACTTATAACCCATTGGTCAATATCTTTGTCCATGTTAACTATACTCAATTTTATATTATACATTACATATGTTGTTCCACCTTGTTGCCAATTTCTATCTATACTCCAAGTATAAGTACTATTTCCTTTTTCATACTCACTTGATTTTTGTGGAATCATAGTTGACTTTCCAAAAATGTTTAAACTTTGCTTTAAATAAGAATATCCAATACTTATTATTAAATATAATATTGTTATAAGTATTAATGCTACTGTTTTCATACTTATTTTTTTAATTTTCTTTCTACTCATAGGAACTCCTTAAGAATTTTATATATGAAATAAAAGTACTATTTAATTTTTCTTACAAATAGTACTTTTATTTATATTACTCCGCTTGTTCATAATTTAATGTAATTGTTGCAGTCTTTGTTTTTGTTTCTGGTATTGTTTCTGAACTCGCATCCCAAGAAACTGTTACTATATAAGTTTTTGTTTCACCAGATTTTAGTATGTCATCTGTTTGAGCATCTATTTTGTAAGTTATTTCTGTTGGTACTGTAGCATTTACTGACTCTATTCCATCTACGCTTGTTATTTTTGCATCTATACTACCTTGGTTTGCAACTGTTACTAGATATTGTGCTGATGCACCTGGATACAATAAATTAACATCAAAAGTAGCTGTTGTAGCTGTATATGATGGCATTGTTTTGCTTTCTGCACCTATTAAAGTACCTTCTTTTATGTCAGTAAATAATATTTTCCATTCTGTAGTTATACTAGCTGTACCATTAATAACCAGTGCTTGTGATAAAGCAGCATATCCTACCGCCATTCCAACTATAACCAATAATAAAATAAGTAATATAATATTTTTATTGCTTTTCCTTATACTCATAACATTCATCCTCCTTAAGGCTTTTTCATTATTATTTTATCATACTAGAAAAAAATAACAATAGTTTGTAAAAAATGTAATATATTTGTAATTTTTCTGTAATATTTATGAAACATTTACAAAATTTACAAATTACACATTTTTTTAACTATTGTCTACATCAATTTACTCAAATACACTACATGCATATAACTTGTTTCCTCTTAAGAAATCCTGTGTTTGCATTTTTTTAGCATTTTCTCCTTGTATTTCTGTTACTTTAATGTTTCCCTTTATAGTTTTTATATAGAGACCTACCTTATCCTCCGAAAATAATATAGTGCCAGGATATAACTCATCAAATTTTTCCTTATACTCACATAAATCAGGAAACTTTTCAAATAATTCTTTATCAGATATGCATTCAACTCTCCAAAATTTTATTTTTTTACCTTCTAAAAATGTATAAGCTCCCATGATTGGATTTAATCCTCTAACTAAATTTTTTATTTCCTCTGCAGTTTTATTTTCCCAATCTATTTTAGACATTTCCTTATTAAGCATTGGTGCAACAGTAAAGTCATTTCCTTGTTTTTCTCTTGGTGCTGTACCATCTTCTATCTCTTTTAATGTTTCAACTAAAAGCTTACCTCCTATTTTAGAAAGTCTTTCCCACAATTCACCTGTTGTTTCATTTTCTCCTATTTCAACTTTTTCTTTTAAAATCATATCACCAGTATCCATTCCTTCATTCATATACATTGTAGTAATTCCTGTAGTTTTGTCCCCATTCAAAACTGCCCATTGAATTGGAGCAGCACCTCTATATTTTGGCAATAATGAACCATGAACATTTATGCAACCAAATTTTGGAATATCTAAAATTTCTTTAGGTAGTATCTTTCCATATGCTACAACACAAATTACATCTGGGTTCAATTCTTTTATTTTATTTATGAATTCTATATTTTTTCTAACTTTTTCTGGTTGATAAATTGGTATATTTTTTTCAAGTGCAAACTCTTTAACAGGAGAAGGAATCATCTTCATACCTCTCCCTTTTGGTTTATCAACATTAGTAACAACACCTAAAATATTATATCCACTATTATATACTTGTTCTAAAGATTCTTTTGCAAAATCTGGTGTTCCCATGAATAATACATTAAACATTTTAATTCCTCCTCTTTAATAAGAAATGGAGAAAATTCTTGGAATTTAAATTTTCTCCTTATGTCTTTGTTTCATATATTCTCTATTTTATATTAATATTTTTATTTATATTTTCTACATTTATATATTTTTTATATTATACATATATTTCTTATATATTTAAAACTTTATTTTTTAATTTATCTTCTATTCTTTAACAGTTTCTAATGTTCCAGGAATAATTTTGTCCACAAATAAAATTCCTTCTAAATGATCAACTTCATGTGAAATTGCTTGTGCTAATAATTCTTTTGCCTTAATTTTTATTTCTTTCCCATCTTCATCAAGGGCTTTTACAGTTACTTCTGCTGGTCTTATTATTTTAGCAAATTGATTTGGAAAACTTAAACATCCTTCTTCAACCTCTTGTTCTCCTTTTTCTTTTATAATTTCAGGATTTATTAGAACAATAGGTCCATTGTTATCATACAAATCAATTACTACAACTCTTTTTAAAATTCCAACTTGTGGTGCAGCTAAACCTACACCATTATTTTTATACATAGTTTCAAGCATATCTTTTACTAATTCTTTTATTTTTTCATCCACTTTTTCCACTTCTCTAGACTTTTTCCTTAGAATTTCATCTCCATTTTTTCTTATATTTCTTATTGCCATTTTTTCACCATTCTTTCCTTTTTGAAAATTTTTTATAACATATTATTTGGATTCACATCAATTGTCATATTAACAGAAGAATTTTTTATTCCGAAAACCTCTTTATTACAATCATTTATAATATCTATAATATTTTCTCCAAATTTACATTTAATAATTATTCTCCACCTAAATTTATTTTTTATTCTATCTATTGGCGAAGGAACTGGTTTATACAATATTATAGGTATATTTTCAGTTTCTATCTTATTTTTTAAAAATCTATGTACTTGTTGACTAACTTTTTTTATATCATTTTCGTTTTCCGAACTAAATCCAAGCATTATTATATCACAAAAAGGTGGATATTTCAATTGTTTTCTTAATTTAGACTCCAAATTATAAAATAATTTATAATCTTGTTTTTTAGAAAATTCTATACTGAAATTATCTGGATTATATGTTTGGATAATAACATTTCCTTCATCTTTTTCTCTACCTGCTCTTCCGTGCTACTTGTGTTAATATTTGAAAAGTTTTTTCGCTTGCTCTATAATCATCTATATTTAAATTAGTATCAGCTGCAATAACTCCTACTAATGTAACATTTGGAAAATGATGACCTTTAACTACCATTTGTGTACCAATTAAAATATCAATATTCTCGTTTTTAAATTTATTTAATATTTCCTCATGTGAATTTTTCTTTGTAACTGTGTCTACATCCATTCTAATTGTTGAAGCTGTTGGAAACATTTTATTTATTTCCACTTCTAATTTTTGTGTACCTGTTCCAAAATACCTAATATTATTGCTTTTGCAATCAGGGCAAACTGTTAAAGCATTACATTCATACCCACAATAATGACATTTTAATTTATTTTGTTTAATATGATATGTCATTGTTATATTACAATTTTTGCACTTTGCTGTATATCCGCAATCTCTGCACATTATAAATGTTGAATATCCTCTTCTATTTAAAAATAAAATTGTTTGTTTTTTCGCTTGTAAGTTTTTTTCAATAGCTTCATATAATTTTCTACTTATCATGCTCCTATTTCCATTTGCAAGTTCGTGTTTTAAATCAACAACTTCAACATTTGGTAAACTAGAATTATTTGCTCTTTTTGTTAATTCTAATAATTCAATATCTCCTTTTAAGGCTCTATAATATGTATCCATATCAGGTGTTGCACTACCATATACAATTGGAATATCATATTTTTTCCCTAGATATCTTGCAACATCTTTTACATTATATCTTGGAGACATTTCAGATTTATAAGAACTATCATGTTCCTCATCAATTATAATAATTCCCAAATTATTTACAGGTGCAAACATTGCAGACCTTGCACCAATAACTATTTTAGCCTTTCCTGATTTGATTTTATACCACTGGTCATATCTTTCACCTACTGATAATTTACTATGTAAAACAGCAATATTATCTTGGCCAAATCTAGCTATAAACCTATCTACAGTTTGTGGTGTTAATGAAATTTCAGGTACTAGCATTATACTTGACTTTCCTTCATTTAAAACCTTATTAATTAACTGCAAATATACTTCAGTTTTTCCTGACCCAGTTACACCATATAATAAAAATTCAGAATTCATATAATCATCTATTGCATTTTCTACCATATTATAGGCATGTTGTTGTTCATCTGTTAAATTCAAATTTGTATTTCTTTGAATCACTTTATGTAAAAAAGGATTTCTTTCTATTTGTTTTTCATATATTTCAACATATCCATTTTTTTCTAGAGTTTTTATAATTGCTTTTGATACTTCTGTTAAAGCTTCTAAATCTGTTATTAATACATCATCATTGTCTAGTAAGAATTTTAATACTTTGATTTGTTTTTCAGATTTTAATATTTTGTTTTCGATGTCTTCATTTATTTGAATTTCATTTTTTAATAGCCTAACACTATTTAAAGACTTTTCCTTAACCCTTTTTTTAACTTCTTTCGTACCTGTACCTGGTGGTAACATTAATTTTATACAATCTGATATATTGCAAAAATATCTATGTGCCATCCATTTAGCAAGTTCTACTTTTGGTGTATCTATGAAGTCTTTTTCTTCAACTGCTGATATATCTTTTACTTCAAATTCACTTGATTCTTTTATATTTACAACAAAACCTTCTTCTAGTTTTTTTATGTTGCCGAACTTTACTAATACTCTGCTTCCGATGTTTACTTTTTCTTCCATTTCAAATGGAATGTTATAATCGAAAGTTCTGTTTAAGTTTTTTACATTACTATTTATAATAACTTCTGCTATCATTTTTTCTCCTCGGTAAGGAAAAGGGGACGTTTTTCTTTTCCTTGTTTGTTTCCATAATTTATAATTGAATAGGTTATCTTTAAAACAGCCTATAATTTTCTTTGTTTACTATTATAGCAATACTATTATTAATTTTCAATATACTTTTAATCAAACTCTTTAATTAAACTTTTTATCATTATTAATTTTTTATTACTATACATAATTATAATTTCTTATATTAAATAATCTAAAATACGGTATCATGAATATTTACTAACTGTATTTTTGCAAACTCCTAAAATATCCACCAATTCCATTATTGTCACATCTGTTAAATTTCTTGACTCTTTTATAAAAATTTCCAATAAATTTCTATTTCCTTTTAATTTTTTTATATTTGTATTATATTTTCTCTCGAACTCCAATATAAATTCTGAAATCTCCACTTCTTTTATATCATAAAATTCCTTATCATAATTATTTTCTGATTGATTTTGGTGTATAGAATAAAAAACATCTTTGAAATTATCCATATCATTGAATAATAGATCTAAACCTTTTGAACAAATTATTTCTTTTTTTCCTAAAAATTCATTATAACTCGAATATTTATAATCTTTCATACTAACTGTTATTTTTGCTTTAACAGGATTATCATGAATATATCTTAAACAATTAAATAATTGTTTATTATCATTAATACCTTGTGAATAAAATCTATTTCTAAATACATATCCAACTCTGTTATTAGTCTTGTTATAGTAATTAGAATATGTAGAATTTAACTTTTGCATAAATTTACTTAAGTACTCACTTTTTTCACTATATATCAAAAAATGAGCATGATTATTCATTATGCAATATGCTAAAATTATTATATTACTATCTTTTAACTTTTCTACAATTATCTCCTTATACTTCTCAATCTGAATAGGAGTATTAAAGATAAATTCTTTTTTCATTCCTTGAACAATTGCATGGTAAAAGCATGTATTCAAATCCCTCCTTGCGATTCTTGGCAATATTTTTCCCTCCTTGTTGTATTTTTATATCAATTGTATTACTTTATGGAAACAAAAAAGGAAAAGAAAAACGTCCCCTTTTCCTTAAAACTCAGTTTCCTTATTTTCTAGCTCATGCTTAATAATATCCATAATAATATCCACAGTCTTCTCCAAATCATTATTCTTAAGCACATAATCATACATACCTATTTTGGATTCTTCATAATCGAATCTATTCAAGCGCAAAGTAATTTCTTTTAAATCTGGTGTTGTTGTTCTGTTTTCTAGTCTTTTTCTCAAAATTTCCTTTGGTACACGTAAAAATATTGTAATAACTTTAGTATCGTTTTTTAAAATATCTATTAAATTTTCTGTACCATTAACATCCATATCTTTTACTATTATTTTTCCACTTGCTATTTTTTCATTCATAAGTTTTCTTGAAGTTCCGTAATAATGTTCATGATGAATATTGTATTCATAAAATTCATTATTTTTAATCATTTTTTCAAATTCTTGTGTAGTAACAAAATTATATACTACACCTGTTTCTTCACCTTCACGTGGTTTTCTATCTGTATAAGATGGCAAAGATTCTACATTTTCTACTCTTTTTATTAATTCTTTTTTTATTGTATCTTTTCCTGCTCCAGATACTCCAGATAATAATATTAACATATCTTCACCTTACCTTCAGCTATTTCATCTGCTGCTAATGAAACTGGTGAAACATCATCACTATCTGTTAATACTTCACTTCCTTCCGCTATTTGTCTTGCTCTTTTTGAAGTAGCTATTACTAATTTAAATCTGTTTTCTGTTTTTGTTAATAATTCTGTAACTGTTGGTTTTACTATCATAATAAATACATTCCTTTCTTATATTTTTTTATTCTATATTTTGAATTTGCTCTCTTATGTCTTCCATTATAGTTTTAATTTCTATAGCTAAATCTGTTATTTCAAGTTTTACAGATTTTGAGGCTATAGTATTAGTTTCTCTATTCATTTCCTGAACTAAAAAATCTAATTTTTTTCCTATAGAATCTTTTGTTTCTAGTAAATTTTTAAATTGCATTATATGACTACGTAATCTAGTAAGTTCTTCTTCTATTGAACATTTATCTGCATAAATAACAATTTCTTGTGCTAATCTTACCTCATCAACTACATTAGTCATAAGTATTTCTTTTATTCTTTCTTTTAATTTTACTACATATTCTTCAATAAGTCCAGTAGAATATTTAAAAATACTGTTAACAAGCTCTTCTACTTTATTTATTCTTACAAATAAATCCTGTTTTATTCTATTCCCTTCCGTTTCTCTCATTTCAATAAAACTATTTGTTGCTTGTATAACACATTCTTCTAATTCCTGCCATATAACTTCGCTTTCATCATCTTCTATTTTCATTTGCAATACATCTGGCATTTTAAATATTTCAGTTATTTTTATATCACTATTAACATCTGTTTCTATAGCTAATTCTTTTAATTGATTAATATAGTTTTTAGCTAATTCTTTATTTATTACAATATTTTTTCCTTGCTCACTATAATTATTAAAATTTATAAAAACATCAACTTTTCCTCTTGATATATTATTAGAAATAATTTTTTTAACCTTTTCCTCAAAACAACTAATATTTCTAGGAATTTTAATATTTATATCATTATATTTATGATTTACCGACTTTATTTCTACAACATATTCTCTTGAATTTTTTTCTAACTTACTTCTTCCAAAGCCTGTCATACTTTTCATTTTTTTACCTCTATTTTTTTACAATTTCTTTTATATCATTATTATCTTTTTTATATTTTCTTACATTTATAATAGCTAAAGCTATCGATTTTATAGTGTAATAACTTGATATAACTATTCCTATATATGTTATTATCTGTATTAAATTATCAAAATATAGTTTTTGCACATATACTAAACACAAATTTGCACCACTAAAGCATAATACTTCTAAAGAGTTAATAGCTAAGTTACTATCATCTTTTTTATATGCCAATTCCATAATATATATTCCTATTGCCAAAATGCATATTGTAGTTATTTTTATATCTTTCTCTAATATAAGCATTTCTATATTTTTAGTTCCCATTATAATTAAAATTAAATACATTATCATAATAAATGCAATACTAATATTTATTAATACATTTTTTATTAAACTACATTTTTGCTGTTCATTTATTTTGTTTTGTATAGCTTCTTTTATCTCCTTTAAACTCACAGTATCATTCATATTAAAATTCATTCCTTTCAAATTCATACATAATAATACTTAACATGGATAAAGCGACTGTTTCTGTTCTTAAAATTCTATGTCCTAAACTTATAACTTTTGCTCCATTTTCTTGCATATACTCCACTTCTGAAATATCAATTCCCCCTTCAGGTCCAATTATTACTGCTATTTTTATTTTAGAATACTCATTATATTGTTTTAACACATCTTTTACTACTGCATTTTTCTCGTTTTCATAACAAAGTAAAACTATATCATATTCTGAAAAATCATTTGATATTTCTTTTACATTCTTAATATTTTGCACCGTAGGTATTACATCCCTTCCACTTTGTTTAGCTGCTACTTCTGCAATTTTTTTCCATCTATCTACTTTTTTTATTTTATCTTTTCCTTCTAACTTTACAACACATCTCTTCATTTCAACAGGTATAATTGACCTAGCACCTAACTCAACAGATTTTTGTATTACAAGCTCCATTTTATCAGATTTTGGTAACCCTTGATATATATCAACTTGAACATTAGATTCAGAATTTGAATCTATCATGTTTATTATTTTACATATTACCTCTGTTTTATTGAATTGTTCTATTTTTCCAATATAATTTTTTGAGTTATCTGTGTTGCAAATATTTATTATATCATCTTTTTTCATTCTTAATACATTTGAAATATGGTTTACATCATCACCAATTATTACTATTTTATCTTCATTTACTTGATTATTTTTCACAAAAAATTTAGGCATTTTACTCTCCATTTATTATCCAATATTTTCTATTTTCATAATTAATAAAATTATACCATATATTTTCACAAAAGTGAATAGTCAAATAGCTGTAATTAATTATATACCAACAACTGTAATGTATTTTATGTTACTCTATTTGACATTTTATATTGCAGAATACAAAGAAACAATAAAAAATAACATTATAGTATGTCACTCATACTTTTATTTATATTATCAAATTTATCTACTACAGCCTTAGACTTTGTTTCACATAATGAAAAACAAATACCAGTCATCTTTCTCCAACTTTCGATTTTTTCTTCCAAATACTTTAATATTTTTTCAGAAACTTCTTCATCTTCTTTTTCTATACCTTTGTAATTATTTATTATTTGTACTAATTCACTCAATCCTACATATCCTAAACAAATAGTTGAATATCCATCTTTCAATAATTTATCTATTTTTTCTCCATGTTCTAATCTAGATATAGCACCATTTATCCAATGTATAGGACTCACATCTGAAACAGTTCCTAATAAAGCATAATGTCTACACATTAACGCTTCAAAACACAATTCTAACCTTTCATCAAATATTTTCCAAAATACTTCTTTATTACCATTTGCAATAATACCTATTTGAGACAAATTAATAGTTACAACACCTTGATTAAATGTACCTTCTTTTTTATAATCTACATTTTTTATATTATTAATAGCTATACCACATTTTATAGCATACTCATCTATATATTTATATTTTTCATTTTTTGTACAATTATCATCATGTAGAATATATATTAGTTCTTGACTATTTATGCAATCATTTTCTGAAACATTTGCTATATCACCATACTTTTGATTCAATATTTCATTTATTATTGCTGAATTTTCTTCTATATATTTGTCATCATCATCTAATTCTAAAATTAATGAAACTAATGGTGTTTTACCATATGTTGTAATCAAGGTATTTATTTGATATTGAATAGTTTGAACCCCTGATGATAATTCCGTTTTTAATCTTTTTCTAGCTATTTTTTCTATTGTTTCTTTAGTTAAATTGCAATTTTCTAATTCTTCCAATTCATTTTTAATTTTAATATAACTAGCTCTTAAATATTTTCCAAAATGTTTTACATTTATATATTGACGCCCATATTGCCCGCTAGCACATGCTGCAATTATTTGAGTAGTTACTATGCATGCAACTTGAAAACTTTTAGGAGTTTCTATCTTCTGACCATTTATAACTGTCCCATTATCTAGCATATCTCCAATATTTACTACACATGAATTAATTATAGGTTGTAAAAAATAATCTGTCGCATGAAAATACAATACCCCATCTTCATGTGCTTTTGTTATTTTTTCTGGTAATAACATTCTTTTTGTTAAATCTTTTGAAACTTCTCCAGCTATCAAATTTCTTTGAACAGATGCTGTAATAGCATTATTTTTTTCAGTGTTTGATATGTTATTTGTATTTTTTATCAAACCTAAAATAGATTCATCAGTAGTGTTTTGTTTTCTTACTAATGCTCTTGTATATCTGTAAACTATATATTTTTTAGCTAAATCATACTTCTTTAATTCCATTAACTTTTGTTCAATAATATCTTGAATATCTTCCACAAGAATTCTTTTTTTATCTAAAGATTCAATAAAATTAATTATTGATAATATTTCATCTTGTGATGCCCTTTTTTCTTCACCAACCTCTTTATTAGCCTTTTCAATCGCAAGTATAATTTTATTGCTATCATATTCTACAGCTCTTCCATCTCTTTTTATTACCTTCAAATTTATATACCCCCACTTTTCGCCAAGAGTTGCCAAAAGGGACAGTTCCTTTATAAACTAAAAGGACAGTCCTTTTCAACAATTTTTTATCATTTAAACGCACTTTTTTATCAATCTTATAAAAATTAGAACATGTTTCCAATTTTACATCTATAAAGCAATTTGCACAATTTTATTTTCACTAATGCACTTTTGCACATCTAAAATTCTTTGATTAGAAGACCCTCTAAACTTCAAAGTAGGATCTTTTTTCTCCTGCACAAATCTTCCATCAACTAAAACATCAATTTGTTTTAATGCTTCATTTGTTTTTTCATCATTTCTATTTTCTAATTCTTCTAATGTATACCCACTATAACACCAAACATTAAAATTAGGTCTAACTTTTTTCACTTCTTTAATAAAATCAACAACTTCTGAAACATTTTCCTTGCATAATGGTTCTCCTCCACTAATTGTAATTCCCTTTAGTATTGAATTTTCGCAAATTTTATTAATTATTTTCTCTTTATTGAATTCTTCTCCATAATCAAAACTCTGTGCTATTTTGTTTTGACAACCAGGACAATTGTGTGGACAACCACTTACAAAAAGAACTGCTCTCCAACCTAAACCATTTGATATACTTTCATCATAAAAACCTGCCATTTTCATATGTAAGACTCCCTTTTGTTATATTTTTATTTTTAAAAAAGGGACTATATAAACTGTCCCTTTTATTGTGCTCCTTTTATCTCACTATTTCCACCAATATGTGTTACTCTATCTTTTAATTCGCTTAATTTTCCATTGTTCCAACGTGAAGTTGTTCCAACTAAATATCCTGTTATTCTTTGTATTGTATCTATTTGTGTACTTCCACACATTGGACATTTAGTTAAATTAGCATCAGCATTTTCAAATCCACATTGCATACATCTTGAACGTGTGTGGTTTACACTACCATATCCCATATTATACTTATCCATTAAATCTACTACAGCTTCTATAGTATCAGGATTATGTGTAGCATCTCCATCTAATTCAATATAGAAAATATGTCCTCCTCTTGTTAAATCATGATAAGGTGCTTCGATTCTTGCCTTTTGCTCAGCTGAACATTTATACCATACTGGAACATGATTACTATTAGTATAATAATCTCTATCTGTAACACCTAAAATAGTTCCATATTCTTTTCTATCCATTTTTGTAAATCTTCCAGATAATCCTTCTGCTGGTGTTGCAAGAACACTGTAATTCAAATCATATCTTTCTGAAAATTCTTTTACAATGTCTCTTAATTCTGTTATAATCTCAACTCCTAATTTTTGTGAACTTTCAGATTCTGCATGATGTTTACCAGTTAAAGCTGTTAAAGCCTCTGCTAATCCTATAAATCCAATTCCTAAAGTTCCTTGTTTTAAAACTGGTTCGACCTCATCATTAGGACCTAATTTATCACTACCTTCCCACATACCAGCCATTAATAATGGAAATTGTTTTGCAATAGCTGTACATTGGAATTTGTATCTATCATATAACTGTCTAGCAGCTACACCTGCATATTCTTCAAGCTTGTTCATAAAAATTTTCTTAACCGCTTTTTTATAATTAGCTGTCATATATTCCTCAGAACCTCTACCTAATTCAAATTTACATCCTGTTTTTTCTTGTGCCTCATAAGCAGATTCTATAGCTAGTTTAGGTAAATTCAAAGTTGTAAAAGATAAATTACCTCTTCCTATTGAAGTTTTTTCTCCATGTCTATTTTCAAATACCCTTGTTCTGCATCCCATTGTTGCACATTCATATTTAAATCTTTCAGGATCTTCAGCTTTCCATTTTTCATGTTGATTAAATGTAGCATCCAAATTCAAGAAATTAGGGAAAAATCTTTTAGCAGTTACTCTACAAGCTAATTTATATAAATCATAGTTTTTATCTTCAGGTAAATAGTTTACTCCACGTTTTTTCTTCCAAATTTGAATTGGGAATATTGGAGTTTCATTATTTCCAACTCCTCTTTCTGTTGAAAGTAAAATTTCTCTTATTATACATCTACCTTCTGGTGAAGTATCTGTACCATAGTTAATTGAACTAAATACAACTTGATTTCCACCTCTTGAATGTATAGTATTCATATTATGTATAAAGGCTTCCATTGATTGATGAACTCTTGAAACTGTATTATTAATTGCAAATTGTAAATCACGTTCTTCACCTTTTAAATCTTTTATATCTTTTTTAATATAATCTTCTACTTGGTAATCATAATATTTTGATAAATCATTACCTGTAAATTCTTCCAATTTTTTTATTTCTTCTACAAAAGTCATTTTTACATATGGAGCTAAGTAATAATCAAAAGCTGGAATAGCTTGTCCGCCATGCATTTCATTTTGTACAGTTTCCATTGAGATGCACCCTAATATACTTGCTGTTTCAATTCTTTTAGCTGGTCTTGATGCACCATGACCTGCTTTAAAACCATTTTGTAAAATTTTATCTAATGGATGTTGTAAACAAGTTAATGATTTTGTTGGATAATAATCTTTATCATGAACATGTATGTAACCACCTTTTACAGCTTTTCTTGATTCATCTGAAAATAGGAAATCATCAACAAATGGTTTTGTTGTTTCAGATGCAAATTTCATCATCATTCCTGCTGGTGTATCTGCATTCATATTGGCATTTTCTCTTGTTATATCATTAGCTTTTGCACCTATAATATCTAGGAATATTTCTTTAGTTTTTGATTTTCTTGCTACATCTCTATTATATCTATATGTAATATAACTTTGTGCAACTTCTTTTCTTGATGTTGTCATTAATTTTTTTTCTATTAAATCTTGTATTTCATATACTGTTACTTGATTTTTGTCTTCTAATTGTTTTTCTACACTATTTGCCACTTTATTAGCTAATTCAACATCAACACCACCTTGTGTTTGAGCCATAGCTAATGTTATAGCTTTTACAATCCTCTCACCATTAAATTCTACTAATCTTCCGTCTCTTTTTATAACTTGCATAACTACACACATCCCTTTCTTTTGAGCATTTTTTATTTTGATTTATTTTATTTTTATGAGCATATTATACATTAAGTATTTTTGTTTTTTTGTTGCTTTTGCAACATATTATGAGTTTTTTTGTTGGTGTTAATCGGAATACAGTTCCCTCTAAGTAAAAAAAATTCTAGAAAAATTTATTACATTTTTGTTACATACTTATTACGTTTATTTTCCATAAAATGTTTCTTATTGATTAATTTATTTTTTTCTACTATTGCATTGTAAAACATTGAAAAATACTGTATAATATACATACTTTCAGGGGGATTTTTTATGAATATAAAAGAAAAAGAAATTTCAGAATTTTTTAGTGAATTTTCTAATAACTGCAAAAAAGTCATAACTAAGAAATTCGAAAAAAATGAAATAATAACTACATATATAGCTAAACGTAAACAATTATGTTTATTATGTTCAGGTGAAGCAGATTTAATTAGATATGATTTTAATGGTAATAAAACAATAGTTGAACATTACTTTCCTAATAATATATTTGGTGAAATTTTTTATAATGTAACAACTAATAATGAATTATTTGTAGAGTCCCGAAAAAACTGTGAAGTATTATTTTTTGATTATGAATATATTGAAGATAAGTGTACTATTACTTGTTCTTATCATAAAAAAGTTCTTCAATACTTACCAAATCTTCTTTTAGAAGAAATAAATTCTCTGAATACGCGAATTGAGATTTTAAGTAAAAGAACAATACGTGAAAAATTATTAACATATTTTAATATAATTTCAACAAAAAACATTAGTAAATCATTCACATTACCATTTTCATTAACAGATTTAGCTGATTACTTAAGTGTTGATAGAAGTGCTATGATGCGCGAAATTGGGTATTTGCGAAAAGACAAAATCATAGATAAAATTGGAAACAAAATTACATTATTATACTAACTTTACTATATTATTTATTAATAAAGAATACTATAAAAAAACGAACTTTATTATAACTAACACCATAAAATATTTTTTATGGTGTTAGTTATAATAATTAGTTCGTTTTTTATTTCTTAATAATTGTATTTATTATTATTGATTGTTATTTTTATTATTATATTTTAGTTCCACATTCTCCACAGAATTTTGCTGTATCAGATAATTTTGTTCCGCAATTTGGGCAAAATTTTCCTGCTGGTTTTTCTGGTTTTTTAGTTCCGCATTCTCCACAGAATTTACCTGTCACAGTTGTATTGCAATTTGGACAAACCCATCCATCAACTGTACCTTCTGGTTTGCTTTCTACAACTTCATCAGTTTGTTTTTGATTTTGTTCTTGACTTTCTGTTGATTGTTGTGTTTGTTCTTGTGGTTGTGATTGCTCTGGTTGTTGATTATTCATTACTGGTTGAACTGGTGTAGCATTTTGCCAAGGACCTTGAGCAGCTCCTCCCATCATTCCACCTGTTGCCATATTCATCATACCAATACCCATGAAACCATTTTGTGCTCCACCTGCATTATTAGCTGCATCTTGAACAGCATTTGCATATGCACCAACAAGTTTTCCTTGTTGCATCATAGCATTTGAACTTAATTCATAATCATCTATTTTCTTTTCTGATTCTGGATCTAATGTTACAGACTCAACAGCAAAAACTTCTATTGATAAACCTCTTTTTCTAATAGGTTCATCAAAAACTTTTTCATCCATTATTTCTTTTATTTCATCAGTATTACTTGGTAATTCTAATACTGGAACTTTATGTTTTGAATTTCCTAATTCATTTAACACATTTTGGAATGTTGCAACAACTTCTGAACGAATTTGTTCTGTTATTTCACTTTTATAATATACATCTTTTGTTCCACCTATAGCATTCATAAATAATGCTGGATTTACTAATCTAAATGTATATGTACCAAAACATTTTACTTCAACTCTTAATGGTGTTATTGTTCCTGTCATTTGATTTGGTATAGCATGTGACCAATCTTGATAAGGAATTGGTGCAGGTGTACCAAATTTATTTTTTGTAATCTCTTTTGTATTAAAGAAAAATACAGATTGTTCTTTTGCTGTAGCACCATTATATGTAAAACGTTGCCACATTTCTTTAAATACATCACCAAATTGTCCTGCAAAAAAAGATGGGCTTGATGAAGTATCAAATGTATATAATCCTTCTTCAGCTGTAGCATCTATTATTTTACCGTTATCATAAATAACAGCGCATTGTCCTGGTCCTACTATAATAGTACTTTTATTTGTTATAACCCCTGTTGGAGTAGTTTTTCTCATCATTAGAATATCATTTCCTAAATCTTCACATCTAATGGCTTCTTTCCATTGATCATGTAGTGTGCTTCCTATAGCACCTGCTGCTGCTTTAATTAATCCCATAATTTTACCTCCTATTTTTTTGTTATCTTTTATATTATACAATATTTTATTTTGATTAACAATGTTTTATTAACATTTTTTTCAAAAGTCATCACTTTTTATTACAATTCATATTCTTATATTTAAAACTATAAAATATGCTAAATAAAATATACCAAAAGGAATTTGTATATAGCTAAAAAATAAATGCTCAAATATTTTAATATATTTACATTAATAATCTTCCTTATAAGAAACCATATACCAATTTTTCAAATTAACTGGTTCTACATAAGTCCCACAATAAGAACAATTTCCTGCTCCTAACTTTCCTAATGGTGCACCACAATTAGGGCAACTTACTGTTAATACATTTTCATTATGCTTAAATTTACTTTCATCATATACATACACAAATTCAGTAGTATATCTTGTTTGTTTTTTCAAACTTCCATTATATTCTTTCTTCTTATTACTTTTACTTGTATCTGTATAATAGTATTCTACTGTACTAGAAATTTTAATAGTAGCTTTACCTGCAGATTTCAAATAATCTTTAATAGCATGAGCATGAAATTTAACCTCATCATATTTAATATCAATATTACTATTTTTTAAATCAGTAATCTTTTCTCTTAAAGATGGATATATATATATTAAATCATTATCATTTTTTATTTTACTTATATCCTTATCTTCTATACTATTAAAAATTTTTATCATATTATTTTCAACTTTAGAAAATAAAAAATCCTTGTTGAAATCATTAAAATCTCTAATTATAGTTGGTTCTAAAAGTTTTGTTATACCACTAACATTTTTCACTCTAGTATATTCTTGCTGTTCTATATTCTTAGCATTTTTGGCTGCTTGCACTAATGTTTTCATATTTGCTGGTCCAACTATTTGTCTTGTCTTATAATATATTATACCTATTATTATCCCTACTGCCACAACTAAACCTAAACACGCTCCTAAAAAACCTATTATAAAATTCATAAATTTTCAAGAAAAACTTGAGTCCCCCTTTCTTATAATATTAATTATTTTAATATTATATTTTTTCCATTCTTTTGTCAAATAATTTTAATATTATTATTTTGCTAACAAAAAATATAGATATAATTTTATTTAATTATATCTATATTTTTATTTCTATTTAATTTCTGCACTAATTAATTATATATTAATTTACTTTATATTTCTATATTTTATGAAACTTCCTAAACTTATTACTGCAAATACTATTATAGCCATTATTATAATACTATCATTTGTACCAGTTTGAGGTAAATTTCCATCCGGATTTGTCACTATAGTACCAGATTCTCCTTTTTCAGGCACTTCTTCATATTCATTATCTGGATTTGATGGTTCTCCTGGGTTTGATTCATCTCCTGGTTTTGATCCTTCTCCTTGGTTTGATTCATCTCCTGGTTTTGATCCTTCTCCTGGGTTTGATCCTTCTCCTGGGTTTAATCCTTCTCCTGGGTTTGATCCTTCTCCTGGGTTTAATCCTTCTCCTGGTTTTGATCCTTCTCCTGGATTTGATTCATCTCCTGGGTTTGATGGTTGTGTTGTTCCCCATGGATTTCCTTCAACTAGTCTTAAACTACTAATTGGCATTATTAAATAACTCTCATATCCTGTAGCTTTTACATATATACTAATATATTTATCACTATCTATATCACTATTTGTAATTTCGTCTACTACTGTTGTTTTTGTTCCATCAACAACTAATTTATTATTACTATTTTTTACCAAATTTGTATTTTCAGTAATTTCATTTCCTTGATCATCTTTGAATTTAAAAGATTGATCTGATATGTAATATCTAATATCAGTAATGTTTCCCGCACTACTTACTGCCTTTACATAAATTGTGTTAGCTGCATCATCTTTTTCTTTACGTAATTCTATTGCTATTTTATTTTCTGTATCATTTACATCTTTAATTACTATACCTTCAACTGATTGTGCACCAGCAGTATTTTCAGCAAATATGTAATATACTCCTGCACTTTCTACATCTTTAGAAACTTGTATATCCCTAGTTCCTGTAAAACTTAAATTTTCCCCAACATTACTAAAATCTGCACATTTAAGTGGTACATCTGATTTAGCAATTTTAATTGTTTTAATATCATAATTTGTATCTTTTACATTAATACTTATTTTTTTGTTGTCAGCAGTTAATTTAATAGTTATTGTATTTTCAATAGTTACCGGAGCTTTCAATGTTTTAGAAACGTATGCTATTGCATAACTATCATCAGCTGTTCTAGCAACACATAAAGCACTGTATGTAACATCTGCTGTAACTTCTGGTATGTTTATAGTACTATTTATTTGTTTTGAATCTGATGAATACATATCTGTTATTGAATTTGCAGTATACCAATTTATTACATTATCCATATATTGTATTTTTTCTTCATTAGTTGCTTCACTTCCTGGTTTTTGATATGGCATTGTACCTGCTGCCCAATACAAATTATATCCTACATATTCTGAACTTAAAGTTCCTGTTAATGTTAATGAATTTTGTTCTTTGTTATACTGAATTGTCATTCCAAATCCATTTCCAGAATCTGCAGTAGTTGTTAGTATAGGTACTATTAAATTTCCTATTAACATTATTACTATTGTAAGTGATATTATTGATGTATATTTATATATTTTTCTATTATTAAATTTCATAATACGTCCTCCTTTTTTATCAACTCTATTAATTATACCATATTTTTCAAGTCTTTTCAAGCTTTTTAAAGTTTTTAAAATATACCTATGTGACTTGTAAGTGAAAATGTCCAAAATTTTAAAATCATTTGTAAGTAAAAATG
>OIGD01001369.1_pt1 | contig 23065 bp, 12 predicted proteins | sample 1582211 | NCBI WGS metagenome assembly OIGD01 (sample SAMN04414078, study PRJEB24778) | human gut metagenome | material: faecal | host: Homo sapiens
GTTAGTCAGTTCGGCTTATGAACTGAAAGACAAAAACCGCATCGAGTTACTGCGCAAGTACCTCGACCGTTATCCGGATACTCCCTACGCCAACCGAATCTATTCGCTGCTGGCTTCCTGCTACTTCTACGAAGGGAAATATGATGAGGCCCTGGCACTCTTCAATTCTACCCGGCTCGATCTGCTGGGAAATGAGGAACGCGACGACCGCACCTACCAACTGGCAACCTGCTACATGAAGACTGATAATCTGAAAGAAGCCGCCATCTGGTTCGAAACGTTACGTGCCAGCAGCCCCAAGTATGCAAAGGACTGTAGTTACTATCTCGCTTATATCCGCTACACTCAGAAGCGTTATGATGAAGCGTTGAAAGACTTCCTTCCTTTGCAGGACGACCCGAAGTACAAAGAACTCGTACCTTACTACATAGCAGAAATCTATGCTATCAAAAAGAACTATGATAAGGCGCAGATCGTAGCACAAAACTACCTGTCGGCCTATCCGAACAACGAGCACGCTGCCGAGATGTACCGCATTCTGGGAGACGCTTACTACCATTTCGGACAATATCACCAGGCAGTGGAAGCATTCACCGGCTATCTGGACAGAGATCACTCTGCTCCCCGCCGGGATGCACTTTATATGCTGGGACTCTCCTATTACCAGACAAAAGTCTACTCCAAAGCAGCCGAAATGCTGGGACAAGTGACGACCGCCAACGATGCCCTGACCCAGAATGCTTACCTGCACATGGGACTCTCTTACCTGCAACTGGCAGAAAAAAACAAGGCACGTATGGCTTTCGAACAGGCAGCCGCCTCCAATGCCAACCTGCAGATTAAGGAACAGGCCGCTTACAACTATGCACTTTGCCTGCACGAAACATCCTACTCCGCTTTCGGTGAATCGGTTACTGCTTTTGAAAAATTCCTCAATGAATTCCCGACTTCTCCGTATGCCGAGAAAGTAAGCAACTATCTGGTAGAAGTTTATATGAATACCCGCAGCTACGAAGCTGCTTTAAAGTCAATCGAACGGATTGCCAAGCCGAGTGCACAAATCATGGAAGCCAAACAAAAGATTCTCTTCCAACTGGGTACACAGTCATTTGCCAATACCAATTTCGAACAGGCTCTCCAATATCTGAACCAGTCCATCGCCATCGGGCAATACAACCGCCAAACAAAGGCGGACGCTTATTACTGGTGCGGAGAATCTTACTACCGACTCAACCGGATGATGGAAGCCGCCCGCGATTTCAACGCTTATCTGCAACTGACCACGCAGCCAAATAATGAAATGTATGCGCTCGCCAACTACAACCTAGGATACATTGCTTTCCATCGTAAGGACTATACACAGGCAAGCAATTACTTCCAAAAGTATATCCAACTGGAAAAAGGCGAAAACAGAACAGCGCTTGCAGATGCCTACAACCGTATCGGAGACTGTCATCTGAATGTACGCAACTTTGAAGAAGCCAAGCACTACTACTCGCAAGCCGAACAAATGAATACTCCTTCCGGCGATTACTCCTTCTATCAGCTGGCACTGGTATCCGGTTTACAGAAAGACTATACCGGCAAAATCACTCTTCTGAACAGACTGGTCGGCAAATATCCTTCTTCTCCGTATGCTGTGAATGCCATTTACGAGAAAGGACGTTCTTATGTACTGATGGATAACAACGGTCAGGCTATTACCTCTTTCAAGGAATTGCTGGAGAAATATCCCGAAAGCCCCGTCAGCCGGAAAGCTGCGGCTGAAATCGGTTTGCTGTATTATCAGAACGGCAACTTCGACCAGGCAATCAATGCGTACAAACAAGTGATTGAGAAGTATCCGGGCAGCGAAGAAGCCCGCCTGGCAATGCGCGATATGAAATCTATCTATGTAGATTTGAACCGTATCGATGAATTTGCGGCTTTAGCCAATGCGATGCCGGGACACATCCGCTTTGACGCCAGCGAACAGGATTCGCTTACTTATGCGGCTGCCGAAAAGATTTATGCACGTGGCAGAACAGAAGAAGCCAAGAGCAGCCTTAATAAATATCTGCAAACCTTCCCGGAAGGAGCATTTAGCCTGAATGCACATTATTATCTCTGCCAGATTGGAAACGAGCAGAAGAATTATGATATGGTGCTCCTCCACTCCGGAAAATTGCTTGAATATCCGAATAATCCATTCGCAGAAGAAGCGCTGATCATGCGTGCGGAAGTACAGTTCAACCAGCAACAGATGGCGGAAGCTCTGGCAAGCTACAAGATGCTGAAAGAAAAAGCGACCAATGTAGAACGCCGCCAGCTTGCCGAAACCGGCATCCTGCGCTGTGCCTTCCTGCTGAGAGACGATGTGGAAACAATTCATGCAGCAACCGAGGTGCTGGCTGAAGCCAAGCTTAGTCCGGAACTAAAAAACGAAGCTCTTTATTATCGCGCAAAAGCTTATAAGAATCAGAAAGCGGACAAGAAAGCATTGGATGATTTCCGCGAACTGGCCAAGGATACCCGCAATTCTTATGGTGCCGAAGCTAAATACCAGGTTGCCCAAGCACTTTACGATGCCAAAGAATATGCGGCGGCAGAAAAAGAGCTGCTCAACTACATCGAACAGAGTACGCCACACGCTTATTGGCTGGCACGCAGCTTTGTCCTCCTGTCGGACGTATATGTCGCTATGGGTAAAGACCTCGACGCACGCCAGTATCTGCTGAGCCTGCAACAGAACTACCAGGGCAATGACGATATCGAGAGCATGATTGAAGACAGACTAAAGAAACTAAACAAGTAAAGATGAAAAGTATGAAACGAACTCTTTATATAGCAGGAGGATTTACACTGGCATTTCTGATGCCGTTCAACCTTCAGGCACAGAATACTCAGCCGAAAGATACGACCATGAACCGCACGGTCGTCGTAGAACAGGAATATAATCCGGACATTCTGGATGCTTCCAAAGTGAATGTGCTGCCCAAAGTGGAAGAACCTACCGTCAGCAAAAAGGAAGTGGAATATGCCACTACTTTCTTCCCGGCTACCTCCATTCCTGCCGACCTGATGCGTCCCTATGTAGGAACGGAAGTGCAGCCCGGCAGCAAGCCCGGATATATACGCGCCGGATATGGAAACTACGGTAATCTGGATCTCCTTGCCAATTACCTGTTCCGTCTGTCGGACAGGGACAAACTGAACGTCCGCTTTCAGATGGACGGAATGGATGGCAAACTGACCATGCCGGAAACAGACACGAAATGGAATGCTTATTATTACCGTACCCGTGCGAATATCGATTATATCCACCAGTTCAATAAGGTGGATTTCAACATCGCCGCTAATTTCGGACTCAGCAATTTCAACCTTTCTCCGGTTCAGCCCGGCAAGCAGAAGTTTACTTCAGGAGACTTCCATCTGGGAGTAAAATCGACAGATGAAAATTATCCCATACAGTTCGAAGCGGAAACCAATCTGATGATGTACAACCGTCAGAACAATAACACTTTCTTTTTCAATGACAAAGTCGGAGAAACACAAGTGCATACCAAAGGATTGATCAGCGGCGCTATCAGCGACGAACAGAGCATCAACATCGGATTGGACATGCGTAATCTCATCTACAATAAAGACCTGAAACTTGCTGACGACCTCCAGGTATATGAGAACCGTACCGCTCTGGCACTGAATCCGCATTATAAACTCAGCAGCGACAGCTGGAATCTGCGTGCAGGAGCCAATGTGGATATCTCATTCGGCAGCGGTAAATCATTCCGCGTGTCTCCGGATGTAATAGCACAGTATATCTTCTCCGACAGCTACGTACTCTATGCGCAAGCTACCGGAGGCAAGCTGGTCAACGATTTCCGCAGACTGGAAACGATCTGTCCTTATGCCTTGCCGGCAGGCCCTATTCTCGATACGTACGAACAGCTGAATGCAGCAATAGGATTTAAAGCGAGTCCTTATCCCGGATTATGGATTAATCTGTATGGCGGTTATCAGGATTTGAAAGACGATTTCTTTGAGGTGCAGGAGGAAATGGATTACAACAACAATCCCTCACTTCCCGATGGTGATGGTCAGGGAGAGAACACTCCGTCTCCGGTCACAGCACATCAATATCTGAATCTGGAATTCAGCAATACCAACAACTTCTACGCCGGTATGAAGATCAGCTATGAATACAAAGACCTCATTGCATTGTCCGCTGCTGGAACTTACCGTAACTGGGATGCGAAAGAAAAATACAGCCTGTATATGAAACCCGCCTGCGAAATTAATTTCAGCGCAGACTTCCGCCCGATCACAGGACTGAATATCAATCTCGGTTACGATTATATCGGACGCACAAAGGTAGAAGGCATTAAAGCCGCAGCAGTCAGCGACCTACATGCCGGAGCCAGCTATAATGTGTTCAAAGGAGTATCCGTGTATGCCCGGATTAATAATATCCTCAATAAGAAATACCAGTATTATCTGGGCTATCCTACAGAAGGTCTTAACTTCCTGGGAGGATTAAGCTTCAGCTTCTAGACAAGACATATTCTCCAAAGAGAAGAACCAATCAGATGCCCATCCTGTTATTGCCTATGTGCAACATAACAGGATGGGCTTTTTTATTGTTCCTTACAAAGCCTCCTTTTCCATTCCGTCTATAATTTTGTATCAAGGTCTACCCATTTGTTACAGATAGTGTTTCTAGCTATTTGTGCACCTAATTTGGTGAATATTGCACGTCCATTTTTCACATCACCCCTAATTTTGCATCATCATTAAAAGATAAATGAAGTTAACCTTATTGCACATAAGCAAAGGATATATTTAGAAACTGAAGAGAGAATAAAGAGAATAAAAGTCACCCCCAACCCGGTTGACCTAACTATAAACTAAATATATTATTAACCTATCAAATTAAACAGTATGAGAAACGCGCTCAATTTAAGATTCTGCTTTCTTGTTACGTTTCTTTTATTCATACCGTTGATGTATGCCTTGCCCCCGGAAGGTATCACAATTAAGGGTAGAGTAACGGATGAAACACTCAAAGAAGGCGTTCCCGGAGCTAATGTGACTGTGAAAGGCACGAGCATTGGGACAATCACAGACTTTGACGGTAACTTTACGATCGTCGCCCCAAACAAAAAATCCGTATTGAACATTTCCTTTATCGGGTATGTAACCCAGGAGATCGTGGTCGGAGACAGGACAATCATCAATGTTTCCTTAAAAGAAGATGCACAGAACCTCGGTGAAGTGGAAGTTGTAGCTATCGCCTACGGTAATCAGGACAAGCGCATGCTTACCAGTGCCGTCTCCTCCATTGACAACAAAGAGCTGATCAAATCTCCGGCAACAAGTATCACGAACCTCCTCGCAGGAGCATTGCCGGGTGTATCTTCCGTACAGACTACCGGACAACCAGGTAAAGATGCTGCTGCCATCTACGTACGTGGTGTCGGTTCATTAAATGATTCACAATCCAAGCCCCTGGTTTTAGTAGACGGAATAGAACGTGAGTTTTCACAAATCGACCCGAACGAAATCGAAAGTATTTCAGTATTGAAAGACGCCTCTTCCACCGCTGTATTCGGAGTAAGAGGTGCTAATGGCGTTGTATTGATCACCACCCGAAGAGGTAAAGCAGGCAAAACGCAGATTTCCGCCAGCACCAAACTGGGTCTGCAACAACCCATCTCACTGGTAGAGCAGACCGGAAGTTACGAGTTCGCACGCTTCTGGAATATGAAGCAGGAGATGGACCACGTTACGAATCCTAAGTTATACTTCACTCCGGAACAGGTAGAAGCCTATCGCACCGGCTCAGACCCCATCATGTATCCCAGTATGGACTGGAAGAAGTATATTTTTAATAATATCTATCTTCAAAGCCAGAACAACCTAAATATCTCCGGCGGTAGCGATAATGTACGATACTTCATCTCAGTAGGTTATACTTATCAGAACGGACTTCTGAAAGAACTTCCCGGACAAATGTACGACAATAACTATCGTTACAACCGCTATAACTACCGCGCCAATATCGATGCCAATCTGACCAAGACCACTTCGATGAAACTCGGTGTCGGTGGTGTTTTAGGTAAGATACAGGAACCGCGCAGCGTCGTTTCGGGTACAGGAGAAGACCAAAACCCCTGGGTAATCGCACAGATCTGGTCACATCCGTTTGCCGGACCGGGATTTATCAACGGAGTACGTACACTGATTCCTAAAGATATGGTTCCGCTGGGAGAAGTGATGCGTGACGGTATGTTCGTATTCTACGGACAAGGTTACAATCAAACGTATGACACGACATTGAATCTGGATTTAGACATCACACAGAAACTGGACTTTATCACTCCGGGACTGAGCGTTTCCGTGAAAGGTGCTTACGACAATAAATTCAAACTGGAAAAAGTACGTACGGGAGGCGCCATCGAAGCGCAGACTGTGTACTACAAATCATACTTTGACACCAACGGTACGATGTCACAGACCGATCCCGACTACGATAAATCACTTATCTATGTACCCAGCGGCAGCGATACTCCGCTCACTTACTCGGAAAGCAGCGGACGCGGACAGAACTGGTATCTGGAAGGACGTATCAACTATGACCGTACATTCGGCGACCACAGAATATCCGGTCTGTTCCTTTACAATCAGTCGCGTAACTATTATCCGGACAGCTACACTTATCTGCCCCGTAACTACGTAGGATTGGTAGGACGTGCTACTTATGCCTATCAAAGTAAATATCTGCTCGACGTAAACGTCGGCTACAACGGTTCGGAGAACTTTGCTCCGGGCAGCACACGTTTCGGTGTATTCCCTTCCTTCTCTGCCGGATGGATCGCAACTGCCGAGAAGTTTATGGAAAACCAGAAAATCGTAGACTACCTAAAACTCAGAGCATCCTGGGGACGTGTAGGTAACGACAAGGGAGTAGACTCACGCTTTATGTACATGCCTGCCGTATGGGGATCATCGGGCAGTTACAGCTTCGGTGTGGACAATCCGATTTCCCAATCGGCAGCAGCCATCTCACGTATGGGTAACCCGGCAGTAACCTGGGAAACAGCCGACAAGCAGAACTACGGTATTGATCTTAAGTTCTTCAACAGCCGCCTGTCCGCTACCTTCGACTACTTTATCGAACACCGCACAGGCATTCTGATCTCTCCGGAATCGACCCCAAGCATCATCGCAACTGCACTGCCTAACCTGAACATTGGTAAGGTAGACAACCACGGTTACGAAGTTTCTCTCGGCTGGCGCGATAAGATCGGAAAGGATTTCACCTATAATGTGGATGCCAACGTCTCTTTCGCACGCAACAAAATCCTCTATATGGACGAAGTGCCCAAGCAATTCTCTTATATGAACCAGACCGGTGGCTCTACCGGACGCCAGACCGGAGTATACAACTACATCCGTCTCTATCAGTACAGCGACTTCATCACCGGAGCCGACGGCGAACTGACCTTAAAGCCGGAACTGCCTCAGCCTTATCAGAAGGTATATCCGGGTGACGCCATGTACGCCGACCTCAATGGAGACCACATCGTGGACGGTAATGACAAGAGCGTAGCAGGTTATGCTACCCGTCCGGAATACGTTTTCGGTATGAACATGGGATTCGACTGGAAAGGATTCAACTTCACCATGCAATGGGTGGGTTCCAAGAACGTTAACAGAATGTATGACATCGAATACCGTATCCCTTATACGAATGCCGGAAAGCGTGGTTTGCTGACTTACTTCTACGACGGTTGCTGGACTCCGGAAAACCAACTGGGAGCTGTTTATCCACGTCCGTCGGAAGAATCGGAAAGCTGGAACTCCGAACCCTCTACCCTCTGGTTGGTGGATGCTTCCTATCTCCGCTTGAAGAGCCTGAGCTTCGGTTATACCATCACCGGAAAGAAATTCCTGAAGAAACTGGGCCTCAGCTCACTCGGATTAAACTTCAGCGGCTACAACCTGCTGACCTTCTCACCGCTTAAATATCTTGATCCGGAAAGTGATCCTAACCGATTCGGAGATTATCCGCTGATCAAAGTATATAGCTTCGGTTTAAATCTTAACTTCTAAAAAACGACTGTATGAATAGAATAATAAAAGGACTCGGAATAGCATTAGGTTGCGTACTGATAGCCTCCTCCTGTTCTGAAATCAGCTTCGGGGATAAATTTCTGGGCGACCAGCCTGAGAGTTCCGGAGCGACTACCGAAGAAATGTTCTCTTCGAAAATAAATGCCGAAAAGGTGCTGACCAAAGCATATACCGGATTACCTTATGGGCTACCGACCGGCTCTGACTACAAATTGGGTGTGAACATACTTGAATCAATCACAGACTTATGTTACAGTTTCCGTGACAATATCAGTGATGGGCCTGTCAAGCTCTATTACAACGGAGCACTCAGTGCCAACAACGTCCCAAAGAATTCTGCTTACCGTTATGGAAGCAAGTCTGACTGGACCACCATCCGTTACGCTTGGTTATATATCGAGAACGTAGAGAAAGTGCCCGACATGACAGCCAGCGAGAAAAGTGAACGGATCGCGGAAGCCAAAGTTTTGATCTCCCTCTGCTATTTCGAAATGCTGAGATATGTAGGCGGTGTGACATGGCTGGACCACTATGTAGACGTAAACGAGACAATGAATTTCCCCCGTATCACTTTTGCCGAAACGGTAGAGAAGATCGTAGGATTGCTCAACGAAGCCATCAACTCCAATCTGGCCTGGAAAGCCGAGAAAGCAGATGACGGACGTATGACCCTGGCAGGAGCGATGGCATTAAAGTTCAAGGTATTGCAATGGGCAGCCAGTCCGACTTTCAACTCAAACACCAAATGGCATCCGGAAGCAGACGAATATACCTGCTACGGAAATTACAGCGACCAACGATGGAAAGATGCCGCCGAAGCAGGCGCAGCCTTTTTCACAGAATTACAAAAACGGCACGAATACGAACTGATTCAACCTACGGAAGAGACGCACCGGGCAAGACGTCTGGCCTATCGTCAGGCCTACTACAACCGCGGCGGAACAGAAATATTAATCTCTACCCGTCAAGGATATGGCTCCGATGTTCACAGCAGCTTTATCGGCCAACGTTATTACAGCGGCCCTACATTGAACTATGTAGATATGTTTCCGTGGGAAGACGGAACTGATTTTCCGGCAAATTTCGACTGGAAGTCACCCTCCAAGCAACCGTTCTTTACAAAAGGCGAAATGGTGCCCACCCGCGACCCACGTCTGTATGAAAATGTAGCTTGTCCCGGAGACACCTACTGCAACGGAACAACAGCTCCTGTTTATATCAACCATGCCGACTACAAAGACGGTAGCGGATTCCTGATCATGAAGTACATCTTACAGGAAAACAACGATCGCGAAGGTCCGGTACAATGGTCACACACCCGTCTGGCGGAAATCATGCTGGGATATGCGGAAGTACTCAACGAAGTCAACGGACGCCCTACCGACGAGGCTTACAAAATGGTAAACGATGTACGAAAGAGAGTAGGTCTGCCGGAACTTTCCAAGACGATGAATCACGATCAGTTCCTCGAAGCAGTACTGAGAGAAAGAGCACTCGAATTAGGATTTGAAGAAGTACGCTGGTTCGACCTCGTTCGCAGAGACCGTCAGAGCGACTTCAAGAAGAAGTTGTACGGACTCAGAAGCAGAGGTAACGACCTGAACAATCCGACTGAGTTCACCTTCGAGAAGATCGAACTGGGAGACCATTACTGGGCTACCAACTGGGATACCAAGTGGTATCTGGCTCCGATTCCTCAGGAGGAAATCAACAAGCAATATGGAATGACCCAAAACCCGGGCTGGTAAATGACACGTTAACTAATATCGTTTGAACAATGAATAAAATAAATTATATATTAATCACTCTGCTCCTGGGAGGTTCGGTATCCCTGAATGCACAGACATCGAAAGCTGCTTCGGAAATGCAGCTGGCAGATACACTGAGCATCGGCTACCAGATGAACGTATCTTCCCAGACCAGCAGTTACTCTATCAACGGAGTCAATGCTTCCGCATTCGAAAAATCCCCGTACATAGATATCAGCAAAGCTTTGTATGGAAAAGTGGCAGGTCTGAATGTATATCAGGGTACAGGCTCGTCAGCCGATAACGTATCCACCCTCTCTATACACGGAAATGCCCCGCTAGTATTAATTGATGGTTTCCCACGTGATATCAGTGACATCACTTCGATGGAAATCGAATCATGCTACGTTCTGAAAGATGCGGCAGCCGCTGCTCTCTACGGTATGCGTGGTGCGAATGGAGTAGTACTGATTACGACTAAACGCGGAATAAGCAATGGTCTGAAGGTAAATGTGGACTATAATTTCGGTGTCAATACCCAATTCCGTTCTCCGGACTTCGCAGATGCCTATACGTATGCGAACGCCCTTAACACCGCATTAAGCGGAGACGGTCTGCCTGCACGCTACAATGCACAGGAACTGGATGCTTTCCGGACAGGAATCTATCCGTATGACTATCCGAATGTAGACTGGTGGAATGAAACGCTGAACAACACAGGATTGACCCACAACCTGAAAATGTCTTTCAGCGGAGGTAGTGACAAGTTCCGTTTTTACACGGTAGTTGACTATTACCGGGATCGCTCCATGTTGAAGAAAAACACGGAAGATACACGTTTCGACACTACACCTACAGACACACGTCTGACCGTACGTACCAATCTGGACGTAAAAGTGACGGAAAGCACATTGCTGAAAGCCGGCATTGTAGGCAGACTGAAAGAATTCAGAGGTACCCGCTATGGACGCAGCGCTATTTTCAACAAAATCTATGGCATTCCATCCGCTGCATTCCCCATTCGCTATGAGAATGGCATTTATGGAGGTAGTTCTGTGTACGGAACCGGTAATCCGGTAGCTCTGTTGAAAGACTACGGACACATCCGTAACGTATACGGAACACTACTCGCCGACCTGAGCATCCGTCAGGATTTAAGTGCGTTGACCAAAGGGCTGGCAGCCGAAGCATCCGTCTCTTTCGATAATATCGGAGGAATGAATGAAACCACCAATAAAGAGTATCGTTACATGAACAGCAATGCAAGTATCACCAGCGATGGTACACTGGTGACAACTCCTGCCATTTATGGTACAGACTCCGAAACACTGGGACATACACAGCCTTTCGAAAGGCTGATGCTACGCAGCGATTTCCAGGCAAAGGTGGATTATAACCGCACTTTTGGCAAACATCAGGTGGGAGGAGCATTGATTTATGATATGCAGTCTGTTGTCAAAAACGGCAGAAACAACTCTCAGAAGAATCAGTCTGTGCTGGTGAACGCCACATATACTTACGACAACCGTTACAGCCTCAATGCCGTATTCAACCGCTCGGGATCAGCTTACCTGCCCGACGGAGACAAATACTCGAACTATCCTGCCGTTTCTGCTGCATGGATCGTCTCCAACGAAGCATTTATGGAAAAGGTGACACCGATCAATCTCTTTAAGATTCGCGCCTCTTACGGTCTGTCCGGATGGGACGGCAATCTGAGCCACGAACTATGGCGTCAGTCTTATGGCAGCGGCGGTGCCGGTTATAACTTCGGAGTGAATGCCGGAGGACAGTCCGGTGGCAGTGAAGGCGATCTGCCGGTTATCGGCCTGGTAGCGGAAAAATCACAGAAAGCGACTTTCGGATTTGATCTCGCTGCTTTTGATAATCGTTTGAATGCAACAGTAGAAGGTTTCTACGAAAAACGTTCGGATATACTTGTGTCAGGTGCCAATTCTACTTCCGGTATTATCGGTATCACAGTAGGTCAGGTGAACGAAGGAATCTATAAATACAAAGGAGTGGATGCTTCTTTGAGTTGGAATGATAAGATCGGTGATTTCCATTATGGTATTGGTGCTAGCATGTCATATCTGAATACAGAGGTAGTCAATGTAAACCAGGCATATCAAGAATACGACTACTTGTATACCAAGGGCAACCGTATCGGACAGATGTACGGCCTGGAAGCTATCGGCTTCTTCAACAGCCAGCAGGAAATCAACAACAGTCCGCAACAAACCTTCTCGGACGTAGCTCCCGGTGACGTGAAATACAAAGATCAGAACGGTGACAACCGCATCGACGAGAAAGACGTTGTGAAAATGTTCGGTTCATCTGTTCCACGCTTCTATTTCGGATTCAATCTGAACTTCTCATACAAGAGACTGGAGCTTTCCGCTGATTTCCAGGGAATGACCGGAGTCACTGTTTCATTGCTCAACAGTCCGCTTTATAGTCCACTTGTAAGCAATGGCAACATTTCAAATACATTCCTGAATGAAGAAATAAGCTGGACACCGGAGAATAAGACCAATGCAACCATGCCGAGACTGACTACTCAAGAAAACTTGAATAACTATCGCGCCAGCTCACTGTGGTACCGTGACGGTTCATTCCTGAAACTGCGTAACCTATTGGTAGCTTATACTTTCCCGAAATCGCAGACTCGCTTTGCCGACCTGAAAGTATTCGTACAAGGCACCAATCTGTTCTCATTAGACAATATCCATTTTGCCGATCCGGAACAACTTGGCATCGCTTATCCGTCGACAAGAAGTTATTGGGCAGGTATCAAACTTAATTTTTAATGCAAAGTAACAAATGAACATTATGAGAACCAAATACATACTCTTAACCATTTTGTCTTCGTTGGTCTTTGCTTCGTGCAACTACCTTGACTTTGATGAAACGAACAACCTGAAGACAAAAGAAGACATGTACAAGTATTTCGGTACAAGCAAATCAATGCTTACCCACGTATACTCATACATGCCACAAGGCTACCAACTGTTTGCGACCTCCGGCGGAATTTTCACCGAAGACAGATATTCCATGCGCGACTGTGCCAGTGATGACGGCGAATTCGGAGCCTATGCAGATAATATCCAGAATACCAATAACGGTAACTGGTCGCCTATTAAAACTTATGACGATTCATGGACCCTGTATCGCGGTATACGTGCTGCCAACAGCTTTATAGCAGAGATTGCCCAAGTGGACTTCACACGCTACGAGCACGACGGACAATATACAAACTGGATGAAGCAGCTGAAATATTTCCCTTACGAAGCCAGAGTGCTGCGGGCACACTACTTCTTTGAACTGGCACGCCGCTACGGTGACATCGCCATGCCATTGGAAGTACTGACTGAAGAGGAAGCCAATACAATCGGCAAGACACCATTCAGCGAAGTTATCAGCTTCATTGTCAGTGAATGCGACGACGCTGCCAATAACTTGCCGGACAGCTATGTAAACGAACCGGGAGCAGAAATCGGCAGAGTGACCAAAGGCTTTGCAATGGCAGTAAAGTCAAAAGCACTGCTATATGCTGCCAGTAAGCTACATAATCCTTCTATGGATACCGAATTGTGGAAAAAGTCTGCCAAAGCAGCAATAGATATTATCAACACAGGGCTTTACTCTCTCGACCCCCAGGAGAGTGCCAACAACCTCGACTCAAAAGAAGTTGTACTGATGAGGATCAATGGTGATGACTCGGACTTCGAAATGTTTAATCTCCCGCTTCGCATGACTGCGGGAACACGCACTTCCAGTCTTATCCCATACAGCAATTACCCATCACAAAACCTTGTGGACGCATTCGAGACAGTCAACGGTTACAAAGTAACCCTAGAAAACACAGGATGGGTTTGCGAAGACCCTGCATTTGACCCGCAATCACCTTATGAGAATCGTGACAAACGTTTCTACCGCGCTATTCTTGCCAACGGAATGTCGTTTAAAGACTACACCATTGAAACCTTCAAAGGTGGCGCCGACGACGGAATCGTATCACAAGGCGGTTCACCGACAGGATACTTCCTGCGCAAGTACATTCAGGAAGCTACTAGCTTTGAACCGGGTAAAGAAGCTGTCAGCAAGCATCATTGGGTGATTTACCGCTATGCGGAAACATTACTAACGTATGCGGAATCTATGGTCAACGCTTTCAATGATGTCAATTACACAGATGAGACTTATAAGTATTCTGCTCTGTGGGCTATCAATGAAGTGAGAAAGAATGCCGATATGCCGTTGATTCCTTCCATGGGAAAAGATGAATTCATGGAACGCCTGTACAATGAATGGCGTGTAGAGTTTGCTTTCGAAGATCATCGTTTCTGGGATGTACGGAGATGGAAGATTGCCGATACTACCCAGCGGGAACTATACGGAGTAAAGATCGAGAAGCAGGCGGACGGTACGTTCAACTTCTACAAGAACCTTTACGAAACCCGTAACTGGAGAGATTGCATGTATCTGTATCCGATCCCTCAAAGCGAACTATACAAGAATACAAACTTAAATCCTCAAAACACAGGATGGTAATTAATTGTCTAATCTAATATTTAAAAGATATATGAAAAAGTTATATAGCAACACGTTAATGCAACTGATTCTTGCACTGTGCACATTCAGTTTTGTAGCATGCCAGGAGTTCGACATCGACTCACAGCCGGAAGGTCCTCTCAATATCCAGATAGATGCTCTGGAGTCTTATACTGCTTTGGCAACTTCTCCAAGCAATGTAGTGTTCAACATCAGCTCCAACACTCCCTGGACGATTGAAAGCGACCAGCAGTGGTGCAAGCCGACTCCTTCGATGAGTGCAGCCAGCTCACTTGTGTCGGAGATTGTGGTGACAATGGAAAACAATACAGGAAAGAAAGCACGTACAGCCAAACTGACTATCAAGGCAGAAGGCGTTGAAGGCACCAAGGTAGTTACTATCGAGCAGGCTTCGAAAGAAGACCTGGTGGTGGTTCCTTACGATGAACTGGTACCGACAGAAGGCGGCAGCATTACCTTTACCATTGCTTCCAACAAAGCTTGGGAAATCATTCCTTCCACCGCTTTCCTTTCCAATATCGACAAAACATCCGGTACAGGTAATGAAGATGCCATAGCAGAAACCGTAACTGTGACGCTGCCTGCCAATGCAGGCGCCAAGAGAGCAGGCACGCTGACTGTAAAAACTGAGTTTGAAGAATACACCTTTACCATTACTCAAAATGGAGTGATCATTGAACTGGAAGAAGATCCCGAAAGTACAACAATCAGCATGCCCGGAACAGGCAGTGGTATGGAAAAGACTGTACTGATTCGCGCAAACAAAGAATGGAAAGTTGAAGTTCCTAAGGAATATCAGAGTTGGCTGAAAGCTGAGGCACTGAGTGAAACAGAGTTGAAAGTAACGACAACAACGACTAATAATCTGATGGTAAACCGTGTCGGCCACATCATTATGAAGACCAAAGAAGTCATCGACGGATTTGACGGCATTACGTTCGACATCAGTCAAGGTACTGCTTTCTGGAAAGAAGGAGGAGCAGATAACTATGTTGTGGATGAGGAAACCGGTTACATGACACTCTATGGCAGTGGAATAGTCACCAACTATTTATTCAAAAAAGGACGTCTCGCATTCGATTTCGAATCTATCAATTTAACCGGAGAAGATTGGATTGAGTTTAATATGTGGCCCAACTCAGGAAATACAAACTTCCATTTGCATTTCTACGCAAATAAAGAAAGTAACTTCACTTGTGGAGGTTCAGGCTTAAACTGGACTCAGAAAACATTTACCTGGACATCGGAACAAACGAATGTAGTGAAGAAGATTGAATTCCTTGTTGTCAACAAAGAAGAAGGTTCGAACGCATTAGTTCTTAAACTGATTATTGATGGTGTTGAGGTTGCCGTATTAGATAATAACATAACCGATCCTTATGCAACCGAACCGGGAGCACCTGTATACTTCAGGATGCATACCACAAATAAAGCTTCCAATTTCACCGTGAAGTCTATCACATGGGAACCAGTAGAATAATAACCGAACCCTAAAATTCAAGAGTATGAGATTAAATATCAGAAAATCAATAATTACAGGCATTTCTCTCGCTACATTGCTACCTGCATTCTCTTTATTGCAGAGTTGCGATGACAGTGAAGCAGAGAAATGGGTAGACCTGCGCTATAGAGTAGAAGACTCCTATCTGGTTGAAGCGAAAAATCCGGAACCAGTCTCCTTCCAGGTCAAGTCAACTGACCCGTGGGAAGTATTCGGAAAATATGATTGGTACACCATCTCACCCAGTACAGGTGAGGCAGGTGAGACCTACACCGTAACTGTTACCTGCAAAGAAAACACTGAATTGGACGACCGTATAGACACACTCAACATTAAAAGTGACTACTGGACCGGAAAAAGATTCGTTCTGACCCAGAAAGGTACTGCTTACCTGAATGTAGAAGGCGTGGATATGATCGACCAGGAAGGAAACAGCGAAACATTCAGCGTACTCAGCAATCAGAAATGGACTGCTAAAGTAACAGACGGTGATGTTTGGCTCTCCATCCAATCCGGAGCATCGGGCGAAATGAACGGAGAAATTACTGTCACCGCTTCACCGAATACAGGCGAACAACGTACCGGTATTGTAACCATCTATGACCGACACGGGAAAATAGCCAGAGAAGTACAATGTATACAAGACGGTGTATTGCTGACACCAGATACACCGGAAAACGGTAAGTGGTTTGCTATGTATGAACAGGCTCAGCAACTCACCATCCACGTAGAATCGAATGCAGAATGGGAAGTATCCAAAGAAAACGAAGCGGATGATACCTGGTATCACTTTGAAAAGACTTCATTCGACGGTTCTGCCGACATCGTGATTAACGTAGACGCACACGAAGGCTCTTCTGTCCGTACCGGAATTATCGTACTGAGCACCAAAGCTGCCGAAGGCGCTACTCCGCTTATGAAGACAATCAAGATCAAACAAGCGAATCCACAAAGACCTGTGGTTACTGAAGTAAACAGATCCATCAGCGGTGCTTACTACGGACCGGGTGGTTTAATGCCGGGTCATTACAGCTTCTATTGGGAACCGCTTGGCGACGCCAGTCTGACTACTTTCTTCTCTTGGAGCGGAAAAGCATTTGACGGAGGAGACGTAGAACTTCGCTTCCATATTCTGAGCAAACGGACTCAATTAAGTACAAGACCGTGGAACGGTGACGTATACAATGAGAACAGCGGCCGTGATGTAGATACCAGCAAGCCAAACGTATTATCATTCGAGATACGCGAAGCTATAGATGCCAATGATCCAACTCAATCATGGATTTACTCGGAATGGATTCTCAACGGTACAGTCATAGGAAAAGCAACCAGCGACGGTGTGATAGACGCTAACGGTACAAGTGATACTTACAAAGTACCATTCTCGGATACCAAAGATGGTGGTAATTTCTCGATGACAATTTCCGGCGGCAGTGCCACACTGACTAAATGGGAATACATCGCTCCACTAGTATGGGGAGACTAATTCTCTAAAGATAGTGATTGCCTGAACTCCCTCAATCAGGCAATCGCTTCTAACAAACTCAAAAATCAATAAAAAGAAAAGAGTATGATGAAAAGAAAAATATTACTTATACTGAACATGGCAATCATCGGATTTTCCACTGCTGCCTGTTCGGATGATGAGACCAATTACATCACTCCGGAAAAGAAATATCCGCTCACCGCTTTTGCCGTAGCAGTAAATAATGTGTCAGCGAATACGACTTCCTACTATCATGGGAAAATAGACCAGACAACCCACAGAGTGGAAATCGGTACGATCGAGGATGCCAATACCATCACCGGCGTAGACTATACGCTAATGAGCGACGGAGCCACCATCTCACCGGACCCGGCAACATTTGTACACAACTGGAAAAAAGAACAGACAGTAACCGTCACCACCGAAGACAATCAAACAACGACCTATACTATCGTACTGACCAAGTTTGACGACACCATGAAGGACGTTCTCTTCATGGACGAGTTTGACGTGGACGGCAATCCGGACCCGACCAAATGGGTACTCTGCCAGAAAGCAGGTTCCGACTGGAACGACGAAATGTCCGAAAGCTATGACCAGGCTTACGTAAAAGACGGCAGACTGATACTCAAAGCTGAAAAAATAGGCGACGAATACAAAGCCGGAGGTATCGAGACACAAGGCAAGTTTGACTTCACCTTCGGACGGGTAGAAGTAAAAGCCAAAATCACCAGTTACCCCAACGGTGCATTCCCCGCTATCTGGATGATGCCGAAGAAATATATCTATGACGGATGGCCGAATTGCGGAGAAATCGATATCATGGAACATGTGAAACAGGAATCCGCGATCCATCATACGATACATACTCACTACACGTATGATTTGAACATCAAAGATCCGTCCAACACCGCACAAGTAACTTGCAATTATCAGGACTGGAACATCTATGCTTTAGAATGGAGCGAAGACAAACTGACTTTCTTCGTCAATGGACAGGAGACTTTCTCTTATTCAAACCTGAAACTGGAGAATGAAGCAGAGGCCGTTTACGAAAGACTCTTCATTCTACCTCATCCTGAACATGGGATTGGGAGGAGACAGAGAGGGCTCATGGGCAGGCCCTATCGATGATGCCAACTTACCTGCCATCATGGAAATTGACTGGGTGAAAATAACCAAGTTAGATAAATAGGTTTTAAGGTAGGAGCCAAGGTTTTTAGGAACTTCTAAAGAAGGAGGAATGGAAGTATAGAGACTATTCAAAACTTTCATTCCTCTATTTGTTTTCGGGTATTAAATCTTTTTTACTTATTAAACATGAAACATTTATTATACGCATTATTAACGGCTGTAAGCATTTTATTCACTAGTTGCGGACCCTCTTCTAATACCAACAACCCACAGGTGCCCAATGTGCCTCAACCGCAGCCTCAGCCCCAACCGGAAGTCACCCAGAAAGTAGTTATCGGCTACCTTGCGCTTGACGACTGGGAGTTTGAAAGTTTATTTCCTACGATAGAATGGCAATATCTGACGCATATCAATGCCAGCTTTGCAAGGGTAAAAGCAGACGGCACACTCAACATCGATCCTGTCCGGAAGAGAATTGAAAGTGTACGTGAAACGGCTCACAAGCATAATGTCAAGATTCTGATATCTTTGGCTAAGAACAGTCCGGGAGAATTCACTACTGCCATCAATGATCCGAAAGCCAGAAAAGAACTGATACAGCAGATTATTGCATTCACTAAAGAATATAAACTGGACGGCTTCGACATCGATTATGAAGAATATGACAACTGGGATAAGAATTTCCCCTCATTATTGGTTTTTGCCAGAGGTTTATACCTGGCAAAAGAGAAAAATATGCTGATGACCTGTGCCGTCAACAGCCGCTGGCTTAATTACGGAACCGAATGGGAGCAATACTTCGACTATATCAACCTGATGAGTTATGACCGGGGAGCGTTTACCGATAAACCGGTCCAGCATGCTTCATACGATGACTTTGTGAAAGACCTCAAATACTGGAATGAACAATGTCGGGCATCCAAAAGTAAAATAGTGGGAGGACTTCCTTTTTATGGATATTCCTGGGAGGAAAGTCTGCAAGGCGCAGTGGATGACGTTCGTGGAATCCGCTATAGCGGCATACTCAAACATCTTGGAAATGAAGCAGCGGACAAGGATAATATAGGCAAGACTTATTATAACGGCCGCCCTACTATAGCCAACAAATGTAAGTTCATCAAAGAAAACGACTATGCCGGCGTGATGATCTGGCAATTATTCCAAGATGCCCACAATGATAACTATGACTTAAAGCTCATAAACGTTGTAGGCAGAGAAATGATGGAATAGACGAGATATACCGCTTTCTCTTATGCAGAAGACCCTATCCTGTTGTGCTTTTCACCTATTGTTATCAGATTTTTAATAGGAGATCTTCATCGTTCCACTCGAGTGATCTGATCTCATCACTAGAGTGAACAGATTTCTCCACTCTAGTGGCAAGATCGTTTCACCCGGGTGGAACGATGAAGATGTCGGTAAGAAAACATAAGTATATAGGCTTGATATGGCAAAGATATAAGGTATCCGAGCTACAAAGTACCTATTATTTGAAACTGATATATGAGATATTAACCCTCAAAAGGCAGACAGTTTTACCTACTTACGCAAGGAAAGGGAATGAGAGATGAGCAAAAAAGGAGGAGAGATAAGCTAAATTGAAGGCATTTTGCGTAGAAAACAATGAGAGATACCTTATAGAAGAAGTATCTCTCATTGTATATCACACTGATTATATGCTATTTACCTCATATAGAATGAGAGTATGAGACTAATATTTATTTTTTTATTTCTAGTATATGTTCCTAAGTCCAAGTTATCAATGCGATTTACTTATCCTGCTTCCTATAAGCGGAAGGAATCTCTCCTTTAATAGACTTGAAAACCTTACTGAAATAACGCAAAGAAGAGAAGCCGACCACTTCGGAGATTTCAGTAATGTTCATGGTAGTAGTAGTAAGTAACACGATTGACTGCTCAATGCGCTGCTTATTCACATAGTCTACAATCCCCATACCCGTGATGGCCTTCACTTTATTGAATAATAACGAACGACTGATACACATATTAGTAGCTATAAACGCAACATCCAGATCCGGATTACTCATATTATCCGCAATCAATGTATTCAATTTCAGCAGGAAAGTCTCATCCGCATTACTAAAGCTCACTTCCTTATGCGTCAAGAGCTTATCATCTTTATATCTTGCCCGTATCTGTTCGCGCTGCCTCAACTGATTATGAATCAATGCCAGCAAACCGTCTATTTCGAAAGGTTTCGGCAAAAAGGCGTCCGCTCCAGTCTTATAACCGGTATACATATTCTGAGAATTATGATAGGCGGTCAATAAGACAAAAGGAATATGGCTGATATCCAGATTAGTCTTCACTTCCCGGCAAAGTTCAAACCCATTCATCCGAGGCATCATGACATCACTGATGATAATATCCGGCAATCGGTCTTTGATCTGTTCCAATCCCTCTTTCCCATCCTTGGCAACATATACACGGGCAAAATAATTACTCAGCGTTTCTTTCAGATAACTTCGCAGTTCGGGAGTATCTTCGACCACCATCACTGAATATTTTTTCAGGAAGGTATAATCGATTCTATCCGGTTCATTCACTTCCACGCCTGTAGCTGCTTCCACAGAAGCCGGTTCCAGCTGTCCGCAAGTATCCGTGAATAAGGGTAGTTCAAAATAAAAGATGGCCCCTTTTCCCGCTGCATTCGAAGCGCCCACTCTTCCTTTATGGTGTGTGATGAGACTCTTCGCATAGGATAATCCGATGCCGCTTCCTCCTTTGGAGGAATTTCTCGAAGAATCGGTGCGGTAAAACCGGTCGAAAATATATGGCAGATCTCTTGCGGAAATACCTCTTCCGTTGTCCTCGATCTCCACCTGAATAAAGTCACCGACATCCTTGATGCGGATATTGATAAATCCCTGCTGTTTATCCAGATACTTGATGGAATTGCCGATAATATTGTGGATCACACGACGAAGCTGCTCCGGATCTGCTATGATCAAAACATTTTCGTCCACATAATTAAAGTAGGCAAGCCTGATATTTTTTGTTTCAAGATCAAGTCCGATCTCTTCTACGCAATCATTAAAATATTCCGATACATTGATCTTTGCGAAATTGTAAGGGATACGGTTCGTATCAATTTTAGCATACAATGTCAACTCATTTAAAAGCGTATCCATCTCATTTGCCTTATTGTAGATCGTGCGGATATATTTATCCCGCTTCTCCGGTGTATCCGCCACGCCATCCATCAGTCCTTCCGCATACCCTTTTACTGCCGTGATCGGCGTCTTTAAATCATGTGCAATATTGCTGATGAGCGTCTTATTTTCGTTTTCGCCCTCAATCTTTTCCTCCGCATTATCCTTTAAGCGCAGGCGCATCTCCTCAAACGATCTGCAGAGTTCCCCAATCTCATCCCTGCTGTCCGATTCCACTGAAAAATCAAGATTGCCATCCTTGATATTCTGTGCCGCCGTCTGCAGTTTTTTGATTGGATTGATCATGCTGGTATACATCCAGATGGTCAGCATCGTCGCAGTCAGCACAAGGATCAGCAGGATCGAGATCAGCACATCAATGAGAAGTTTCTTTACCTCCGGAACTGTCTCCTCTAAGATCGTAACAATAAAGGCACTTCCGTCACTCCCATCCTGAAACTGGAAGTCGATCTGCTTGATCAGCACCTGTTCGTCACCATCAATGTAAGTGCCGGCGTCCTCATCTTTCACCGTATCCCCATACGACGGCAGCTGTGTCAGCAGCGAAATGCTTGCATCCTCACCGATATAAATTAACTCTTTATCCTTTCTCACGATCAGATAAGAACTCTTCTCCTCTAATGTCTGGTTGAGTTCATTTAAATATTCCTGATCCTCCAGCCGTGCCGGATCATTCTTCGCCGCATCTTTCAGTTCCTTGAAACATTCTTTCGTAAAACGGCTTAAAAGCTGCATGGAATTGGAAAAATAGCTGTAATTATTTTCCTTGATTCCATAAGTCTGCTCAATCGCCTTCACCTGTATACGCTGAAAACTGAAAAGTGCCGCCATCATCAGCACGATCGGAACAAATATGATAATACAAAAAGAAATGATGATTTTTGATTTCAGTTTCATATTACATGTTCGCCTTTCCGGTTTCTGTTCCCACAAAAAAGGTCATAAGGGTATTTTATGACCTTCATAAACATACCTTTATGACCTATTATAGCATGAAAAATTTCAAATCCCATTTAATTTATATAAAATTGTCTAAACTTTTTGTGAAGACAAATGAGTTTTGTATTTCAGATATCTCTTACAGATATTTTTTTAATGTCTCAGCTTTATCAACTGCCTCCCACGGAAGGTCTAAGTCTGTACGTCCGAAATGGCCGTAAGCTGCTGTTCCACGGTAGATCGGTCTTCTTAAGTCAAGCATCTTGATGATTCCTGCCGGACGAAGATCGAAGTTCTCACGAATGATCTCAACTAACTTCTCATCGGATAATTTACCTGTGCCGAAAGTATCTACCATAACGGATGTCGGCTGTGC
>OIGD01001370.1_pt1 | contig 23058 bp, 20 predicted proteins | sample 1582211 | NCBI WGS metagenome assembly OIGD01 (sample SAMN04414078, study PRJEB24778) | human gut metagenome | material: faecal | host: Homo sapiens
CTGTTAAAAATATCGCTTTCTTTTGATTTTTATGCGTTTACATCTCGTTGTTTATGAATAAAAATCGTACTTTTGTGAACAAGAGTTGTTGTTGCTTATGGATACTTATTTTCGGATTTGTGATATAATTGCAACACGTGTACGCAAGTTGCTCATACAGATATACTGTTGACTTTGAGGAAGTGAAGTAAGATTAGCTGAATTAGTATATATAAAAAGGTGTGTCAGAACTTTTTCTGACACACCTTTTTGAATTTTATAATTAGCCTATTGAAAATAAATAGAAAGGTTTTTGTTTATTTTGGTGAAGCCATATATTTTGTTGTTTCAATAAATGTCACTTTTTCCCTTTTGCTCTTTCCTGCACCAATATATCTTTCATTTCTTTTACTATGGCTGGATATTTCGGAGCCAGATTTTCGCTTTCAAACTCGGACTTATTCATATCGAACAGCTGATCATAAGGTGCATATCCTGTTTCTATTTTCGGACCCCAAGTGATCATGGGGGAACCATTGGAAGGTTCGATATATTTCCATTTTCCTTTGCGTACGGATAATGCCAGAATATTAGATTCCTCGATAACCCAAGGACGATCTTTTTTACTTTTTCCTAACCAACTGTCTAAATGATTTTGACTGTCCGGAGCTTTACTTTGGGGAATAGTGACATTTACTAGAGAAGCCAATGATTGGATCCAGTCTATTTGGCTTAGCAATGTGTTTAAAGTTTGGTTCTTTTTCACCTGTGCCGGATAGCGTACGATGGCCGGAACACATGTTCCCGCTTCGAAGGCACTGTATTTTCCACCACGGAAAGGACCACCCGGCTTATGACTGCCAGCAAGCTCAACGGCTTTGTCATCATAACCATCATCCAGTACCGGACCGTTATCGCTGGATAGAATAATGAGTGTGTTTTCAGTCAATCCCAGCCGGTCTAACGTTTTCATGATTTCTCCCACGCTCCAGTCAAACTGTACAATGGCATCACCTCGTAATCCCATCGGGTTTTTACCTCTGAAACGTTCGTGTGGGAAGCGGGGAACATGTACATCATTGGTCGCAAAATAAAGAAAGAAAGGCCGCTCTTTGTTTTCTTCAATGAAACGGATGGCATGACTGGTGATGGTGTCTGCTATATTTTCATCTTTCCACAAAGCTTTACCTCCTCCTTTCATGTATCCGATGCGCGAGATACCGTTTACGATTGCCATGTCGTGTCCGTGGCTTGGCTTGAGATTATAAAGCAATTCAGGATTCTTTCTTCCTGTCGGCTCACCTTCAAATGGTTTCTGATAACTGACTTCAATAGGAGCGGTGGAATCATAGTCGGCTACTTTACCGTTTTCAATATAAATGCAAGGAACACGGTCTGCAGTAGCAGCCATGATATAAGAATAGTCGAATCCTATATCTTTGAGTGCAGGAGATATTGTCCCGTTCCAGTCTTGTGTACCCGTTTTGTCACCTAATCCTAGATGCCATTTACCAATAGCTCCGGTGGTATAGTCTGCCGATTTAAACATATCGGCTATAGTATATTGTTCTGGTCGAATTATCATGCCTGCATTACCTGCAGCTACTCCGGTACCTTTCTTTCTCCATGCATATTCTCCGGTCAGCAAAGCATAGCGGGAAGGAGTACTGGTAGAAGCGGTAGCATGTACATTGGTAAACCGTATACCTTCAGAAGCCAACCGATTTACATTGGGGGTATGTACACGTGTGGTACCATAACATTCAAGATCACCATAACCTAAATCGTCTGCGAGAATGATAATAACATTAGGTTTTGTTTTTTTTTCTTTTTTTGAACTTTGCCCGGCATACGCGGGCAAAGAACAAGAACATAGAACTGCGACACAAGGCAGCAGATTGAGGGATCTTTTATTCATCATGTGTTTAAATCAAATAAGGTTTTGAGTATAATACTGATTTTTAATTATTACCTTCTAATCCGTAAACAGTCAATTCGCGAATGGCGGCAGGAGGACAGTTATTTCCATATCCTTCAGGAATTATAAGTTTCAGATATCGTGCTTTGGTAGACTTTACATAATATCGGAATGTTGCTCTGGTACCTTCATCATTAAAATCACCGGCACCAATTTTATCCCATTCACTATTGTTATTGCTGGCATAAAATTCTACCCATTTAATATTATTGGCAGCTCCGTCTCCACGATTAAGTAAGTCAATTTGAGCGATTGTAATTTCTTTTTTCATATCAATAATAAAATGGAAGGGAGGTACAGATGATCCTGCTTCATTTTTGAATTTGCAATGCCAGTATGTACTTTCATTATCGTCAATCATGTATGTAGCTTCATTCCCTGCATGTTCAGAACTGCACTCTATCACTTCCCATCCGGATTTGTTGATCTTATTCCCTTCTTTTACAATACAGAACAAAACGTTGCTTTCCTCATCTATTACCAGTGAGTTATTCGGAACTCCTCCTTGGCTTGCCGTGATACTTCCTATTTTTATAGGTAAAATATAGTTTCCCGGTACCAGATTGTTTTTTAGTTGGTAGGAGGCGGTTATCTGACTGACTCCTTCCTGAAGAGTTACGGATTCAGGAGCAGTATAGGCATTTTCGGGAAGTAAAGTGAAATTTACTTTATTAATCTGATTATATTCGTCAATCAATGATAAATCTTCTGTCAGATTACAAAGAATATCCCACTTATTGGTAAAGGGTACTCCGATCTGTATATCCATTGTAGAAGTTAGATCCGGATTGATATTATATACTCCAGCATTACTGATATGAACGATAGGTTCCAAAATGGTAAATGCAAGAAAAGATGTATTTCTTGCTGGATTAATAGCCAGATCGTTAGAAATGAGTCGTAATGGCAATACATATTTTGTTTCGTTATACGCTGACAAAGCCAGTATCTTTTCAGGATGGTACGTGATGTAACCGCATAACTCGTTTTTATCTACCGTAAATTCTGTATTTGTCATTTCATAACAATTTTCCGGCAATAACTCATAATTAGTTTTATCTTCTTGATTCAGCGAGTCAAGCAAAAGAGGGTCTACAACGAATTGAACTTTACCGGAGGCATCTTTCAGTCCTCCCCGTTGTATCCATAGTTCCGCTTGGGCAGTTTCTCCGACATTATAGGCTGCTTGATTATTCAAGGTGTTGACTGTAACAGATATCAGACTGTCTGCTTTATCGGAGACATCAAATTCATTCTCGCAACTTATTGCCAGCATCGCAATAGTCATTGCTGCTAATAAGGTATGTATCGTTTTCATATTGTTATTATATTTTTAATCATGAAATATAATTAAGATTACCATCCCGGATTCTGAACAAGTTGTCCATCAGACTTTTTCATTTCACTATCCGGAATAGGATATAGGTACATTTTGCGTCTGAATACGATGGGGCTGGCCTCTACTTCCTGAAGGAATTTATCTTCAGTTCCATTCATGTTCATACCATGCACGTATCCATATTGACGTCCTTCACCTTCTTGGTCAGCTATCATCCAGCGGCGTACGTCGAAATAACGTTGTCCTTCAGTAGCCAGTTCGATGCGGCGTTCACGCTGTATAGCCAGTCTTTGCAGATCCTGTTTGCCTGCAATGTCAGGATTCAAAATTTCTATATTTTCTAATCCTGCGCGGTGACGTACTTTATTCAGGTAGGTCAATACTCGTGCATCGTTAGGATCGATTTCGTTGACAGCTTCTGCGTATAGCAGGTAAAAATCGGCTAGACGGAAAATGATAGAAGGACGGAATTTTGATGTAACTCCCGGTGATTTCTTATTAACCTCACGATTAAATCTCTTATACAGCATATAGCCCGTAAGAGTATAAATAGTACCACTAAGTTCATTAGGACTTCCTTTATGGAACTGGGTAACGTTATTACTGACGTGCCATCTTCTGTTTTGAAAGAATACGGTATTATAGAAACGTGGTTCACGATTCATGAATCGATTGCTGACATTCTTGGCATCACTTACTTTCTTATTGTTGCTGGTAACGACTTTTTCCTTATAAGTGTCTGTTCCCTCGGTTGTGTAGAGTGTAGACTGTTTTAGGAAACTTGTTTCTTGTACCGGATAACCATCATTCATATAGAATGCATCTACCAATTCTTGAGTGACACCCGTACATCCCATTCCATTTTGTTCACTTCTTGGGGTACATCTGCGGTCAAAGGCATCTCCATCCATACCACCCCAGGTATTGGCAGCAGTGGCCCATATAATTTCTCGATTGTAAGTTTGAAATAAATCATACAATGCTTGTGAAGGGTTCTCTTCATTTTCCAACAATTCATAATTGTTTTCATCTTCAGCGAATGTCATGAAATCTTTCAAAGCACTTACTGCTTTCTCCCATTTTCCGGGATCTTTATCTGGGAAAAGCCGTTGTCCGTCAGGATTAGTAATCGATAATGCTTCTTTGTACTCGCCATTGAATAATTTACTGGCGGCATATACCCATAGTTTAGCTCTGACTGCCAGTGCTACACCTTTTGTGGGCCACGCATTGTGTTGGTCATCCTCATGTAGAGCTTCTTGTGACAGTTCATTGGATACTTCTTTCAGTTCCTGATCAATGTAAGCTATAATCTCATCAATCGGACTACGTGGAATATCTAAGTCATCATCTCTTTCGTAAATGGCGTCTTTTACAAGAGGAATAGGTCCATATTGCTCAAACAAAAGATAATGATAATAAGCTCTCATAAAACGGACATTAGCTTTCATTTCTATAAGTTCCTCTTCTGTCAGAACATCGACGTGGGTGCCATTGGCAGCTATTGGTTTGGCATTGGCCAGAAAAATATTAGCTTGCCGAATTTGTTTATAACAATTTCCCCAACGGTGAAAACCCATGTTTGCTGCATTTTTTTCTGTTTTATTGTATAATTTGTTGTCTCCATAGCCAACGGTTAGTTCGTCACACATACCAGCCCAAGGGTTTTTGAAGCCTGTGACGTTGCCTTCTGCAGCGACGATACCCGAATAATCAGGGATAGCAGTAAAAATATTGGCATACCATCTTTTGGTATAGGCGACATTGTCAAATATCTCATCCAACGATTGAAGATTTCCGGCTAGTTCATCTGATACATCCAGATAGTTGCATGAACAGAGATTGCATAGCGTAAAAGCTACTATCAGTACTTTCCTATATAGTTTCTTTTTTGTTTTCATACTTAATAAATTTAATTAGAATGTAAAGTCAATTCCTAAAGTAAATGTCCGTGCTTTAGGGTATGTATTACCACCATTGGCATTACCAGCTTCCGGATCAAAATATTTCAGATCGTCCCATAAAGCAATGTTATATCCCATCAGATAGATTCTGGCTGCCTGAAGATTTATTTTACTTAAGAGTTTTTTGGGTAATTGGTAACCTAATTCCACGTTCTTGAGACGTAAGAATCCTCCGTTGCGTAACCACCAAGTGCTTGCTACACTATTATTAGCGGCATTGGTGTTGTCTTTATGTAAGCGTGGCATTAATACGTTTTGGCTTGGATTTTTTTCAGTCCACCTGTCTAAAGCGAATGTACGGTAATTCGATTGGTCTACTCCCCATGAGAAAGGAAACCATCCTTCAGGGGTATTACCTCCCAGCAAAACGGAACAGTTGCCGGCACCTTGAAAGAATGCGCTGGCATAAAATCCTTTATATTCTATATTTAGCCCAAATCCATATACAATTTCTGGAACTTTGGGATGTCCTACACCTCTTACTTTATCATAGCTATCGATAATGCCGTCTCCATTTATATCTTTATATTTGATATCACCAGGACCTAACAGTCCCCCCAATGTGCTTTGGGGTAATTCAGAACGTAGAGTATAAGTTTCGATGCCACTACCGTTTTTGCTGACAATAAAGTCTTCTTTTGTATATAAACGTTCTGCTATATATAAATAATTTTCGTTTATTCTCATACCTGTCTGAGCCATCCAAGGATATCTTTGTGGTAATTCATCATATTCAACGATCTTATTTCTTGCATAGGTAAAGGTTCCACGTGCACTGAGTTTTACTTTTCCTATTTGCTGATGAATATTCAGTGACATATCTACGCCATGATTATTAACAATACCGTAGTTGGCATATTGATTGACGCGGAATCCGCCTACAGTAGGAGTAGTATTTCTTTGCATCAGAATATGACTTCTTTCAGAGCGGAAATAATCGAATACAAAATCAACTTTGTTGTCAAACAGTCCTAGGTCGAAGCCGTAATTTTGTTTAGTTTCAATTTCCCAACCGATATCCAGCGTTTCGGGGAATCCTTCGATGATAGCATTGCCTATTGCATTGGTACCTCCGTTACTTCCTATACCTTGTGACCATGAACCGGCTGCCATATTATAAGTAGCTCTATAAACAAAACGTTTATCGGTAGTATCATTACCGGTTTTTCCGACAGAAGCTCTGATTTTAATCTTATTGGCTATTTTCTTTATTGCTTTGGGATAGAATGGCTCATTGGATAGATAGTAAGCAACTCCTACAGCTGGGAAGAAACCGAACCGGTGATTCTTGGCGAAGGCTTCCGAACCGGTATATCCGAAGTTACCTTCAATAAAGTAACGTCCGTCATAAGCATAACTTACACGTCCTACTACACCTTGTTTACGGTATGGTAGTGGCTCGGTTTTATATTGTGTTTCTTTTTGCATATAGAGCAACATTCCGGTTACATCATGTTTTTCAGCAAAGGTCCGTTTATAGTTGATGGAAGCATCAATATATATTTTTTTGTTCGCTTCGATACCGTTGTCCTTCAGGTCGCTAAGGTCTGGAGTACCGGAAACTACTTGTGCGAATTGAAGATTCCCGTTTTCGTCTCTGCCTGTTGCATGATAACGTGATGGATTGTATGAACGTATGGATTTGAAAGTTGCGTCGAAGTCATAACTGATATTCATTTTAGCACTTAATCCTTTGGTTATGAATTTCAGATTTTGTTGTACGCCTACTTTCGACTGGATTCCTGTCCGCCATTGGCGGGTATATCCGGAGTTCATTAACAGATTGTATGGATTCCTCATATTAACGCCTCGTTCCTGTTCATAAGTGGCTACTGTGCCATCACTGTATACAGCAGGAAAACAGTATGGAGGGGTAATTAACATGGAACGGAAGATACTGGATGAAGATGAGCCTGGATAGTTAGCTATCAAGTATTGTCCTGCCAAATCAACAGAAATTTTAGTTGTTGAGGTGACATCCATATCAATGTTTGAACGAAGATTAAAACGGTCAAGTCCGATATTTGTATCATACTTGTCTGTAGGGTTGCCTTTGTAAATTCCACTTTCATTATAATATGCACCTGAAACAAAGTACTTTGCACGTGCGGAACCGCCACGGACATTTAGTGTGTATCGATGATTATTTGTAGTTTTCTTGAGCAACTCTTTAATCCAGTCTGTATTAGGATAGAGGTCAGGATCAGTGCTGTTACGAAACTTTTCTATGGTTTCGTCACTGAATAAAGCAGGTTCACCGTCGTTACGCAATGCTTCATTATATAATCCTAGATAATCGGCAGATCCCACAAATTCTGGCAAACGTTGGGGACTTGAAATAGAATGCTCGGTCTTAAAAGTAATTTTCGGCTTTTCATCTTTACCGCGTTTGGTAGTGACTAATATAACTCCATTTGCACCTTCTGCACCATAGATAGCTGTTGCAGCAGCATCCTTTAGGATGGAAAAAGTTTCAATTTCATCCGGTTCGATATCTGTAATTTTACGGGGAATACCGTCCACTAAAACTAGGGGAGTAGAAGCTGCCGAGTTGCTTGCAAATGTACTGATACCACGAATCCAAAATTCGGCATCATCAAATCCCGGTTCACTGGATCGTTGTATTGCTATAAGACCGGAAACTTGTCCGGCCAGATTATTAGTCAGATTTCTTGTTGGAGCTGTTATGTCTGAAACTTTGACGGAACTCATGGATACAACTACACTTTCCTTTTTTTGCTGTCCATATCCCACTACTACAACTTCATCCAGTGCTTTTGTGTCTTCGCGCAATCTTATATTGATGTTTCGACGATCATTGATTTTAACTTCTTCAGTTGAATAGCCAATATATGAAATTACCAAAATACTGTTTTTTCCGGGTGCAGTAATTGTATAGCGTCCGTCCATATCGGTGATTACTCCATTGGTTGTATCTTTGATTCTCACAGATGCTCCGATTACTGACTCTCCTTGTGAATCAGTGACAACACCGGTGATTACAAATTTATTTTTTTCTTGTTGAGGAGTTGGCTGCTCTCCTTTGCGGTAAATGGTAATTTGCCGATCGTTGATACTGTAAGTGTTATCGGTTCCGGCAAAAAGTTGATCTAGGATAGCACTTACTTGTTGCTTTCTGACATTGATATTCACTTTGCGGTTCGTATCAATGAGTTGGTCCATGTAGAAAATAATATATTCACTATTTTTCTCAATTTCATGAAAGACTTCCGTTATAGTCTTTTGTGATGATTTAATGGTGAATAGTTTATTCTGCGAATACGTGTTTGTAGCCAAACAGTTTCCTATTCCGATAAGAAGGAAGAGTGAAAAAAACTTCATGATTAGTAATAGTTGTTTATCTTTAGTCCTTTGGTGACTAAATAATCGGTGCTTTTTCATACATTTGTAATGATTAGATTAATTAATATTAACGTGTAAGTAATTTAATCAAAGGCCGGATGATATTAAGGGTATTATTCGGCCTTATTTTTTTAAGGATAATGTTTATTCATAGGCTTTCGATTTTAATTAATGTTTTACATAAATATGGATAATTCCATCTGATTTTTCTATTCTTGCCGGGACAGTCCGTATTAGTGTCTGAAGAACTTCGTCAAGATCTTCTTTCAAATCTAGTTTACCACTGCAGGTAATGGTCTTCAATGGACTGTCTATCATGATCTTTTTGCCATAGTAATCGCTGAGTTTTGTAGCAATGTCTTTTAGTTTTTCTGTTTGGAAGAGGTAAAAACCATCTTTCCAGGCGATATATTTTTGTACGTCTACCGATTGGATATGGATGCCTTCCTGTTCATTATAACTTAATAAGTTATTGGGAGAAAGTGTCTTACTTTCATTTTTGCTGGTTTTTACTTTTATTTTACCACTTACTAATACAACACTTTGCGTTTGTTTATTTTCATAAGCACTGACGTTGAATGTGGTGCCTAATACTTGAATGTCCATTTGGCTTGTTTTCACGATGAATGGCCGGTTCGGGTCATGAGATACACTGAGGAAAGCTTCCCCCTCTATATATATTTCTCGTTTGTGTTGTTTAAATTCCACAGGATAAACGATTCTTGAGTTAGCGCTTAACCAAATACATGTACCATCGGTGAAAGTGATAGATGAACGTTTACCGGCAGGTACGATTAATTGATTATAAATATTAGTCTTTTCCTTGTCATCAGTTTCTTGAATAATGGTTTGGGAGTTTACATTAATCTTGCCCTGATGATCATATTGTAATTGACTTTCTTTTCCATCAATATCTATCTGTTTTTTTTTCGAAAGTACGAGTTGGATATTATCAGTAGGAGTAGCGTTCGGCCTTTTTACAGCTGTTATTTCCAGTTCCGTTTTTTCTTGCATAATGCTGAGTTGTGATTGAAAATACCATGCCGAACAGAGTATAAGAGCTAAACTGGCGGCAACTAATATACTATGATTAATAAAAAGAATTTTCTTTTTTCGTTGTTTTTCTATATTGTTGAGTCTGGAAATATTCTTCCACACTGTTTCTACTTCGTTTTGCGGTAAGTGTGAAACAGGAATGTGTCGAATATCATGCAGAAAAGAACGTGCTATTTTTATTTCTTTTGCTAATGCTTTATCTTTTTGCTGCATCGTTTCCCAAAAAGCGATACTTTCTGGGCTGGGATGCTGCTCAGACTCCAAAAAGTAGAAATCATTGAGTAGTTGATCTGCAGAGTAGTGAGTATATTTGTTTTTAATGTCCATTTTCAATGTTGATTTATCTTAGGACAATCTCAATTGACAAATCTACTCAACTGCTCTTTATTTTTTTTGAGATTTTTATTTTTTAGTGTAAATAGGTCAGTTGATGGAGTATTAACATCCATATTCCAGTGACTCCATAGGCTTCTCTTATTTTTTGTAGAGAGCGTTGCAAAAGGTTATAAGCCGATTGGTAATTGAGCCCCATTATCTGGCAAATATCATCGTAACTCAGTTCTTCTATAAAGCGGTAATAAATAACTTCCCGTTGTCTGGGAGTCAGGATTTTCATCATTCTTTTAATATTATTCATTTCTTCATGCCGGGCTTCCTGATCAATGAATTCGTTTTTAACAGTAAGCTGCTCTTCTGTTTGGTATAAACTGAAAGCATAGTTTTTTTGCAATCGTTCTTGATTGAAAGTATTATAGATGTTATTTTTTAAAGCAATCATTAAATATACTTTAGGATTTTGAGGTACAGTAAGTTTCTTTTTGGCTTTATATATCTTTACGAATACGTCCTGAATGCAGTCTTTCACTATTTCAGAATCAGGAGTGATTTGTAAGCCATAATTATAGAGCACTTGGATGTAATGAGTATATATCCAGCTGTATGCCTGGTCATCTCCTTCTAAAAATAACTTCCATTTGATATAACTTTCGTCTTGAGTGAACATAGAATTATTACTTAAATTTGCCTGTCGCATTACACAATGAAAGCAAAGATAGTATTAAAAAATAATAATAAAAGATTTATGTTTAATAATTCTTTTCTGAAGAAATTCTTTATATCTCGAAGGAGACGTTAAATATTTAAGGTTCTATGTGTATCATTTTATAGTATTCCCTCTACAAAATACTGTAGAGGGATGTTAAGAGTAGCTATTTTTCTTGTTTAAATTTCGAGTTGTTTCCCTTGAAGCAGAATTTATTTCAGGAACAGAGAAACTACACAATAAATACATGCAGCTAGGAGTCCACTGACAGGGATAGTAAGTACCCACGCAGTCATGAGGCTTTTAGTCACCCCCCAGCGAACAGCGGATAAACGTTTGGTTGCTCCGACACCAATGATTGCTCCGGTAATTGTATGAGTCGTACTAACAGGTATTTTCAGCATTTCGGTGATATAAAGAGTAAAAGCACCTGCGGTTTCGGCAACCATACCTTCCAATGGAGTAACTTTAGTGATTCTGGTTCCCATCGTTTTTACGATTTTCCATCCTCCGGACATCGTTCCCAGTGAGATAGCAGTAAAACAGGAGAACGCTACCCAGTCCGGCAGATCAGAAATACTGTTTATTCCCATTCCCAGACCCATAGAGTGGGCAGCTATCATTGCGGCGGCGATAATACCCATTACCTTCTGCGAGTCATTCAGACCATGTCCTACACTGAACATGGCGGAAGAAACCAACTGTAATCTCTTGAACCACATTTCAGCGGTATGCGGATTTGTACGTCGGCAGATATAGAGCACAAGTAGAGTAAATCCGAAAGCGATAATCATACCGATAAATGGAGCCAGGAAGATAAAAGCGGCAATCTTAAGAATGATATTGAGCTGAATAGCTTCAAAGCCGTTTGCCATGATAGCAGCTCCTGCGAAACCACCTATAAGCGTATGGGAGGAAGAAGACGGGATACCCTTCCACCAGGTAATCAGATTCCAGAAAATAGCGGCAATAATGCCCGCCAGGATAATAGGCAGCGTGATGTATTGTTCAACAACTGTCTTTGACACAGTGTTTGCTATGCCAAAGCCCCCTATAATGTATTTGGCTATGAAGAACGCAACGAAGTTAAAGAATGCTGCCCACAATACCGCTTGAAAAGGAGTCAGTACTTTAGTCGATACGATGGTAGCGATCGAGTTTGCTACGTCATGAAAGCCATTGATATAATCGAATATCAGAGCTAGTATAATGATAGTCACTAATAATTCCATGTGTCTTGCTCTGCTTTTATGAATACTTTACGATCAGGTTTTTTAATATTTTCCCTACATGTTCTGCTGCATCGGTTGTCTTTTCCAGTTCATGCATGATTTCTTTTATTTTAATCAGTTCGATACAGTCTTTTTCTTCTTCAAAGAGTTTGGTGATAAAAAGCTCGTATACGTCATCTGCCTGATTTTCTATATCGTGTAATTGGGTGCAATAGTCGCGTAATGGCTTTGGATTTTTGCGGAAAGTCTCCAGTTCATCCATGGCTTTACCTATATTGATAGCCTCCTCGTGAATCAGACGGCTCAGTTCTTTGCCACTTTCGGAAATAGGGCGAGGATTATAGATTACAATACGCTTGGCGCTACTGTTGATTCCGTCGATAACATCATCCATGCAGGAAGCCAAGTCGTGAATATCTTCACGGTCGAAGGGGGTGATAAATGTCGTACTTAACTCGTCAAAGATTAAATGAGTCAATCTGTCACCTTCACGTTCCATGTCTTTAATTTGTTTGTAGTAATCTGCTCTTTCTGTGGGCAGATCATGTTCCATACTTTCAACAAGTAGAACGGATGAGGCAGATAAAACATCTGATAACTGCTTCAGTAGAGGAAAGAACTTTGGTTCTTTGGGCGTAAATTTACTAAAAAAAGAATTTTTCATAAATATGAGTACATTAAATTGTTTTTGAGATGTTTAATTTGATGGCCGTTGTTATTAATAAACAAATGAATAAAGTTTTTTATTGCTTCGATCCTAACTTCGCTCGTAATATTTCTATTATTGCAGGCAATATTGAAATAAATATAATAGCGATAATCAAGAGTTTAAGATTTTCCTGTACGAACGGCAGATCGCCAAAGAAGTAGCCTGCATAGCAAAATAAAACTACCCATATAGCTCCACCTATCAAATTGTAGATCATAAAATAATAGTAATGCATTTTTCCCATTCCGGCTATAAATGGAGCAAAAGTGCGGACGATAGGCACAAAGCGGGCGAGAATAATCGTTTTCCCACCATATTTTTTATAAAATTCATGCGTTTTATCAAGATAACTTTGTTTGAATATCCTGGAGTTGGGATTATGAAAAAGTTTGCGTCCGAAAAAATGTCCGATCATGTAGTTGCAGGAGTCACCTAATACGGCTGCTGCAAATAAGATTAAAACAAGAATATGGATATCGATCGGCATACCGGGTAATGCGGAAATGGCTCCTGCAACGAAAAGTAAAGAATCACCAGGAAGAAAGGGAGTGACTACAAGCCCGGTTTCGCAAAATATAATGATGAATAGGATAGCATATGCCCAAGTATGGTAATCCTGCACTATATTAATCATGTATTGATCAATGTGGAGAATAAAGTCTAATATAAATTCCATTATATATCAAGTTATTAATATGTAAAAGTGAAATCGTATGCATATTCCCGGCAATGGAAAAGACTCTTCTTGCTTTCTTGCCTTGAATATAAAGAGATAAAATGGGCATGAAGATACACTCATCTCATCCCATAGAAGGAAAAGAGATATTTAAATAAGTATTCGTCCTAGTGTATAGACGTAATATCTATATGAGAATTTGGTGAGATTTGTGTAGTAGGGGAGACCAGTCCATTTTTCTTTCGGAAATTGATATTTTAAGGAACTTAGTATCCGAATTGTAACGGAAGAAACGTTGAATCTTAGAATTTTGGAAAGAGAAGTGGTACGGGATAAAAGTGAGTTTCCTAAAATACCATCGGCAATGTTGCAATCATATTTTCCATCATATTTCCCTTCTTGGAAGGAGTTGTTTTCTTTACCGGATTGTTTGACTACAGCTTTGGATCGGTAACTCTGTGACTTATTATGGGATTGTATAGTGGTAGTACCGGCCTCTGTCCGGAACTCCTGTAATTCTTTATCGGGCACTAAATTGCATCCCCATATCAGAAATATACCAAATAATATACAGAAAATGTATTTCGCCATAACAGTCGCAAATGTAGAAACTATTTTTATAAGAAATACATATTCGAAAGTATAATTAACAATTAGATTTGGGCTCCGGGGAACTGGAATCTAATGGTAATATCTTCTTCTTTATTTGTTTGATATGAGTTTCATCGGAGTATAACTGATTCCGTTTGTTTGTTGCCTGTCGTTTGTTTTTTCAAATCCCAGAGATTCGTAAAACCTGATAGCGTATGTAGATGAGTTTACAGTTATTTCATTTGCCGGACAATCACATTGGGAATAGTCAAACAGTTGCTTGCCTATCCCTTTTCTATGGAATTCCTTTTTGATGAAAAACAAAGAAATGTGTTTGCCCTCATTCTTGGTTCCCATAATACCTATTAGTTTATTTTCTTCGAAAGCTCCATAAATGCAGAGTTCATTAATTTATCGTTGAATATAAAACTTTTGAAACTCTCAAGACCTTCGTCTTCGAAATCATCCTGACCACATTGCAAGTATACTTCTAATGCTAAAGTTGTCGCCTGCTGAAATTCTGCTTTATCTAATTTGCGTATCATAATTAATCATTTGTTGAGAATATAATTTTTGTCTGTCGGGCAAGATACTGATTTTTTTTATTTCAGACAATAGGGTATTTGCAGATTGAACGATCTTATTTATAGAAGCAGGAATTATTTACTTTAAAACTTTATTAAGATGAAAAAGTCAGTTATACTTTTGGTTGGATGGTTATTAGCTTTTCTATGGATAGGGAGTGCTGATATATGGGCGCAGGATGCAGGAGATTATTTCACGATTGTCGGAATGGTGAAGGATAAGCAAAATAAGAGAACACTTGAAAACGTGAATGTATCTGTGCAAGGAAGTAATATCGGTACGGTGACAAATGCAGAGGGAGAGTTTGCTCTGAAAGTCAGGAAAGAAGAAGTGCCGCGAGAGTTGGAAATCTCTCACATAGGCTATATCAATAGTCATGTATCTTTAGATAAGAATAATTCTTCTAAATTGACGGTCTGGATGATACCTCATACTAACCAGTTGAATGAAGTGGTCGTTTATGCCAATAATCCGCGTACAATTATAGAAAAGGCGATTGAGAAGATTCCGGTAAATTATAGTGCCAACCGGAATATGCTTACCAGCTTCTATCGGGAGACTGTGCAGAAAGGGCGCCGTTATATCAGTGTATCGGAAGCTGTACTTGATGTGTCGAAAACAGCATACACCAATCGCACTACGGATTATGATAAACTACAGGTTCTGAAAGGACGCCGTCTGCTAAGTCAGAAAGTTAGTGATACATTGGCAGTAAAGGTTATGGGTGGTCCTAATATATCTGTAGTTTTGGATATCGTAAAGAATAAAGAGGCGCTGCTGGAACCAGAAGAATTGAACAACTATGAGTTCTGGATGGCTGAATCGGCATTGATCGATAACCGGATACAATATGTTATTAATTTCCGTCCGAGAGTTCTTTTACCATATGCGCTGTTTCATGGGAAATTGTATGTAGATTGTGATAAGCTGTCGTTTACACGTATCGAGATGAATCTGGATATGCAGAATAAATCGAAAGCAATTGCTGCTATTCTTCATCAGAAACCATTTGGACTGAGATTCAAACCGCAAGAGTTATCTTTTCTGATAACCTATAAAACGATAGATGGAAGGACTTATCTGAATTATATCCGCAATGATATTCGTTTTAAATGCGACTGGAAACGGAGGCTTTTCTCTACGAGCTATGCAGTAACCTCAGAAATGGTGGTGACAGATCGGAGGGAGAGTCCGTCCGAGATAATTCCGCGGAATAAAGTATTTACCTCCAATCAGATTTTCTATGATAAAGTCGGAAATTACTGGAGTGAAGACTTCTGGGGAAATTATAATATCATAGCACCTACGGAGTCTCTGGAACATGCTGTCGATAAATTGAAAAAGCAATCTAATTAAAATCAGAATTGTTTTCTTATATTTGGGAACAATCGTAAAATGATAGAAGTATGCTGAATGAACTGCTCATACTGACAAAAATAAAGGCAGGTGACATAAAAGCGTTTGAGGAACTATTTCGCTGTTACTATTCTCCCTTGTGTTGGTATGCGGCAAGCATTACCGGACGGATGGAGGTGGCTGAGGAAATTGTTGAGGAACTGTTTTATGTGCTTTGGAAGGATAGGGAACAGTTACAGATTTTCCAGTCTGTAAAAAACTACCTCTACAGGGCGACACGTAATCAGTCAATTCAATACTGTGAGCATGAAGAGGTCAAAGAGCGGTATAGAGAGTCTGTGCTGACTGCATCTTCTTCGGAACAGGTGACAGATCCTCATCAGCAGATGGAATATGAAGAACTTCAGAAGCTGATAAATAATACCCTTGAGAAATTGCCGGAACGCAGAATGCAGATATTTAAAATGCACCGGACGGAGGGAAAGAAATATGCGGAAATTGCAGTCCAGCTTTCTCTCTCCGTCAAAACGGTGGAAGCGGAAATGACGAAGACTTTACGAACTTTGCGAAAAGAAATAGAAAATTATATTCAAATGAAATGATGAAAACGGATATTCATAAAATAAAGACGGAGCAGGCTTGGAATCGGTTGTACGACCGATTGGATAAAGATCATCTGCTTGTAGAAGACCATCGGATGCCTAAAATCCCGATGTGGGTACGCTATGGCACTGTAGCGGCGATGGTGGTCGGTTTGGTTTTTAGTACTTTGTATTGGGGATTCGGTCAAAAAGAGGAATTACCTGACTTTATAACACAGGAGAATCAAGATGTTCCTACATTGGTCACGACTCTGGAAGATGGTTCTGTCGTGTTTTTGGCAAAGGAGACTTCTATCCGATATCCGGAACATTTTGTTTCCGACAAACGGGAAGTCAGTTTGCAGGGAGATGCCTTTTTTGATGTGGCAAAGAAACAGAAGCAACCTTTTTGGATTGATACAAAGGAAGTAAAGATTGAAGTATTGGGTACTGCTTTTAGTGTAAAGAGCGTCAAAGATACTCCGTTCCGTCTCTCGGTGCAACGGGGAACCGTCAGAGTAACCCTTAAAAAGGGAAATAAAGAATGTTATGTCAAAGCTGGTGAGACAGTGGTATTGCAATCACAGCAACTTTTGCTCAGTTCGACTGAAAATGCCGGAGAGTTGAATCGCTATCTGAAGCATGTCTGTTTTAAAGATGAATCTTTGGGGCATATTCTGAAAGTAATGAATATGAATGCAGGCAGTTCGCAGATACGTGTAGCTTCTCCTGCGCTTGAAAAAAGAAAGCTGACAGTTGAATTTTCCAATGAATCTCCAGAGACTGTGGCTACATTGATAGCCTATGCGCTTAATTTGAAGTGCACACGGCAGGGGGATACATTCATGCTGACAGAATAAATAAAAAAAAGTGAGATGAGGCTGGTTTATCGCTATATGGTGATTCTGTGTTTGTTCTTTATCGTACCGGATACGTTGAGAGCTGACGGAGAAGATGTGCTGGAGCGTATGATCAGCCTGCCGAAGATGAAAGGAACGGTCTATTCACTGTTAGGCAATATTTCTCAGCAGTCAGGTTATCTGTTTATCTATGACAGTAAAGTAGTAGATAATGATGTAACGGTGAAGATACGGAAAGGAGAGCGAACCATTCGTCAGGCTATTTATGAGATAACAGGAGATACCAGCCTGGAATTTAAAGTAATAGGGACTCATATTCTGATAACTTCTTCTTCACCGACCAAACAGCAACAGGCGAAACCTTCATCCGTTCACCCTGTAAATCTGATGCTTACCGGAACTTTACTGGATAAGGAAACCGGAATGCCTGTTGCTTCTGCATCCGTTGGAGTCCGGAGGACATCTGTGGGGATTGTTACTAATCAGGAAGGAGAGTTCAGACTTTCCTTACCGGATTCTTTGCAAAACGATTCGGTTGTTTTTTCTCATATAGGATATGTTTCACAAACTTTGGAAGTTTCTGTTTTGGCAGGTCGCCATCATATTCTGAGCTTGGAACCAAAGGTTGTTCCTTTACAGGAAGTAGTGGTTCAATGGGTCGATCCTTATAAGCTGCTGAAAGAAATGGGAAGGCAAAGAGAGCAGAACTATTCTCATTCTCCTGCCTACCTGACCACATTTTACCGTGAAGGAGTTTTATTGAAAAATAAGGTTCAGAATCTGAAGCAGTTTTCAAAGTTTATAAGATCGCTTCGCATTCTCCCGTTTCCGATCAGGCGAAGCTGTTGAAGATGAGTCGGCTGAGTAATGTCGAAGCCAAAGACAGTCTGCTTGTAAAGGTGAAGTCCGGCATTCAGGCATGTTTTCAGATGGATATAATGAAGGATATGCCTTCATTCCTGATACCTGACGCAGGTGATAACGGTTATCTGTATACTTCGCAGGGAGTGACATTCATAGACGACCGGTGTGTGAATGTCATACACTTTGCACAAAAGAAGGAGATTATCGAGCCTCTCTATTGCGGAGATTTGTATATTGATGCCGAGACGAATGCCTTGTTACAAGCTCGTTTTGAGGTAGATCCCCAGCGTGTAAAGAAAGCGTCGGAAATGTTTGTAGAAAGGCGCACGCATGGCATTCAGATAATACCGCAAAAGGTGGTTTATACTATTTCCTACAAACCATGGCAAGGTATCTATTATATTCATCATATCCGTGGAGACCTTTCTTTCAAGGTGAAACGGCGACGGTTGCTGTCTGCTAGTCCGCAGATGCAGATCTGGTTTGAAATGATCACTTGCAAAGTGGATACGGAACAAGTGACTGCATTCCCGCGGGCAGAAAGATTACCGACGCGTACTATCTTCTCTGATCTGAATTTCAAATATGATGAAGACTTCTGGAGGGATTTTAATGTGATACCTCTGGAAGAGGAACTTGGTAAGCTGATTGAGAGAATCTCTTTGAAAATAGAAGAAATCGGCCCTTGATTTGTTTTGCCATTCGCCGGGATTGCTGTAACTTTGCGCCCGGTTTAAAAGATTGTAGAATATGGAATTGCCTAAAGATCCGATGGTGCTGTTCAGTGTCATCAATATGAAGTTGCGTGACTGTTATTCTTCGCTAGATGAGCTTTGCGAAGATATGGATGTAAGCAGAGAAGATATTGTCAGTCAGTTGAAAGCTGCAGGTTTTGAATATAGTGCGGAACATAATAAGTTCTGGTGATTTTCAGTCAACTTCGGCTTGTATATAAAGAGTTAACAGCGCCTCCATGGTCTTGAAAAAGATTATGGAGGCGTTTTTTTATTCCTTGTATGCCAATGTCATATTTCCTCTTTTCTATTAATAAATGTAAAATCGGCTCTTGTGCATTTAACTTCGTTCCTTTTCGGCGTTCTAATAACCAAAGCTCAGAAATAATAGATGATAAACGAAGATAAAATCCGAAAAGCTTGTTCCTCAGATCGCGAGCGGGGATTCAGGTTGCTGGTGGACAGTTTTCAGGAACCGATATATAATTATATCCGGAGAATGGTAGTGTCTCACGAAGATGCGGAAGATGTGCTGCAAGAAGTCTTCATTCGTGTATTCCGCCATTTGGATCAGTTCCGGAATGAAAGTTCGCTGAGTACATGGATCTACAGAATTGCAACGAATGAGTGTCTTCGGTTATTGAATAGTCGTAAAGAAGAAGTAATATCAGCGGAAGATGTTCAGGAAGAACTGATGAGTAAACTGAAAGCTTCTGACTATGTCGACTACGAAGATGAACTGGCTGTAAAGTTTCAGGAAGCTATATTGACTTTGCCGGAAAAGCAGCGGATCGTTTTCAACTTGCGCTATTACGATGAACTGGAATATGAAGATATCGCCCGTGTTCTGGATAGTAAGGTTGAGACACTGAAAGTGAATTATCACTATGCGAAAGATAAGATAAAGGAATATATATTAAACAGGTAACATCATGGATAAGGATTTTGATTTTGACAATATTGGTAAGCGGACACCTTATCGCACTCCCGATAACTTTTTTGAGGAGACACAGCGTAAGATATTGGAACGTACGGTTGACGAGCAACGCAAGAAGCGTCGGCTGAAAAGGATTATTCCTACTGTGATTGCTGTAGCAGCAGTATTGGCCGGGATTTTGTTTACGCCGTCTCTCCGCTATATGAATACCGACACACCATCTGCTTCAAATATATTGGCTGTCGATAAAAATAATGTAACAACAGATCCGGTAGATAAATGGATTAAGGAATTGTCAGATGAGGAGTTGGAAGAGCTCGTCAGCTTCTCTGAAAACGATATATTTTTAAACTGAATAACTCAATTAATTATTAAAACGTGAAGATTATGAAGACTAAGTTTATTTATGTAGTGTTGATGGCTTTATTTTTGGGAAGCCAGATGACCCTTTCTGCACAGAATAAAGAAAACAAAGAAAGAAAACAGCATCCTACACCGGAGCAGATGATGCAGATGCAGACCAATCAGATGGTGAGAGCGCTCATGCTGGATGATGCAACGGCAGCCAAGTTTACTCCGATATACGAGAAGTATCTGAAAGAACTTCGTGAGTGTCGTATGATGAACTTCAAACCCAGAGCGAGAAAAGATGCAGCTCAAGGTACGGAAGCCAATACTGCCAAAGAAACTCCAAAACCGGTTATGACAGATGCGGAAATCGCTAAAATGTTGAAAGATCAGTTTGCGCAGAGTCGTAAGATGCTGGACATCCGTGAGAAGTATTATAATGAGTTCAGCAAGATTCTGTCTCAAAAGCAGATCATGAAGATTTATCAGCAGGAAAAGAGCAATATGAATAAATTCAGAAAAGAGTTTGACCGTAGAAAAGGACAGAAACCGGGACAAGGTCATAAACCCGGACAAGACCGCCAGAGACAAAGACAGCATACCCCTCATCAAACTCAAAAGTAGATAATGGATTAGGTATTATTTATTATAGTGTTTTATTTTACTAAAGTCAACACAAATTGGGCATAGGCAGATATATCTATTCTTTTCAGTATCGTTTGATTATTCATTGTGTCTTGTTACTGATAAGTTTTGGCAGCCTATGCACAGTCCGGCAAAGAGAGCTTTGCCGGACGTGTAGTTGATGCTGACTCATGATACATGGTATTCTGCGTCTGAATCTGCTGGAAGGATAAAGCTGATTAAATATTTATCAGTCTGAAACCTCTGCGGGGTATTAATTGTTGTATCCATGCGAAAACAATGAAAACTTTGCTGAATGGAGTTTCGACTGATTAAAAAATTAAAGGACAGAGGACGTTGGCGTATCTTCAAACTCAAATTGATTGATGCGCGGCTTTACTTTGTCAGTATCTTTGTCGGGTTACTGACGGGGCTTATTGCTGTGCCTTATCATTACCTGCTTCAGTTCTTCTTCAATCTTCGCCATGACTTCTTTGATTCTCATCCTAAATGGTATTGGTACCTTCCTCTTTTTCTGTTAATGTGGGGGATTCTTATATTTGTCTCCTGGCTGGTGAAAAAGATGCCGTTGATCACAGGAGGAGGTATTCCACAAACACGTGGAGTTATCAATGGAAGAGTTGCGTATAAACATCCTTTCATTGAGGTGATTGCCAAGTTTGTGGGAGGAATACTTGCGCTAAGCACCGGTTTGTCTTTGGGACGTGAAGGACCTTCGGTGCAGATCGGTTCGTATGTAGGATGTCTGGTTTCTAAATGGGGGAGAGTGCTTGCCGGCGAGCGGAAACAATTGTTGGCGGCGGGTGCCGGTGCCGGGTTGGCGGCTGCTTTTGCTGCTCCGTTGGCTTCCTCATTGCTGGTTATAGAATCTATTGAACGGTTTGATGCGCCAAAGACGGCGATTACTACCTTGCTGGCAGGAGTCGTTGCCGGAGGAGTCGCCAGTTGGCTTTTTCCTATCAATCCGTATTTTCAGATTGATGCGATTGTACCGGGAATGACTTTCTGGTCACAGGTAAAGTTGTTTCTTCTTTTGGCGGCTGTGGTTTCTGTTTTCGGAAAGTTCTTTTCTGTCACTACGCTTCAGGTCAAACATATCTATCCGGCCATCAAGCATCCGGAATACGTAAAAATGCTATATCTGCTCTTTATTGCTTATCTCATCTCTATGGCAGAAGTCAATCTGACAGGAGGTGGGGAACAGTTTCTGTTGGCACAGGCCATGCATCCCGATACCCATATTCTTTGGATTGTCGGTATGATGTTGTTGCATTTTGTATTCAGTACCTTTTCTTTTTCGTCAGGACTGCCGGGAGGAAGTTTCATTCCTACATTAGTGACAGGAGGGCTTTTAGGGCAAATAGTTGCATTGATTCTGGTTCAGCAAGGAGTGATTGCTTATGAAAATATCAGTTATATCATGTTGATCTGTATGTCTGCTTTTCTGGTTGCGGTCATACGTACACCTCTCACCGCTATTGTGCTGATTACTGAGATTACGGGACATCTGGAAGTCTTTTATCCTTCTATTGTAGTGGGAGGACTGACTTACTATTTCACGGAAATGCTTCAGATAAAACCTTTCAATGTGATTTTATATGATGATATGATTAATTCTCCTGCGTTTAAAGAAGAGGCCCGCTACACTTTATCGGTAGAGGTCATGAGCGGTTCTTACCTGGATGGTAAAATCGTGGATGAACTTCGCCTGCCGGAACGTTGCATTATTATTAATGTTCATCGTGACCGGAAAAACTGGCCTCCCAAAGGGCAGAAACTGATGCCGGGGGATCAGGTGCAGATAGAAATGGACTCGCAGGATATCGAGAAACTCTATGAGCCATTAGTCAGTATGGCGAATATTTATTAAAAAAGAAGTGAAGCGTTTATTCAACGCTTCTCAACCATGCAATTTCTTCTGCCCACTTGCTTTCATCGGGTGTTTCAAGAATAAGTGGCATATTATCGAATCTTGAATCTTTCATTAATCTTTCAAAGAATGCACTCCCGGTCAGTCCCTGGCCTATGTTATCGTGACGGTCAACATGACTGCCTAATTCTTTTTTAGAATCATTCAGGTGCATACCACGCAGATACTCGAAACCTACTTCTTTTTCAAATTCGTCAAAGACTTTATCGTAATCATTCACTATGTCATATCCCGCTGTATATGTATGGCAAGTATCCAGGCAAATACCTACTCGGCTTTTATCATTCAC
>OIGD01001375.1_pt1 | contig 22952 bp, 20 predicted proteins | sample 1582211 | NCBI WGS metagenome assembly OIGD01 (sample SAMN04414078, study PRJEB24778) | human gut metagenome | material: faecal | host: Homo sapiens
TTTGATTTTTCTTCGCGAGCAATATCATCAACCCCGCGCCAAAGAGAGCGTTTGATTTTCTTTGTTGGCTTTTCTTCTTCGTCATCGTCAACAAAGAAATATGGCGCCATACTTTCTTTAAAGAAGGGACCGTTTTTGTTTCCTGTTGGGGTTATTGTTACGAACTTATTTTTGTTAACTGTTTCTTTTGCCGAAGCGGTTGGGTTGTTTGCCTGCCATTCTTCAAACGAAACCCCGCTGAAAATTCCTGCTCCCGATGGTTTAACTTCCGATGATGAAAGCACCGATGCAATTTTTTGAGGGAATTTTGTTGAAACAAGGTTAATGCTCATAAGTTCAATTCCAATTTCGTCAAGCCATTTTCCAAGTTTCGTGAAAATTGATTTCAAAATAATTTGATTTTTATTAAACAAATTTCTTGCAGTTGGGTTTTCTTTTTCAATAACTCTTGCAATTCTCTCGTTAACAAGATTCTCCAAAATTTTTCTTGTTTGAACAGAACTTATAATTCCCATTTTTGGAAGCAGGAATGCAACAAGTTTCTTTGGGTTTACAATTCGAAAAGCAATTTCGCCGTTTGCTTTAACGGAGTAAACTCCAAATTCGTGGTCTTCAAGTTCAATTGATGGTGTTTCAAAAGCAAAATTTGTTATTGTGTTTTGGTTAACAAAATATGCTTCTGCCTCAAAGAATTTTGGCATTCTTCCTTTCTTATCAAGTTTATATAATTTTAAATATTGCGTTGTTTCTGGAAGAGATTTAACAGAAACAATAAACTTATCACAAACGCAATCAAAAACTTTTTCGTCCTTAGTTATAACGAAAGCAAAGTTTCTTGGAACTTCAACTGGCGTTCCAAAATAGATTCTGTTTCTCTTAAACTCTTGAAAAAAAACAAGTTCCTTTGATGTTATGTTTAAATTTGGTTTAACAAATTTTGTTTTTCCAAAGCACATTTTGCCCTCCCTGATTATTAAATATCTTAGCATAAAAGCTCGAATAATGCAAGTGTTAGCATAAAATCGGGTGCGAAAAAATAGATTAAATTAATTGCAAAATGTGTTTTAAGGGAGGCAACAATGCAAAAAGTTTCACAAATAATTTCAAAACCTGTTTACAGTTTGTTTGAAGGGGCACTTGCGGGAACAGTTAAAAATTTTTTGTTTAACCCAAAAACAAAGAAAATTTCAGGTTTTTTTGTTTTTAGCGACGAGTCGGAAAACGAGTTTTTCCTTGCAACAAACAAAATATATTCAATTGGCGAAGACAGCATAACAATTCGAAATCTAAATGACCTTGAAATCTCGCAAGGGGGATTTAACGATCCAGAAAAAATTGTTACAAATGATGCGTTAACAATAAAAGGCGATTGTCTTGGGAAAATTGTTGATGTTTTTTTTGATGAAAAATTTTCTGCGCTTGTTTTTGAAACATCAAGCGGAGTTGCAATCCCAAGTTCGCTTCTTTTAAGCGTTGGAGAAGATGCCGCAATTTTCGACCTTGAAAGCACGGCAAGCATTACAAAATTTAAACCAAAAAATCAAAAGATTGTTGTTCAAAATTTGCCAGAAATTAAAGTTTCAATTTTGAAAGAAGAGGATGCAGGTTTTCCAATTATAAGCAACAATTTTAACGAATCAAGTTTTTCAAAAGGACGAAAAATCGAAGGGACTTTTGAAATTTCAAAGCAAAAAAAAACGGAAATAACCTTTCCTAAAAAACTTGTTTCAAACCCGAAATCAATTTTGGGGAAACGCGCAAATAAAACAATCCTTGGACTAAACGGCGAAATTATTGTTAAAGATATGCAGGCTATAACCGAAAAAATTATTGAAAAAGCGAAGAAACATTCAAAACTTTTTGAGCTTACAAATTCAATTGAGGAAAACTCCTAAAATTTTTAAAGATTTTCATGTATTTCATTGACTTTTTATTCAACGTGTGCTATCATAACAGAGCGTTTGAAAACGAATGCGCTAGTAGCTCAGTTGGATAGAGCAGTGCCCTTCTAAGGCAAAGGTCAGGGGTTCGAATCCCTTCTGGCGCACCAATAAAACTTCCCAGTGTGGGAAGTTTTTTTGCGCCAGCGCGCTGAAAGCGCAATGCGAAGCAAAAGGGGTTCGAACTAAGCGTTAAGAAAAACAACGCAGTGTCGTTGTTTTTTAGCGCCGGCGTGAAAGCGAGCGAAGCTTAAATTAAGTTATATTAGTTTTGCTTTTGAGGTTTTGTATGTTAAAATTATTTTGAAATGGAGCAAAATAGCATGGTTTTTTAAGTGCTATAAAAAAAGAAGGATAAATCCTTCTTTAATCGCCGCCAATGCGCTGTGATTAGAATACATTTATTTGAACTCGTTATGTTATTTTGTATATAACTAAAACCCTGCGATTGAGGAAACTGTTGGAACACCTGTTTGAGAGTTATGTTATATTGTATATAACTAAATCATCCATCTTGTTCTATAATCGTTTGGACAGTTTGACAGTTATGTTGTTTTTTTTGCTGCTTAAAAAGATTTGCGGCGGTTGAGTTAAGAGAATTTGTGCGCAAATGGATTTCCTCGTTAATATAATGAAAGTAAGAATGAAAAAAGGAGGAAATTATTTTGATTAGAAGATGTTGTTGTGATGATTATAGCGAAAACAGAGGGATTCAAACTGTTATTTATGGAAAACCTGGTCCAACAGGGCCAACAGGGCCAACAGGGCCAACAGGGCCAACCGGACCAACGGGGCCAACAGGGCCAACAGGGCCAACCGGACCAACCGGACCAACGGGGCCAACCGGAACTTTGATTAGCGACAGCGCAACTATTTATAATGGTAACGAGCAAACTGCAACGAATGGAACGCCTCTTACTTTGCCAACAATTTTAACTGATAACGAACTTACGATAGGGAACGATTCGATAACGGTTTTGGATACGGCGACCTATTTAGTTTCATATTCGGTTAATAAAATTACGGGCGGAAATGGAAACGAGTATGTGAGCCTTAAAACAAATGGAAACGAAATTCAAGCAACAAGGTTATTGCTTTCTTCAACGGCGGGGGTTAGCGGAAGTTATGTCTTAAATTTAAATGCTGACGACGAAATCACAATTGTTCCATCAGCAACAGGAAATGTTCAAATTGTTGCAACACCAGGACCAAGTGCAACGCTTTCAGTTGCAAGAATTTCATAAAAATTTGCGATAAATCAGTTAAAAACATTAAAAAATCTCTCAATTTGAGAGATTTTTTAATATTTTAGTCTTCTTCAATCATTTTTTTGCTTCTAAGTGACCGATGGAATGTTATTGCAAAACGATGGGCTTCATCACGAATATTTTGAAGAAGGCGAAGCGAAAGCGAACCTTCTGGAAGTCTAATTGGAATTTTTGAATACGGGGTGTAGACTTCTTCAAATCGTTTTGCAAGCGAAATTATTGGAACATTTTTAAAGGTTGTTTTTTCAAGTTCTTCAACAACTGAGGAGAGTTGACCTTTGCCTCCGTCGATTACAAGAAGGTCGGGTTCCTTTTTAAACGACAAATCTTTTTTCTTATTAAATTCCTCGTTGCGTCTTCTTAAAACTTCTTGAAGGCAAGCAAAATCGTCGTTCCCTTCAACTGTTTTAATCTTAAATTTGCGATAGTCGCTTTTAAGAGGTTTTCCAAACGAAAAAACAACCATTGAACCAACTTTGTTTGTCCCAGAAATGTGGGAAATGTCGTAACATTCCATTCTGTTTGGAAGTTTTTCAAGACCAAGAGCAACTTTAAGTTCTTTAACCATTTCAAGAAAAACTTCATCGCCACCTTTTGAAATTTCTTTTTGCAAGGTGTTGTTTGCGTTTTTAAGTGACATATCAACAAGTTTTTTCTTAATTCCCTTTTGTGGAATCGCAACTTCAACGTTTGAGCCTTTCAAAAGAGAAAGTGCGTTTGAAACGAGTTCGAAATCCAAAGGAATGTTTGTTAAAATTGTTTTTGGAACAAGTTTGTTAGAGTAGTATTGCAAAATGTATGAGGCAAGGCTTTCTTCAAGCGAAGGCAAACCTTGAGTGAAATTTGTGTTTTGACTTGAAAGAATTTTTCCAGTTCGAATTATTGTTATGTTAAGAGCGGCAAAATTTCCGTCGTTTTCAATGCAAAACAAGTCTATTTCTTCGTTTTTAGCAAGGTCAACAATTGTTTTGTTTGAAAGTTCGTTGATCATGGCAATTCGATTTCGAAGAGTTATTGCAAGTTCAAAATTTTCGCTTTCGCTTGCTTTTTCCATTTTTTCTTTCAAAATTTCTTTAATTTCTTTTTCATTTCCGTTAAGAAATTGCATTGCTTTTCCAACAAGAATTTTATAGTCTTCTTTGGAAATAAGCCCGCAACAAGGAGCGCTGCAAAGCCCAAGAGAATGGTTAAGGCAAGGGCGAGTTTGCTTTTTCATTGAAAAAGATTTGTTGCAGTTTCGAAGAGGGAAGGCCGTGCGAATTGTTTCAAGAAGTTCATAGGCATTAAGTTTTCCAAAGTATGGCCCAAAGTATTTTGCACCGTCGCGTTTAACTTTTCTAACAACCGAAAATTTTGGGAAATCATCGTGAGGGTTAACTTTAATATATGGATATTGTTTCCCGTCCTTTAAAAGAATGTTGAAAAAAGGTTTATGTTTTTTAATTAGGGTGTTTTCCAAAATAAACGCGTCAAGTTCGGTTGGAGTCATAACATATTCGAAATCGGCAATGTTGTTGACCATTGTTTGAACTTTAATTTGTTTTTGAGAGTTTTGGAAATATTGGGAAACGCGATTTTTAAGAACCTTTGCTTTCCCAACATAAATTATTTCTCCCTTATCGTTTTTCATGATGTAAACACCGCTTGAGCGGGGGAGATTTTTAACTTTTTCCCTAATTATTTCGTTCATTTTTTTCCTTTGATAAAATCTTTTTTAAATACATACCGGTGTAACTTGTTTCGCACTTTGCAACTTTTTCTGGGTTACCTTGCGCAACAATTTGACCGCCGCCGTCGCCGCCTTCTGGACCAAGGTCGATGATGTAATCGGCAACTTTAATAACATCAAGATTGTGCTCAATAACAACAACGGAATTTCCTTTTTCAACAAACTTTTGCAAAATTGCAATAAGTTTTTTAACGTCATACATATGAAGTCCGGTTGTTGGCTCGTCGAGAATATAAAGGGTTTGTCCGGTGCTTCGTTTTGCAAGTTCTGTTGCAAGCTTAACTCTTTGCGCTTCGCCGCCGCTTAGAGTTGTTGAAGATTGACCAAGTTTAATATATCCAAGACCAACATCATAAAGTGCTTGAAGTTTTGTTCGAATTGAAGGAATGTTTCCAAAGAATTTAAGCGCGTTTTCAACTGTCATGTCCAAAACCTCGCTAATGTTTTTGCCTTTATATGTTATTGAAAGAGTTTCTTGATTATATCGTTTTCCGTCGCAAACTTCGCATGGAACTTCAATATCTGGCAAGAAATACATTTCAATTCGTTTAATTCCGTCGCCTTCACAACGTTCGCAGCGTCCGCCCGGAACATTAAAACTGAAACGTGATGCATTATATCCTTTAACTTTTGCGGCTTGTGTTGATGCAAAAAGTTCACGAATTGGAGTGAAAACTCCGGTGTAGGTTGCAGGATTGCTTCGTGGGGTTCGCCCAATTGGCGATTGGTCGATGTTTATTACCTTATCGAAAAGTTCAAGTCCTTGAACCTTTCCGTGCTTTCCTTCTTCTCGATTCGTTTTGTTAACATAGTTTGCCAAAGTTGGATAAAGCGTTCTTGAAACAAGCGAACTTTTTCCGCTTCCGCTAACACCCGTTACGCATGTGAAACAGCCAACAGGGAATTTAACTTCAATTTTTTTAAGGTTGTTTTCCTCGCAGTTTGAAATTTTCAAGAAACCTTTTGGGCGTCGTCTTTTTGATGGAATTTCAATTTTTTCCTTTCCCGAAAGAAATTTTCCTGTTATTGAGCGAGGGCAGTTCATAATGTCTTGTGGAGTTCCGGTTGCAACAATTTCGCCGCCGTGTTCTCCCGCAAAAACACCAACATCAACAACATAGTCGGCATATAAAATTGTTTCTTCGTCGTGCTCAACAACAATAAGCGTGTTTCCAAGATTTCGAAGAGAAAAGAGTGTGTTCAAAAGTTTTTCGTTGTCAACTTGGTGAAGTCCAATGCTTGGCTCGTCAAGAATGTATAAAACACCAGTAAGCCCGCTTCCAATTTGCGTTGCAAGGCGAATTCTTTGTGCTTCGCCGCCGCTGAGTGTTGATGCTTCGCGCGAAAGTGTTAAATAGGAAAGCCCAACGTTTTTAAGGAAGGTTAACCTTGAAACAATTTCTTTTAAAATTGAGCCAGAAACTTTTTTGTCATATTCGCTTATTTCAAGATTTTCAAAAAGTTTTAAGAGTTTATCAACCGACATATCCGACATTTCGGCAATGTCGAGCCCAACAATTTTAACCGAAAGAGCCGTCTCTTTAAGGCGTTTTCCATGGCAAACGGAACATTTTTGATTTGTCATAAGTTTTTGAATTTCGTTTCGCATAAATTCGCTGTCGGTTTCTTTAAACCGTCGTTTAAGATTGTTTATAATTCCTTCAAAAGGAGAACTGAAAGATTTTGTTGTTCCATTAGTTGCTTTAAAACTTATGTCCAAAACATCGTCGCCTGTTCCATAAAGAAAAAGGTTAAGTTTTTCGCGAGGGAGGTCTTTAATTGGCGTGTTTAAATCAACATCATATCTTTTTGCAATTGCATCGAAATATCCTTTTGTCATTCCGCCATAGGTGTATTTCCAGCCCGAAACATTGAACGCGCCGCCTTTAACGGAAAGATTTTTGTTTTTAAGCAAAATACTTTCGTCAATGTCCATTGTGTATCCAAGCCCAAGGCAATTAGGGCAAGCACCAAAAGGGCTGTTAAAACTGAAAAGTCTTGGAGTTATTTCGTCAAGGCAATAGCCGCATTCTGGGCAAGAGTGCCTTGTTGAAAATTTCTCGTGGCGATTGTTTTCAAAGTAGACATCCAAAATTCCGTGGCTTAACATCAAACCTTGTTCAACGCTGTCGGAAAGTCGTTCTTTGCTATCTTCTTTCATAACAATTCGGTCGACAATTGCCGAAATTGAATGTCGAAGATTTTTTTCAAGTTCAATTTCTTCGTCAAGTTTATGAATTTTCCCGTCAACAATAACTCTTGAAAAACCCTTTTTTGAAAGAGAGGAAAGAATGTCTTGATGGGTTCCTTTCTTTCCCGAAACTATTGGGGCAGTTATTAAAATTTTCGAACCAAGAGGGGTTTCCATAAGCCTGTCGATAATTTGGTCAACAGTTTGTGTTGAAATTTCGCGGTTGCAATGTGGACAATATGGCTTTCCAATTTTTGCATAAAGAAGGCGCATATAGTCGTAGATTTCAGTTATTGTTCCAACGGTTGAACGTGGGTTATGGTTTGTTGACTTTTGGTCGATTGAAATTGCGGGGGAAAGACCTTCAATGCTGTCAACATCTGGCTTTGAACTTTGCCCAAGAAATTGACGTGCATAGGAAGAAAGAGAGTCCATATATCTTCTTTGACCCTCGGCAAAAATTGTGTCGAACGCAAGCGTGCTTTTCCCGCTTCCGCTAACTCCTGTGAAAACAATAAGTTTGTTTCTTGGAAGTTCAAGATTAACATTTTTTAAATTGTTTTCGCGTGCACCTTTAATGATAATTTTATCACTTTCCATTTTGTAACCTCTTTTTCAATTTGCTAATTTCTTCGCGATATTCAATTGCAAGTTCAAAATCTAAGTTTGCAGAAGCAACTTTCATAAGTCCTTTAAGGCGTTCAATTTCTTTTGCAGCGTCAACTTTTGAAAGGTTGTTTCTTGCTTTCTTTGTTATTTCAATTGTGTTTTTAACTTCTTTAATGATTGTTTTTGGAATAATTCCGTGTTGTTTATTATATTCGTCTTGAATTTGACGACGTCGGTTTGTTTCGTCAATTGCGTGTTTCATCGCGTCGGTAATTCGGTCGGCAAACATAATAACATGTCCTTCGCTGTTTCGTGCTGCGCGTCCAATTGTTTGAATCAACGCGCCTTCGCTTCGAAGGAATCCTTCCTTATCTGCATCCAAAATTGCAACAAGCATAACTTCTGGAAGGTCAAGCCCTTCCCTAAGAAGGTTAATTCCAACAAGAACATCAAATTCGCCTGTTCGAAGGTCGTTTAAAAGGTCAATTCTGTCCATCGTGTCGATGTCGGAATGGAGATATCTTGCTTTAACTCCATGTTCGGAAAAATAGACGGTTAAATCTTCCGCCATCTTTTTTGTTAAAGTTGTAACAAGAACTCTTGCATTTTTCTCAATTGTTTCCTTAATTTTTTCAAGCAAAACTTGAACTTGACCTTGGGTTTTAATAACTTCAATTGAAGGGTCTAAAAGTCCGGTTGGACGAATTAACTGTTCTGTTACTTTTCCCGACACTTCAAGTTCATATTTTCCTGGAGTTGCCGAAACGAAAATTGTTTGTCCAACTTTTTCCTTAAATTCTTCAAAGTTAAGAGGACGGTTGTCGTATGCCGATTGAAGACGGAACCCATAGTTAATTAGGTTGTCTTTTCTTGCGCGGTCGCCATTATACATTGCGCGAATTTGAGGGATTGTCATATGGCTTTCGTCAATGAGAGTTAAGAAACCTTTTGGAAAATAATCTAAAAGCGTGTATGGCGCTTCGCCTGGTTTTCGTCCGTCGAAATAGCGAGAATAGTTCTCAATTCCGCTGCAATAGCCAACTTCTTTCATCATTTCGATGTCGTAGTTAACTTTTTCTTTAAGCCTTTGCGCTTCAACAAATTTTTGGTTATTTTCAAAGCGTTTAACTTCAATTTCTGCATCTTTTTCAATTTGCGAAATTGCGGAAAGAAGACGAGGACGCGAAATTGCATAGTGGGTTGCTGGGAAGAAAGTGTAGGATTTAAGTTCTGCAATTTTTTCGCCTGTTAGGTGGTTAAATTGATAAATTCTTTCAATTTCATCGCCAAAAAACTCAATTCGAACGGCAATTTCGCTGCTGTTTGCTGGGAAAATGTCTAAGGTGTCGCCCTTAACTCTAAATGTGCTGCGTTTGAAATCGGTGTCATTTCGCGAGTATTGAATTTCAACAAGACGGCGCATAATTGAGTTTCTGTTAACTTCGTCGCCTTCGCGAACATTAACTTGAAGTCCGTTATATTCTTCTGGGTCGCCAAGACCATAAATGCAAGAAACTGATGCAACAATAATTGTGTCGCTGCGTTCAAAAAGTGAGGCAGTTGCGGCGTTTCGAAGTTTTTCAATTTCGTCGTTAATTGCCATATCTTTTTCAATGTATGTGTCGGTTGAAACTATGTATGCTTCTGGTTGATAGTAGTCGTAGTAGGAAACGAAATATTCAACGCGGTTGTTTGGGAAAAATTCTCTAAACTCGTTGCAAAGTTGAGCAGCAAGAGTTTTGTTATGCGCGATAACAAGAGTTGGGCGATTTTGATTTGCAATTATGTTTGCCATCGTGAAGGTTTTGCCGCTTCCCGTAACGCCAAGAAGAACCTGATTTTTAATTCCATCGTTTAAACCCGCGGTTAAACTGTTAATCGCGTTTTGTTGGTCTATAGAAGGTGTGAATTTTGAATTTAGTTGAAAGTTCTTCTTCTCCATACTATGTATTATAACCTATTTCATAAAGAAATAAAGTGATTTAACAATAAATTTTATAAAAAAAGAAAAAAAGAGCCTTAAAAGAGAGGGGGAATAAAAAAAAGAACACGGAAGTGTTCTTATTTTTATAATTTTATTTAAAAGATGTTTTAATCGTCAATTTCATTTGACTTGAAAAGCGGGTCGTTAAAGAATTCAAAAAGTGTTATATCAAGACCATCGCAAATAGATTTAATTGTAACAATTCCGGGATTTTTGCTTTTTCCATAAAAAATGCTTGTTATTGTGCTTGGTTCAACGCCAGATATAGTTCCAAGTTTATTTGGTGTTATATCTCTTTCCTTGCATAAATTCAATATTCTTTTTGTTATTGCTTCGGTTGTTTTCATGTTTTAATTCAACGATATATCCTTAATTTAATTTTATCATTGTGTCTTTAAAATAATCAGGGATATATCCTTGACTTTTTATTTATTTTGTGTAAATATAAACGATATATCCCTGTTTGGAGGAAATACTTAATGAAAAATAAAACTTGTGCTTTTACTGGACCTCGACCTCAAAATTTACCTTGGGGTAATAATGAAAGTGATCCTAGATGCCTTGAAGTAAAAAAGTTAATAAAAGAAAAAATTATTGATGCGATAGATAAGGGGTATGAAATATTTATAACGGGTTTGGCTTTAGGTTGTGATATTTATTGTGCAGAAATTATTTTTGAGCTAAAAGAAACATATCCTCAGATTAGGTTGATTGGAGCAATTCCATGCAAAACACAAGATAAGTTTTGGGATGAAAATTCTAAAAAGAGATATAAACATATTATTTCTAATATTGATGATGTTCATTGCTTATATGATGATTATACTGGAAGAAAATGCATGATCGAAAGAAATCAATATATGATTAAAAATTCTTCGCTTCTCATTGCTATATTTAGTGGCGTGGGAAATGGAACAAAGTCAACAATTGAATATGCTAAGAAATTAAAAGTAAATATTGAAATTATTAGTTTTTAGTTGGCAAGTTTCTGAGAGAAAGGGAGAATTTTGCGCGTAAGCGAAAAGGCGACCAATTTCGAACAGAGGTTCCCGAACGAAAAGCAGAAAAAAAGAACCCGAAAGGGTTCTTGTTTGGAGCGGGTGAAGGGAATCGAACCCTCGTGGCCAGCTTGGGAAGCTGAAGTTCTGCCATTGAACTACACCCGCATATTTAACTTTTGCAATGATTTTTTATCACATTTAAAAATAAATGTCAAATAAAAATAAAATTTTGCTGTTTTTCTTTGAATTTTTCTTGTTTAAGTTTAAAATCTCTTTGTATGAAATGTGAATTATGCCCAAGAAAATGTGGAGTTAACAGGGAAGAAAATGCGGGCTTTTGCGGTGTTAAAAAACTTAAAGTTGCTCGCGTTATGCTTCATATGTGGGAAGAGCCAATAATTTCAGTTGGAAAAGGAAGCGGGGCAATTTTCTTTTCGGGTTGCAATCTTAAATGCTTGTATTGTCAAAATTTTGAGATAAGCCATCAAGCAAAAGGAAACGAAATTTCGCCTAAAGGTCTTGCTGAAATTTTTAAGGATTTGGAAAAGCGGGGCGCGGCAAACATAAATCTTGTAACACCAACGCATTTTGCCTATGAAATTGTTGAAGCGCTTGAAATTTATCGCCCAAAAATTCCAATTGTTTGGAACACGAGCGGCTATGAAGAAGTTGAAACAATTAAGAAAATTTCAAAATATGTTGACGTGTATTTAACGGATTTAAAATATTTCAGCAGCGAACTTTCAAAAAACTTTTCGAATGCGGAAAACTATTTCGAAAAAGCCTCAAAAGCAATTTTGGAAATGAGAAAGGCACAGCCAAAAGATGTTGTTGAAAATGGGGTTATGAAAAAAGGACTTATCGTTCGCCATTTAATTTTGCCGGGGTGCGTTAAGGACAGCATAAAAGTTTTGGATTGGATTAAGGAAAACCTTGGAAGCGAAACATATTTAAGTCTTATGAACCAATATACGCCATGTTATAAGGCGAGCGAAAATGAACTTCTTAAAAGAAAAATTAAACCACTTGAATATAAGGCGGCGCAGGCTCATGCATTGAAACTTGGATTTGAAAATGGATTCTTTCAAGAACCTCAAAGCGCATCGAAAAGATATATCCCTAAATTTTAAAATCGGTGTTGACATTGCGCCGATTTTTTAATAAAATATTAGTATGAAATTTGAAAAAATTGACGAGTATAAAACATTCTTAAAAGATAAACTTTCCGAACTTTCAAAGCAAGGTGAATTCGACATTTATGTGCACTTTGTTGATGTTTTTGCACGCGAAACAAATGGAAAACCAAAAGACGAAATCTTAAGCGACAAAACAATGTCAATTTTTGCAAATGGGTTATATTTAAATAATTCATCGTTTTTTTCCGTTCCCTACACTTCAATTAACGGAACTTCAAAATATCTTGGAAATTCAAACACTTTGAATGTTGACGACATTATTTCTTATTCATATAACAACGACAAAACCAATGACCGCGTTGTTGTTCTTCTTGCTGTTCCAAAGAAAATTGTTTATAAAGGAAACGAAATTGATTTTTCGTCTGTTGACGGAGTTCATGAAATTTTTGACGAGAAATTTAAAAATACTGTCGAATTTCAAGAAGCGTTTAAAGATTGCAACGATTTGAGGTTCACAAAACTTAGCCTTCTTGATTGCACGCTTGGAAGTTCTGTTCCAAAGGAATATGTCCTTGCTGCTCAAAAAATTTATCCTTTAGAAAATAAGGCAAGTTTTATTGAAAACAAAAAGCATTTAAGTAATTTGGAAGAGATTGAAAAAACGGATTTTAACAAAAAATTGGAAAACAAACTTGAAAACATTGGGCTTAAAGATGACGCATCAAATGCTTTTGACATTATGGCGAAAAAAAGTCAAATGGATAACAAATACTACACGCAAAGAATGCTTGAAGAATTTTAGTTTAATTTTTATTGACAAAAATTTAAAGAAGTATTAAAATAACTTCGGTTTTTGAAAGAAAGCCGAATATGGTTCGCTAGCTCAGTTGGTAGAGCAACAGACTCTTAATCTGTGGGTCCGGGGTTCGAGCCCCCGGCGAATCACCAAGAGAAAAAATAAAAACCCCTAAATTTTAGGGATTTTTTTGTATTTTTCTTCGTTATAAAGGTTAATTATATTAATTCCTTGTTTTTTTGCATAGTCAACCGTCCGCTTTGTTCCACCGCTTTTACCATTGAAATAGGTTATTAGCAGGGAAGAGTTGTTAACCATATATCGATTTCTTTCAAACATACATTCCGAGCCGATGTAGTTGTCGTATATGCAGCGAATTCCATCAAGTTGTGAAAGCAAAGTTCGATATCTTTGCTTGTCTTTTTCGTTCCAAAATTTATCTTGCGTCTTACATGGAATTGCTCCAATAAGTTTTATGAAAGGATATGTTTTTTTAAGTTCCAAAACCATTTTTGCGCATATCATATCAAAGCCAAGCGCCATTCCAGAAATAAAAATTTTAAATCCTTTTTCAATTGCACTAACGATGTTAATTTTAAGATTATTTTTCATTTCTAAACAGCGGCTATCATCTTCATTAAATCCCCAAGGCAAATTTTGTGGCCGAGGTCCGCTAAAAGAACAAGTTTGAGAGTTTAAAAACTTTATAATTGAAAATATTTTATTTTTAAGTCTTTCAAATTTCATTATGTATAAATTCCTTTTGGCTAATCTATACTACATATAATATCAAATATTTTTAAACCTTACAAACATTTTGGCTATTTGACGCTACATATTTATTAATTTATAGATGTTAAAATATAAGTAGTGTAAAAACGACTTATTGAGGTAAGATATGGTTTCATTAAATTATGCTTTTTCAACTCGTGTTAGAGAAATTTTAAAAGAAAAGAAGATGACCCAATATAAATTGGAGCAGTTAACTGGGATTTATCATAGCACAATGAATGCAATTATGAATGATAGATGTAAATCTTCAAACTTTAAAACAATGGCGCTAATTATAAGAGAGTTAGGAATGAGTATTCCGGAATTTTTTAACAGTCCAATTTTTGCAGATTTCAATGAATTAGAAATTGATTAAAAATTTATTCACTAAGTTAACACCTAGTGTTTTTTTTAGTTCAAGTCCCAAAAGTCGGGGGAAAAATAAAAGAACTATGTGTTAACATAGTTCTTTGAAATTGGTGCGGATAAAGGGACTTGCTCCGCTTCGCTCAGATATTTAACTTATTGAATATAAATAGATTAAACAAAGGGAATTTAATAGGTTAAGATTTAGCTCGCTTTCACGCCGGCGCTAAAAAACAACGACACTGCGTTGTTTTTCTTAACGCTTAGTTCAAGTCCCAAAAGTGGAAATAAATAAAAAAACTATGTGTTAACATAGTTCTTTAAATCTGGTGCGGATAAAGGGACTTGAACCCCCACGGTTTCCCACTAGATCCTAAGTCTAGCGCGTCTGCCAATTCCGCCATATCCGCATTTACTGCGTTATATTAACACAAGTTAAAATTTTTGTCAAATTGAAAATGTGTGCTTTTGGGGCAGAATAAAATAAAAGTTTTTGTATAAAAAAGGCTTTGAATTGAAAGAATTATTCTAAGGAGGGAAGAAAGATGGCGTTAATTATCATTAACATAATAAGTTTTATTATTGTTTTGATTGGAGCGGTTAACTGGGGGCTTATTGGAATTTTCGACTGGAACTTGGTTACTGCAATTTTCGGCGGGTTTAACGTTGGCGCAAGAATTATCTATTGTCTTGTTTTTGCAGCGGCGCTTTGGCTGATTTTCTATGCAATCTATTCAATGGGTTTAATTGATATGCGCGCAGGACGCAAAAACAGAGAAAACAATCAACAATAAAACCAAAAAAAATTTGCCAGTCTTCCCAAAAGATTGGCAATTTTATTTTTGTTGTGATATAATGTTTTTTGTGAAAAGATATTACAAGATTTTAGGGCTTCCGCTATCCGCTTCGAAAGAAGAAGTTAAGAACGCAAGAAATAATTTGCTTAAAAAATATCATCCCGATCGTTATCAAGGTAGCATAAGTTTTGCCGAAGAAAAGAGCGCGGAAATTAACGAGGCATTTGAAAAAATTTCGGAATTTTTAGATAAGCAAGAAAGTCAAGACGCAAAACAAAATGTTAAACAAACTTCTCCAAAAGAGGAGCATTTTGAAAGCGCAAAAAGTTCAACCGTTTCAAGCGAAGACGAGCAACTTGAAAAAGAAAGAGCCGAAAGAATTAGAGCGGAAATTCGCCGCAAACGCGAAGAAAAGGCGCGAAGGCTTCGTCAAAAAAGAGAGAAAAAACAAGAAAGAGAACTTAAAAAACAGCAAAGACAAGAAAAACGCAAAAACCGAAAAACACTTGAAGAAAGATATGAAGAGGTTTTGGAAGAAAACGAGAGAATAACGCGACTAACAAAGGATAAACCAACAATTGATAACACATTGATTGAGGACGAACGCAATCCAGAAAAAACCGAAAAAACTCTTCTAGATTTCTTGATTTACGGGCTGATTGGAATGTTAGTTTTATTAGTTATTTTATATTTCACTGGAGTTTTAAAATGAAATCCAAACTTGAAAGAATGGAAGAACTTGTTAAAGAGCTTAATATCCACGTTCATAATTATTATGTTCTTGACAAGCCAACAATTTCCGATTTTGAATATGACAGGATGTATGACGAACTTGTTTCGCTTGAAAAGGAAACGGGAACAGTTTTGCCATCTTCGCCAACTCAAAGAGTTGGGGGCGAAATTCTGGCTGGGTTTAAGAAATTTGTTCATGAAGTTCCGTTATACAGCCTTGATAAAGTTCAAAATTACGCGGGGCTTGAAAACTGGGTTGCGGGAATTAAAAAAGAGTTTCCAAACTCAACTTTTTCGGTTGAATATAAGTTCGATGGTCTTTCAATTGTTGTTGAATATGAAAATGGTAATCTTGTTAAAGCGGGAACAAGGGGAAACGGAAAGGTTGGAGAAGATGTTACAGCCCAAGTTAAAACAATTAAATCTGTTCCGCTTTCAATTCCTTTCCAAAACAAACTTATTGTTCAAGGCGAAGGAATGATAACTTTGCCAAATCTTGAAAAATATAACAAAATTGCAACCGAACCGCTTAAAAATGCAAGAAACGCAGTTGCGGGCGCAATTCGAAACCTTAACCCAAAAGAAACTGCAAAACGTAATTTGGACTTGTTTGCATATTCAGTTAACTATATTGAAGGAAAAAGTTTTCTAACACAAAAAGAGGCAAACGATTTCTTAATTGAAAATGGATTTAAAACCGCTTCATTTTTCAAAATTTGCAAAACAAGCGATGAAATTATCGGTGAAATCAAAAAAATTGGCGAAATTAAAAACTCGCTTGACATTCTTATGGACGGAGTTGTTGTTAAACTTAACGAAATTCAAAATCGCGAAGAACTTGGCTACACAAGTAAGTTCCCAAAATGGGCAATTGCGTTTAAGTTTGAGCCAGAAGAACTTTCAACAGTTTTAAAAGATGTTGTTTGGCAGGTTGGAAGAACGGGGAAATTAACACCAATTGCGCAAATTGAACCCGTAACTCTTGCTGGCGCAACTGTTAGCCGTGCAACGCTAAATAATATGGGCGACATAAAGCGAAAAGGGGTTAAAAAAGGCGCGCGTGTTTTTGTTCGAAGAAGCAACGAAGTTATCCCAGAAATTCTTGGAATTGCGGAAGATTTGCCAGGGTCAGAGGAAATTGAAGAGCCAAAAACCTGCCCATGCTGCGGCGGAGTTGTTAGCGAAATTGGGGCAAACTTGTTTTGCACGAACATTGATTGTCCAGAGCAAATTAAAGACTCTTTAACACATTTTTGCAGCCGAGAAGCAATGGATATTGACGGGCTTAGCGGAAAAACAATTAACCAATTCTATCTTGAACTTGGGCTTCGAAAACTTTCGGACATTTATGATTTAACATATGAACAACTTATCAAACTTGACAAGTTTAAAGATAAAAAGGTTGAAAACTTGCTTTCATCAATTGAAAGAAGCAAAAATGTTTCGCTTTCGGCGTTTATCTATGCGCTTGGAATTAAAAATGTTGGAACAAAAACCGCAAAAGATTTAGTTCAAAATTTCAAAACTTTTGACGGAATTCGAAACGCATCATACGAGGATCTTGTTGCAATACGCGATGTTGGCGAAACTGTTGCGCAAAGTATTTTTGATTACTTTAATAACGAAGAAAACAAAGAAGAAATTGAGCGTTTGTTTAAAAAGGGGATAAAGCCTAAAGCCGTTGAAACAAATGAAAACCTTAAACTTGCCGGAAAGAGAGTTGTTTTAACAGGTTCGCTTTCAATTTCGCGCTTGCAGGCAACAAAGCTTCTTGAAGAAAACGGAGCAGTTGTTCTTTCGTCGGTTGGGAAGGAAACAAATCTTGTTGTTGCGGGCGAAAACGCAGGAAGCAAACTTGAAAAAGCGCGCTCTCTTGGAATTGAAATAATTGACGAACAAGAATTTTTCAACTTAATTAAAAAATAATTTACAAAACGAAAAATGTGTGATATAATACGCAAAGATTTAAAGGAGAGATTTGGCTTATGATGATTGAACCACCAATTGACGAACTTGTTAAAAGAACAGGCGGAAACAAATATAAACTTTCGGTTATTATGGCAAAACGCGCAAAAGAACTTGAAAAAAGAATTCCAGCAGAAATTGAAAAAAGCGACAAGAAAGCAATAACTCTTGCAGCCGACGAAATTTACAGCGGAAAAATCGTTGCCGACAGTTAATTGAATAATCTTAAAAAAGGAACAATTCCACTTTGAGAATTGTTCTTTTTTTGTTAAAATATTCTTTGATGATTGCAGAAGTTATTGTTGAAGTTAGCAGCAGCGAAGTTGACAAGGTTTTCGACTATGAAATCCCTTCTTCTTTTATGCAAGAAAAACTTGTTGGAAGAAGAGCAATTGTTCCCTTTGGCCCAAGAAAAATTGAAGGTTACATTTTAAAAACAAAAGAAACTTCAAATCTTCCTTCCTCAAAACTTAAAAATATAATTTCCCTTTTAGACAGTGAGCCAATTATTTTGCCAGAAATGATTGAACTTGCTTCGTTTATGAAATATAAATTCCACCTTAAAATGGTGGATTGCCTTCGCCTTTTCATTCCTTCCCAAATGCGCGGCGAAAGGGTTAAACCTGTTTTTGTTAAAAGTTATGTTTTAAGCGAAAATTTCAATGAAAACTCAAAAAAACTTAACAAAAATGCAAAAAAACAACAAGAAATTATTGATTTTTTGTTAAAAAACAACATAATTGAACCAAAATATGTTAAAAATTTTTCGCCCTCCGCGCTTAAAAATCTTGAAAAACAAGGCATAGTTATTACAAAAGAAATTCAAGAATTTAGAAAGCCAATGAAAAATTTGGAGATTTCCTCGTCAATTAAGCACATATTAAATTCTGCTCAAAAAAATGCGCTTGAAAGAATTAAAGGAAACAAAACTTTTCTCTTACACGGCGTTACTGGAAGCGGCAAAACCGAAGTTTATATGAATGTTATCGAGCGTGAAATTGCAAACGGAAAAACTGCAATTATGCTTGTTCCAGAAATTTCGTTAACTCCGCAAGTTTTAAGGAATTTTAAAGAGCGCTTTGGGAACACTGTTGCAATTTTGCATAGCGGACTTTCCGCTGGGGAAAGATTTGACGAATGGAACAGACTCCTTTCGGGAGATGCGAAAATTGCAATTGGGGCAAGAAGCGCAATTTTTGCGCCCCTTAAAAATCTTGGAGTTATAATTATCGACGAAGAGCACGACGGCTCGTATGTTAGCGAATCGAATCCAAGATATAACACCTTCGATATTGCAACTTTCCGCGCAAAATATAATGAATGCAGCCTTGTTTTGGGAAGCGCAACGCCAAGCATTGAAACATATTACTTGGCAAAAGAGGGGAAAATTGAGATTATTGAACTTCCTGTTCGAGTTAACGGAAAAGAGATGCCAGCAATTGAAATTGTTGATATGCTTGGAGAGATTAGAGCGGGAAATAATGGCGTTTTTTCAAGGCGGCTTTTAGGCGAACTTGAAGAATGCTTTAAACAAAAGAAACAAGCAATTTTGTTCCTTAACAGGCGCGGTTATGTTTCGTTTTTGAGATGTAGAGAATGCGGATATGTTGCGAAATGCAGCGATTGCGATGTTTCGCTTGTGTATCATAAATCGGAAAACAAACTTGTTTGCCACTATTGCGGAAAAAAATTCAAGGTTTTAACGACGTGCCCAGAATGCGGAAGCACACATATTCGCGAGGGGGCAATTGGAACGGAAAATGTTGTTGCACAATTTAAACAACTTTTCCCAGATGTTCCCGTTTTAAGAATGGATAACGACACAACACGAACGAAAGATGCGCATCAAAAAATTCTTTCTGCTTTTTCAAAACAAAAGCCGGGAGTTTTGATTGGAACGCAAATGATTGCAAAAGGGCACGATTTCCCAGATGTTACGGTTGTTGGAATTTTGGATGCCGACCAAGGCTTGTTCCAAAGTCACTATAAAAGCGCAGAGCGAACTTTTGCGCTTATAACGCAAGTTGCGGGGCGCGCAGGAAGAAGCGAAAGCGAAGGAAAAGTTGTTCTTCAAACCTATTGCCCAAAGAAATATGTTTATAATCTTGCGGCAAACTACGATTATAAAGGTTTTTATAAACGCGAAATTAACCTTCGCCAAACAACGCTTTTTCCTCCTTTTTCAACAATTCTTCGCGTTATGTTTAACGGAGATAATGAGGAGGAAGTTAAAAACAGCGCAAAGGCGTGCTACGAAGAAATTTTGGAAATAAAAAAAAGCGAACCAAACAATTTTATATATCTTAACGCAATGAAATCGCCAGTTTCAAAAATTAAACAAAAATTTCGCTATCAAATTCTTGTTCGATTGAAAGGCAAAAATATTGATAATTTAATTCAAAAAGTGTATAATGCATGCGACAGAGCAAAAACTCCAAGGGTTTTATGTTTCGTTGAAATAAACCCTCAAAGTTTAAGTTAAGGAGAAAAAATGGCAATAAGAAATATTGTGACAAATGAAAGTGATGTTGAATTTTTAAGAAAGAAGAGCAAGCCGGTTGTTGGTTTCGACGAAAAACTTTGGCAACTTCTTGATGATATGAAAGAAACAATGCATCAAAACAATGGCGTTGGAATTGCCGCTGTTCAAGTTGGTGTTTTAAAACGAGTTGTTATTGTTGAGCCAAACAATATGTTTTTGGAACTTATCAATCCACAAATTGTTTTCGAAGACGGGCAAGAAATTGACGAAGAAGGATGTTTAAGCGTTTGCAAAACTCGTGGATATGTTGCAAGACCAAAAATTGTTAAGGTTAAGGCTCAAGACCGCTATGGCTATGATTTTGAAATTAGCGGCGAACACTATCTTGCGCGTGTTTTGTGCCACGAAATTGACCACCTTGACGGAGTTCTTTTTATCGACAAAATGTTGGAGGAGTGTGAAGACTAAATGAGAATTGTTTTTCTTGGAGGAAGCGAGTTTTCCGTTCCATCTTTTGAACGACTTATTGCCGACGGTCACGAGATTTTGGCGGCAGTTTGCCAGCCCGACCGTCCAAATTCGCGCGGAAATAAAATTGAATTTTGTCCCCTTAAAAAAAGCGCAATTGAACACGGCGTTAAAGTTTTGCAGTTCCAGAAAATTCGAATTGAAGGAACGGAAGAAATTAAAAAACTTAATCCCGACCTTATGGTTGTTGTTTCATATGGACAGATTTTGCCAGAAGAACTGATCAACATTCCAAAACTTGGAACAATCAATGTCCATGGCTCTCTTTTGCCAAAATATCGCGGAGCATCGCCAATTGTTTCGGCAATTTTAAATGGTGAACAAAAAACGGGAATAACAATTATGCGAATTGCCAAGGAAGTTGATGCGGGAAACATTCTTTTTAAAGCGGAAACAGATATTGGCGAAAATGAAACAGGCGGAGAACTTTCAAAAAAACTTTCAATTCTCGGTGCAAATTTGCTTTCCGAGGCAGTTATTCAACTTGAAAAAGGGAATGTTTTTGAGGAAGTTCAAGATTCATCAAAGGCAACGTTTACGAAGATGATTCGAAAGGAAGACGGCGAAATTGATTTTTCAAAATCTATGGACGAAATTGTTAATAAAATTCGTGCATTCAATCCAACAAATGTTGCATACACGACTAGAAATGGCGAAAAAATTAAAATATATGAAGCAAAAAAAGAACCAGAAATTGAAAGTAATTTGCCTTGCGGCGATGTTATTGTTTCAAGCGCAAAAGAAGGGCTTGTTATAAAAAGCGGGAACGGAGCAGTTAGGATTTTGCGTTTGCAAGCTCCAAACGGGAAAATTCTTGATGCAAAAAGCTTTTTAAATGGAAGAAAATTTTGAAAACAAGTTTATTAGATTTAAGTTTTGATGAAGTTAAAGAAATTGTTGAAAAGGAAGGTCAACAAAGTTTCCGTGCGAAACAAATCTTTGAATTTGCTTTTTCGGGCGTTTCAATTGACGAAATGAGTTCGCTTCCAAAAAGTTTTCGAAGCAGTCTTTCCAAAAATTATGTTGCAAATCCTGTTTCAATTTATAAAAAACTTGTGAGCCAAGACAAAACGGCAAAATATATCTATAAACTTCAAGATGGGAACATTATTGAAGGCGTTTTAATGCGCTATAAATATGGGAACACGATTTGTGTTTCAACACAAGTTGGCTGCCGAATGGGTTGCAAGTTTTGTGCAAGCGGGCTTAACGGGCTTGTTCGAAACCTTAATGCAAGCGAAATTTTGGGGCAAGTTTTGGCGGTTAACAGAGAACTTGGCGGAACGCGCGAAAACAGAAAAATAACAAACATTGTTTTAATGGGAAGCGGCGAACCTTTGGATAACTATGAGCAGGTTACAAAATTTTTAAAACTTGTTAATGCGTCATATTCGCTTAACATAAGCCAAAGAAACATATCTCTTTCAACTTGCGGGCTTGCCAACAAAATTAAACAACTTGCAAACGACGGCTTTTCAATCACATTAACAATTTCGCTTCATAGTCCAACCGACGAAAAGCGAAAAACAATAATGCCAATTGCAAATGCATATTCTCTTAAAGAGGTTGCGGAAGCGGCAAAATACTATTTCGATAAAACTGGCAGACGCGTTGTTTTTGAATATGCGCTTATCGACGGAGTTAACGACAGTTTTGAGGACGCACAGGAACTTCGAAATTTGCTTAAAGGTTTTCCAACACACATAAATTTAATTCCTCTTAACCCAGTTGCCGAGCGCGGTCTTAATGGAACGCCAAAACATCAAGTTTATGCTTTTCAAAAGAAACTTGAAGAACTTGGAATGAGCGCAACTGTTCGAAGGACAATGGGCGAGGATATTGAAGGAGCTTGCGGGCAACTTCGAAATAAAATCTTAAATCAAGAAAATAGAACATAAAATTTGTTTTATTTTTTTTTGTTTAATGTTAAAATAATCATATGAAAAATCAATATGTTTCCGTTTCAACCGACCCTGTTAAAAGCGAAAATCAATGTGAAAGTGTTCTTAATTATGCAAAAGAAGTTATGAGTGCTGGCGCAGATTTTTTACATTGCGATATTATGGACGGAAAATTTGTTCCTCAAAAAACAATCGACGAAAGAGTTGTTGAATTTGTTAATTTAAATTGCTTAATTCCGCTTGATGTCCACCTTATGACAGCAAACCCACAAAGAACAATCTTAAAATATAAAAGAGCAGGTGCAAATATTTTAACTGTCCATTTTGAAGCATTCAAATGTAAACTTAAACTAAAGGCCGCTCTTAAAAAAATTCGAAAGCTTAAAATGCTTTCGGGGCTTAGCATTAAACCTCAAACAGAAGTTAGCGAAATTGAAAATTTGCTTCCTCTTTGCGACCTTGTTCTTGTTATGAGCGTTGAACCGGGGAAAAGCGGACAAAAATTTTTGGAAAATGCAAACGAGAAAATTGAACGATTGAATTTAATTCGAGAGCAAAAAAATCTTAATTTTAAAATTGAGGTTGATGGAGGAATTAACGCCGAAATTGCAAAAAAGATTGCTTCAAAAGGAGCAGACATCATTGTTAGCGGAAGTTATGTTTTTAATGCTGAAAATAAAAAAGAAGCAATCAATTCATTAAAATAATTTAATTATTTATAATTATTTTTAATTAAAATAAAAAAATTTTAAATAA
>OIGD01001381.1_pt1 | contig 22902 bp, 20 predicted proteins | sample 1582211 | NCBI WGS metagenome assembly OIGD01 (sample SAMN04414078, study PRJEB24778) | human gut metagenome | material: faecal | host: Homo sapiens
CGCGGGTCGGTCGTGCCGCCGGTGCATGCCGGGAAGCACAGCAGCGCGCCAACCAGCAGAATTGTCAGAAATCGTTTCATATTCTCTCCTTTCAAGCAATCAAACCGTCCTCATTCCAGCCGCCGGCAGGATAAACAGCCGCGCGGCTCCGGTTCGCATCTTTCTTTCATTATACCACCCCCGCCCCCGCTTGTCAAGCACATTCCGCAATTCCCGCAAAGCTAAAATGAGAACGAAAACAATACTTATTTTTATTTCTGCGGTCAAAACAGACCGCTCCGGGAGACAGAAAGCGCGAAAGGCTCTTGACTTTCCGCGTCTTCTATGATAGAATGATAGAAACGAGGTGAAAGCCATGAAGAAAGAAGCCATTCTCATCAGCGCCTGCTTGCTGGGTGTCCCCTGCCGTTATGACGGTGCATCCAAGCCGGTTGGCAACCTTGCAGAGCTGGAGGCACACTATCGGTTGGTCCCGGTATGCCCAGAAGTGCTGGGCGGGCTGCCGACACCGCGCCCGGCATCCGAGATTCAGCCGGACGACAGCGTCCGGAACCGCGCCGGGCAGGACGTTACCGCCCAATACCGCGCGGGTGCCGCACGTGCGCTGGCAATCGCGCAGAAGGAAGGCTGCCGGGTGGCAATCCTGAAATCGAAAAGCCCCTCCTGCGGCGCGGGCATGGTCTATGACGGTAGCTTTAGCGGAACCCTGCGCAGCGGAGACGGCATCACGGTACGCCTGCTGCGCGAAAACGGCATCCGCGTGCTGGGAGAGGAGGAACTGTCTACCTTATTTACTGGTAAAAACGAATAAATTTGCTATTTTATCCGCTTTTTCGCCGGTTTTGTCTGTCATAATTCACAATTTTCAGGAAATTCTGCAAAAGGGATTGACAAAAGCCTGTGAAATCAGTATAATATAGAATGGTTAGCAAGGGCTAACCTTTTACAAAGATTTTGAGTTAGGTAAGTCTAACCAAGAAAGGATGGGTTCTATGATGCCGCTGATTGTAGCCGATATGGGCACACCGCAAATCATCCGGAAGGTGGGCGGAAGTCCGGAGGTCAAACAGCATCTGGAAAATCTCGGCTTTGTGGTCGGGGGAACCGTAACCGTAGTCAATTCTATGGCGGGGAATCTGATTGTCAACGTCAAGGAATCCCGGATTGCGATTAGCCGGGAGATGGCGCAGAAGATCATGATCTGATCCGATGCTCTCAACTGTGGACCAAATTTCTGAAAGGAGATACGCAATATGAAAACGCTGCGAGACACCAAGGTCGGAGAGACAGTAAAGGTCGTCCGGCTCAACGGAGAGGGTGCAGTCAAGCGCCGGATTATGGACATGGGGCTGACCAAAGGCACCGAGGTCTATGTGCGCAAAGTTGCCCCGCTCGGTGACCCCGTTGAAGTTCATGTGCGCGGTTATGAGCTGTCGCTCCGCAAAGCCGATGCCGAAATGATCGAGGTCGAGTAAGTCCCCCCGGAAGGACCGAGAACGGCTCTTCCCGCAAATCAGTTAGTTCCTGCTAATCTATGAAAGGAAGATTTTTACACAATGGAGAACAACATCCGCATCGCGCTTGCCGGTAACCCTAACTGCGGCAAGACGACCCTGTTCAACGCGCTGACCGGTTCCAACCAGTTCGTCGGTAACTGGCCGGGCGTTACCGTGGAAAAGAAGGAAGGAAAACTCAAGGGGCACAGTGACGTTATCATCACCGACCTGCCGGGTATCTATTCCCTCTCCCCCTACACGCTGGAGGAAGTGGTTGCGAGAAACTACCTCATCGGCGAGCGCCCCGACGCGATTCTGAACCTGATCGATGGCACGAACCTGGAGCGGAATCTTTACCTCACCACCCAGCTGACCGAGCTTGGCATTCCGGTGGTGGTGGCAATCAACATGATCGACGTTGTCCGCAAGAACGGCGACCAGATCAACATCGGCGAGCTTTCCCGCCAGCTTGGCTGCAAGGTGGTGGAAATTTCCGCGCTGAAGGGCACCGGCATTAAGATTGCTGCCGAGGAAGCCATCAAGGCAGCAAAGGAGACCAAAACCGTTCCGATGCACAGCTTCTCGGGCTGCGTGGAGCACGCGATTGCCCACATCGAGGAGGCTGCGGTACACAATCTGCCCGAGGAGCAGCAGAGATGGTACGCCATCAAAATCTTTGAGCGCGACGACAAGGTCCTCTCGCAGCTGAAGCTGGATCCGCAGGTTCTGGCACACATCGAAACCGATATTAAGGCTGCCGAAAAGGAAATGGACGACGATGCGGAAAGCATCATCACCAACGAGCGTTACATCTACATCTCCACCATTATCAAGAGCTGCTACAAGAAAAAGAGCACCGGCAAGATGTCCACCTCGGATAAGATCGACCGTGTGGTAACCAACCGTTGGCTGGGTCTGCCGATCTTTGCAGCAATCATGTTCTTAGTCTACTACATTTCGATGGTTACCGTCGGATCCTTTGCAACCGAGTGGACGAATGACGGTCTGTTCGGCGACGGCTGGTTCATGCTGGGCATCGGCAGAGATGCTTTTGACGAAGAATCCGGCACCTACAGCGACGCGCTGAACGCAGTCAACGCCTTCCTGGGTGACGATGCAATCGATCCGGAAGCGGATGACTTCGACGCTGCTGCCGCGCTGGAAAAGCTGAAGGCAGTTACCGCAGAAGCCGGCGCAACCGCCATTGCAAAGGACGTCGTCATTGACGAGGAAACCTACGAGCAGGCAGACCTGACCGTTTACTACGACACCGTTCCGGAATCGGAAAAGAAGAACGATGCCGTGATTCAGATCTCCTATCTGGATGCGGTCAAGTATCTCGAAGAAAAAGAATTTGAAGGTCCCTCCGAGAGCGACTACGGTCCTTGGGTTCCGGGTATCCCGGCTCTGATCGGCGCGGGTCTTGAAAAGGCAGAAGCACCCGAATGGCTCTCCGGTCTGATTCTGGACGGACTGGTTGCCGGTGTCGGCGCGGTGCTGGGCTTCGTGCCGCAGATGCTGGTGCTGTTCCTGCTGCTCGCTTTCCTGGAGGCATGCGGCTACATGGCGCGTATTGCCTTCGTTCTGGACCGGATCTTCCGCCGCTTCGGTCTGTCCGGTAAGTCCTTCATCCCGATGCTGATCGGTACCGGCTGCGGTATCCCCGGCATCATGGCATCCCGTACCATCGAAAACGAGCGTGACCGCCGTATGACGATCATGACCACCACCTTCATCCCCTGCGGTGCAAAGGTGCCGTTCATCGGTATGATTGCGGGCGCAATGTTCGGCGGCTCGGCTGTGGTTGCCACCAGCGCATACTTCATCGGTATGGCCGCAATCATTCTCTCGGGTATCATGCTGAAGAAGACCAAGATGTTCGCCGGCGATCCTGCCCCGTTCGTCATGGAGCTTCCGGCTTACCATCTGCCTACGGTTGGCAACGTCCTGCGTTCGATGTGGGAGCGCGGCTGGTCCTTCATCAAGAAGGCAGGCACCATCATCGCGCTGTCCACGATTCTGGTCTGGTTCACCAGCTTCTTCGGGTTCACCTCCGAGGGCTTCCGGATGCTGGCTGAGGACGAGATGGATCAGTCGCTCCTCGCGGCAGTCGGCGGCGCCATTGCCTGGATCTTCAAGCCGCTTGGCTTCGGGACCTGGCAGGCAACCGTCGCGTCCATCACGGGTCTGGTTGCAAAGGAAAACATCGTCGGCACCATGGGTATTCTCTACGGCGCGTCCGGCAACGTCTATGCGGCTCTGCAGTCTGCATTCACCGGTGTCAGCGCGTATGCGTTCCTCGTCTTCAACCTGCTCTGCGCGCCCTGCTTTGCTGCAATCGGTGCAATCAAGCGTGAGATGAACAACGCAAAGTGGACCTGGTTTGCAATCGGCTATCAGTGCGGATTTGCGTATGTCATTGCCCTGATGATCAACCAGTTCGGCAACATTTTCCTGGGCAAGCCCAACGTATTTGGCATCATCGTGGCGGTTGCCCTGCTGGCAGGCATCGTCTACATGGTGGTTCGTCCCTACAAGGAATCCACCAAGCTGACCGAAACGGTAAAGGTTACGAAATAAACTGCAACACACGGGAAAGGAGACTCTGCTATGTTAGCTGTTCTGATGGCGGCAAAGATTTTGCCTACGGTTCTGATTTGCGCGGCGCTGGTTGTGCTTGTCGGGCTGATTATCTTCTCGCTGATTCGTGACAAACGGAAAGGCAAGAACACCTGCGGCTGCAACTGCGCGCACTGCGCCATGGCAGGCTCCTGCCATGGGCAGAAAAAGAAATAACGTCAAATCCCCTCCCGGGAAACCGGGGGGGATTTGACTACCTAAGACCTTGGGCTTTGCCCAAACCCACTTAGAACCTTCTTGGAAGAAGGTTCTAAGAACTCCAAGAACTTTTGCTAAGGGGGCTTGGGGGGGGAAAATTAACGTGCAAGGGGGACTGATTCTTGCGCTTCGGTTAGTTAATACAGATAGCGAAAAAGGGCTTGACAAATGCCGGAAAACATGGTACAATAATGCATGGACGTGCAAAAGCGTCCACCCCTTTTGCGCGTGAATCCCCCTCGCGCCAAAGGGCGGGCGTGTGTGAAAAAATTTCACCACGCCAAAGGGCGGGCGTGGTGAAATTGGCAGACACGTAAGATTTAGGATCTTATACCTCCGGTGTGCAGGTTCAAGTCCTGTCGCCCGCACCAAATAAGAACCTCGTGGTTGATACAATCACGAGGTTCTTATTTTTTATTTTCGGTTACATAAAAGTGTTGATATATCAAGGGGTTTCGATACCTTTCGTGAAAAAGTGCTGTTTTGAACGGTCAAATTCGACTGTCGGGTAGCACTTTTTGCGTTGATTTTCTTTGGCATTTCAGGGGCGGTTTTTATAAAGTGTAACCGCTGAATTCCAAACCGACCTTTCGTGAAAAGGTTTACCTTTCGTGAAAAAGTATGACCTTTCGAGAAAAAGTTTACACCTTTCGTGAAAAGGTTTGCTTAAGACCGTTTCATCACTTCGCCATCCGAGCCTTATGTAGGGTTAATCACAAACCTGTTCATTTACTGCGTAACACAGCCTGAAAACAAGCCGTACCAAACGAACATCCGAGAAATCACTACCGGGTTCGTTGATGGATTCACACCGTATATTGCCAATATCAATGTTTCCGAAACATTGCCGTTAGCACCGATGCCCCTTGACCTTTCTGCACGATACAAGGATTTTTCTGCTGTATTTGATGAAATTATACACCCCCATACACTCTCATTACCCAATCCGTCGCAGGTCAAGTATTATTGCCTGAAAGTTTCCGACTATGGATTTGACCATATAGCGATTTCTAATTTTATCAAACAGAACTTGGGCAGATACCTGTTTTCTCGTGTAAAACGCAACGAGTATGCGATAAATGGTAATGCGGAAGACATCACGCACGAGGCTGCTACCGCATTAAGAAAAAGAGGTACTGTTACAACAACCGCTCACTTCGCAGAAATAATGCTGTATTCATTCCTCGAATGTGCTTTGGGAGCCCCCAAGGTGATGAGTAAAATTGAACTGCAAGACCTCGGCGGTACATATAAAAGCAAAAGTTCAGGTGTTCACCTGCTTTCAATAGATGGCGGAACAACCATCTCACATCAGTTGGTTTTCGGTAGCACAGATATGTTATGTACTCTTTCCGATGCCGTGGATTCTGCCTTCGGACAGATTGTGGATATTAACAGTTCAGCCACGGACGAGCATCAACTCGTGGAGAGTAATATAATGAATGGTGCTTTTTCGCCGGAAGTAACCGTGGCTCTCAAGGAAATCATTATTCCGCAAAAGAATAAGCCAAAACGCCCGGACACCGCTTTCGGTGTATTCCTCGGATATAATGTCTGCGTACCAAACGTCGACTCTCTTTCAAGCGAGGAATATCCCTCCGCACTTTTGAGGCAGATGCAAGCAGACATTCTTGCCTGCGTTCCGTATATTCAAAGCAAAATTGACACCCTGCGTTTATCCCGCCATTCGTTTTATATCTATGTGTTACCACTCAACGATATAGAAACGGAACGAACACAAATAATGAATCGAGCATTGGGGGTATAATTTATGATTATAAGTCCGCGCAACGCAACGCTCGGTGAAGAGATCTACCGTGACATCGGCGAAAATGAGTACCTCCACGAATTATACGAGGCGGTTCTTTATAATCACAGCATATTGCTCGTAGGGTTGCCTACAACACTTTGTAAGCCTATAAATATTGATGATGCTCTTCGTTTTGCGGACATCTTATCCAATTCGGCAGGGTATCCTTACTCCGAAAAGCATAAGGCTTGGGCGCAGGAAATAGTGGCGTTGCTCCTTGCAATGTATCCTGGCAATATGAAGGTCGAACACTATGCCTCCTCTGTGCTTTCGGCTATAGGAAACTATCGAGGACTACAACTGTTACAGTCGCATTATGAGAGCGACTCTTTCTTGGAGTCCCTTTTTGCCGATTTTGATAGAGAGTATCTGTCGATACCGTACCAAGAAAACAAATACTTTTTCCACTCGCAAAAAGCAATTTACGACCGCTTGAACGACACCGCATTCAGTTATTCGGGACCGACTTCTATGGGAAAATCTCTACTGATGCGTATGTTTATCAAGGATAAAATCGTGTCCGGGGAACGTAAAAATTTCGCTATTATCGTTCCTACAAAGGCTTTGATTTCGGAAATCACGAGTTCAGTTATTAAAGACCTCACTACGATGCTTGAGCAACAGAATTATAAGGTTATCAACTCGGCAGGATCGGTATTGCTGAAAAAGAAACACAATTTCATTTTCGTGCTGACACCGGAGCGATTGCTGTACTTAATGATAAGCAATCCGAACATTGATATCCACTATCTGTTTGTGGATGAGGCACACAAGATATCGGAAAATGACGGCCGTAGTACTTTCTATTACAAAGTTATAGATATGCTTTCGGCACGGGCAGTAAAGCCTCATGTTATTTTTGCATCCCCCAATATCCCCAATCCCGATGCTTATCTAAAATTAGTCCCTCAAATTACAGGAGCGAAAGAGTGTTCATTGGCGACCTCTTTTTCCCCGGTTACGCAGTTCAAGTATATGGTTGATACGGTGGACGGAAAAGTGACACTTTATAATGAGCGAAAAAGAGTGATGCTCCCGATTGCTACATTGCAACAAGGCACCACCCCGATTCAAATGATAAAGCTCATCACTATGAATTCGCCGAAAAAGCAAAGCATCGTATATTTCAATTCCAAGGATATGGCGATTGAGTATGCTTGCGAATACGCAAAAGGGCTGCCGTCAAAAAACGATCCCGTTTTAGATGCCCTCGCCAAAGAGATAAAAAACGAAATTCACGACAGCTATTATTTGGTGGAATTAATAAAATGCGGTGTTGCGTATCATGTGGGATATCTCCCAAATCATATACGGACAAGCATTGAAGGGTGTTTCCGAGACAAGAAAATCGACATATTGTTCTGTACCAGTACGCTCGTAGAAGGAGTCAATCTGCCTGCAGACAACCTGTTTATAACGAGTTACAAAAACGGCACACACAATATGACCCCCGTTGATTTCCGTAACCTCATAGGTAGAGTCGGTAGAATCGAATATAACCTCTATGGCAATGTCTTTATTTTGCGACATAAAGACACTCAAAAAGAAGAGACGTTCCGTGATTTGATTGAGAAGGAAATCCCCGAGCAAAAGATATCCATCATTTCCGAACTGACGAAGCCCCAAAAGGAGCGTATTGTCAAAGCTCTTTTACAGGGTAAAATACAGTTCGATAAGTATCCCAGCGGTCAAACCGAGGACAATTATTCGTTAATGAGAAAATTCGGCTTGATTTTGTTGCGGGATATTACAAATCATCGCAACAGCCCTGTCAAAGAGGCTTTTGCACCGTTTTTATCTCCCGAAAAAGAGGACGCCATCCGTAATCACTTTTTGAGGGCAACCGCTAAAACACACCCCGATGATGACATCAATGTATCGGTTGACCAAACCGAAAACCTCACTACTGCCATTGAAAGCGGCATGACATATCCTGCTATGGTCGGCGGATCGTTTGACTACAATGATATGGTTACTTTCTTAAACCGACTGTGCCGTATTTTCAAGTGGAATATTTATGAGCGTAAAACCCTCGGACACATCAGTAGCAAAGACGGAACCTTTGCGAATTTACGGTGGTATGCGGTCATTCTCTCGCAATGGATGGAGGGACACGGTTTAAGTACAATCATCAACGAGGCTATCCATAGCAAGCAAAGGACTGGGGGCTCTGTTAAAATTCACGGTGAGTTTTATACCTACGATGGTAGCGTAAAACACAAAAATGCGATTATTGCAGAAACCCTCTCCATAATCGATCATGTCATTTTGTTCAGCATTGCAAACTACTTTTTGCGTTTTTCAACCGAATACAAAAAGCAACACAATATTGAAATTTTCGATAATGACTGGTATGAGTATGTCGAGTATGGCTCCACAAACCCTCTCACAATAATGCTTCAAAGAAACGGTTTTACAAGAGAAACCTCGGAGTACATAAAGCAAAATCGTTTGAAATATGTGACCGAAACCCCGCAGGGACCGAAACTGCGTGATGAAATTTTAAACTGCCCGAAAGAGTCGGTCAAAAACGAAGTGGCAGACATTAAGTTTAATGTGCCGGAACTCTTTGTTTCGGACGGCGATTAAGGAAATCAAATAAGGAGCAACGGCGTGGAAAGGCAAGTAAAATCAAGGCAGCGTGTAGCCGATCACGGTGAGGTTTTCACCGCACAACGTGAAGTCGATGCTATGTGCGACCTTGTAAAACAAGAAACAGAACGAATAGACAGCCGATTTTTGGAACCAGCCTGCGGGGACGGTAACTTTCTGTCAGTCATCCTGAAACGAAAACTGACTTCGATGCCGAGAAGTACCAGTTGGAGGAAGCAGGCAACGCCTACAACGAAACCTTCCTTCCCATCACCACCGGCCACTATCCGTTCCTGTCCGGCACACCATTCCGTGCCATCAACAGCGGTGAGTTTATTGAGAATCAGATTTATAACTGGACATATTCGGACGAGCAGCGTGCAAAGGAGAGCTGGGTCGGCTCCGGCAATCCTTATTTGTCGTTGCCGAGAATGGTCATGCTGACATATCGCATCCCGGACAGTATTCGCCAGATCGCCATGCAGGGCGAGTTTAACGAATTTGACCTCAATGTGTTCTTCTCTGCAAAGGGCAAGGGTGATGAAGCTCGGTTTGTGTATGAAAACGAGGTGCAGAAATGGCTCGACCTTATCCGTGGTTCCTATCTGCCCTCCAATATTGATGACATGAAGTTGGGACAGGACAAGCGTCCTCCGATGCCTTATTCGGACACGCGCCTCTTGAATGTTCTTTCCCACACACTCTGGTTCTTGCCAAATGTGGCCTCTTGCCAAGCCATGTATAATCTCTGGCTTTCTTTCTCGTAATTACGCGGTGATGCCTTAACCAAAATTTGCAAAAAGGTGGGTGATGAAATGAGCATAAAAATTATAAAAATGCTTTGTTTAATTTTTTCTTCATTATTAGTGTGTTCTTGTGTTACTGCTTGTACATCACAAAATATAACTATGGATTTTGATTCGCACTGTAAGATAACTGAGAATGGTTTTAAATATTACTATAATGACAACTCGAATGAAGGTGCATATATTATTGAAATTCCAGATGATGAAAATCTAATAATTCCTGAATACATCAATGGGAGAAAAGTTGTGGAGCTTGGACATTGTGATACGGGGATTGGATATATGAATGACTATTTTGTGGTTGGAAATAACACAAAAACGCTAACTATTCAGCATCAATTTAAAATTCGTAATAAAGCGCCTGTTAAATATTATGTTGATTTTCCAAATCTAACAAAGCTTATATTTGTTGATTTTTTGTATTGCAATATTACGACATCGGCGGAAGAAATTATTGTTCCCTATTTTATAGGGAAACAGAACTCAAATATTCCGACTGTGGAATTAAGAAAATCGGAAAGAACTTTTAGTTTAGAAAGTTTTGAGCCAAAAGTTATTATGATTCCCGAGTATGTTGAAATAATTGAAACGGATGTTTTTTCAGGGTTAACAAATGTTACCATAAAAACCTCTTATGAAAGCAAACCTGAAGGTTGGGAAGATGGTTGGAACGGCTCTTGTGAGGTCGTGTGGGGATTTGAGGCATCACCGCATAATTACGAGAAAGAAAACTAGAGATGCGGGACGTTGGCAAACAGCGTAGAATCCCCTCGTCCCTGTTCGCACAGGGCGCACAAGGTCAGACTGTCAGGCAATGCCTGTCAGACAGAACCAAGTTCGCCAGCGCGAACAGCATATTCAGTTTGGCAGTCTGCTTCCGCAGTCCTCGGTATCGCGTTTTTCGGTACCGGAACTGCCCCTTTATGACCGCAAATACGTGTTCTACCTTAGCTCGTACAGACGACTTTTGATGTTCCGCCTTCTTTGCTCTCCATTGCCCGCTTGCAGACAGTTTCTTGATCTGCGTTGGCTTGCGATTCTGCTTGTACCTGATCTTCTTGCCCTGCTTGTTTCCGAACGATGGCATCCTGCCGCTTTTCTGCCCCGATATATCCGCTGTCTCCGTATAACTCGTTCTCTTCTCCGGTCAACAATTTTGACGTCATTTCCACGTCGTGCACATTGGCAGGGGTTACCTCCATGTGATGGATAAGACCTGAATCATTGTCCACGCCAATGTGTGCTTTATAGCCGAAGTGCCACGCAGTTCCTTTCTTAAGGCACCACCGCGCAATTCCGATGGCGCACTCACTCGCGCCTTTTCCGTCATACTTCACAAAAACCCTTGCCTGTAGCTCGGCTACAGCCTGCGTATTTTTGTATCGTCTGACGAAAAAATCGACTTCGTGATTGCACTGTCGGAATTGCGCGGTGGTGCCTTAAAACAAAAGATATTATATCATGTTTTTCCGGATTTGTCAAGCAGTTCTTTTTCCGTAGCGGAATATTCAACTGTTGTGTTACAATGGGAACGCAATAAAATGCGGAGCGGCAGCCCCTGTACTGTTGGGGGCTGCCGCTCCGGTCTTTTGATTTTATGAAACTTTTGCTCCGACTTCTTCTGCGCCCTGATATACGCCATTCCGATAGTGCAACGTGTAGGTTGCACCGAGATATTCCACGTCTCTTTTCTCCATGTCAATTGCATATGGCGTAACGGTCAGCACCACGTCGCCCTCGACAGAAATGCCGTCCAGTATCTGCGCATACAGGAAGCTTCCGCCAAGCCCCGATGCGGAAACGGTCATTTTCAGCCCGTTTTCATCGGTACAGAACACTTTCTGATAAGCGTCCTGGCAGCTGAGCTTTTTCACATCTTCCCCGTTAACCGACACATAAAAGCCCATTTCGGAATACCGGAGCGTATTGGAAAGCGATGCAATCAGCCGAACCTTCATGCCCGCTCCCTCCGCCGCCGGTGTTTCCGCCACTCCGGAGAGCTTCGGTTTTGCACGCACGATCCCGTTCCCGCTGTTGTTCAGCATAAACGGTCCGAACACATTGGAATAATCGCGATTCAGGATCTGCAGAGTCTCCACCAGGTCCGCCATCGCGCTTTCGCCGTCTCCCAAGGTCGGCACTGCATTCCCGCCAGCGGAGAAGTACCGGTTTCCGCTCGCCGTTGCGGTATCCGCATTCTTGCCGACTACAAAGCCGATTGACGGTGCTTCCCCATTTGCTCTCAAAACAGATGCGATGATGCAGTCTGTAATCGTTGTGCCTGCCTTTGCATCCGCCATGACACCGCCAACATTGGACGCTCCGGTCAGAGTTCCGAGGCTGATAAAGCGTTCGATCACATATTTGCTTGCTTCGCTGCTGTTCGTCAGCTCTCCGATCGCACCCGCCGCGCGGGAACTGGAAATCATGTTCCCCGCATTCAGGCTGTCAGTTACCGCAAAGGTATATTCCCCACCCATCTTGGTCACACACCCGCAGATGCCTGCACGGTTCTTGCTCCCGCCGGAGAGGTTGCCGAAGTTTGCACATTCCTTCACCGTGATATTGTGCTTTGCGTTGACACCACCGATGATGCCGCCGACATTTGCTCCGCTCCCGTTGATTTCACCGTAATTGATACAGCCCTCAAACAGGAACAGTCCTCCCTTCGATTTTGAATTGGTGTTCATATAGCCGAGGATGCCGCCAACCTGCTTGGCACCGGAAACATTCCCATAGTTTGCACAGTCTCGCAGGACGCATGAAACCGTACCGGAGCCGGCGAGGTAATACTCACCGAGAATGCCGCCGTCATTGTTTCCGGCACCGTTCAGATTGCCGTAATTGGTACAGCCGGAAATCGTCATTTGGGCGCACCGGATCTGCGAAGCAATGCCGCCAACCTTGAGCGGTGCGTTCAGCGATGCGTGATTGACGCACCCGTCGATCACAATATTCTGAACCGAATTTTCCACGCGTCCGACCATGCCGCCGACCTGGGAATCCCCGGTGCCGCTGTCCTTAACGGAGCCGTAGAACACACAGTTCCGGAGTTCCACCATTCCCGACGAAGATACCATTCCAACCATTCCGCCTGCCGTCAGTGCCGCACCTTCAATGTCAGCATAAATGAACAGGTTCTCCAGTTGAAAATTGCCCGTTGCGTTGCCGCACACCACACCGACATTTTTCTTTACTTCCGTAACACGAAGCTTCACATGGGCAGTGGGCAAACCGATTGTCAGGTTTTTCACCGTGCTGACCGCGTCCCCTTCAATGGCGAACAGACCGATATCGGTTGCCGACTCCATGGTGTAGCCATAAATGGCGTGACCGTTTCCGTTCAGTTGAGCGCCTGTCAGCGTGGCAATCGGAGATGTCAGACATTTGCCGCCCAGATCAATATCGTTTTCCAGAACATAGGTTCCGGGCTTTCCGGAGATTGCCGCCAGGTCATCGGCTGTCCGGATCATAACGCTCTCTGTTCCTCCGTCGGGCTCCTGTGCAACGGCAACCCCGGGCAACAGCGACCACGCGCTCAGCAAAAGGGCAAACACCAGAACCAGAGTAATTGCTTGTTTCATGTTTCTGTCTCCTCTCTTTCCTGAGATCAGGGAATTTTATGGATCGGTCCGAACGCCTCGCCCTCGGTGTCCTTTTTCACTTCCGCAAAGCCATCGGGGAATATCGGCGGAATTTCGCCCCAATCGTAAGATACACCGCCCTCGGGGACGCTGAGCGTCAGTCTGCCGAATACGGGATAGTGATCCGAGGGGTATGCGCCATCGATCTTTTCATTACACAGGCGGAAGGATTCCGCGCTTACGCAGTCTGCCGTTGTGAATATCCAGTCAATGGACGGAAGTGCATTTTTCTGTTCGGTCATATCTGAAAGAGAGGTCAGTCCTGCCGCCTTCAGGGTCCGGATCGCGCCGGAAGTAACCGAGGCGTTCAGATCTCCCGTCAGGATCAGCGGCAGATTGGAATAGCTCCGCAGGAATTCGAAAATCACGTTCAGTTCTTTGACACGCAATTCATCCCCTGCCGTATCCAGATGGGTATTGAGATACAGAAAGGTTTCGTCGGTTACACGGTCACGAAGCTTTGCATAGGTGAAGATCCTGTAATAGTTTGCGCCCTGCATCTGCGACGGTTCATCCGGAGTATCCGAGAGCCACTTGGTTCCGCTCTCCAGCAATTCGAAGCGATCCTTTGCAAAGAAGATCGGCGTATGCTCTCCGGCACTCTCTCCGTTTCTTCCCTCGCCCAAAATGTGGTAATAAGGAGAATAAATATCGGTCAGGAGAGTCATCCAGGTCGGATTTGCTTCCTGAATGCCAAGCAAATCCGGCAGATAGGAAAGGATCATGCTGCGGACGCCCGATTTGCGCTCGGCTGTCATATCTGCAGTTTTGACATTGAATGACATCACAGAAAACGAAGATCCCGGGGTCGCATTCAGCGTTTCTGTTACGGTCAGATCTGCCTGGCGGGTTTCCGGATCGATCACTGCGTCAATCTTTTTCAGAAGCACTTCAACAGCTTCTGCCAGCGCGGTGGTATCGGATCCTACCAAAAGCAACCCGGTGTCCGTCTTTCTGATCTCTCCATGCATCGCACCCGTCGGAAGCTCCACTGACGGCGTTCTGTTTGTCTGACCGATCAGAATTTCATGCGCTCCGGCAGTCTGCTCGGAATCTGCAACCACGCCGGGGGTAATACCGGTCCGCTCTCGGATCGCCACAGAAAGCCGCTCGGCAAGCAGCTGTTCCGCCATGGTTCCCGCCGCAGGATAAACCACACGGTACTCCCGCACGGAGGTGCCGTTGAAGGACAGCTTCTCCACGGCGTATTCTGCCGGGTAGGATGCGTTGAAAGCGGTCCGGTAGAAGACCTCTCCTCCGCCTTTTTTCATGGTTACCACTTCATAGGTAAAATCCGACACGGCCTTTCCAAGCGCCTGCTCGTTTCCACCCCATACCAGAATTTTATTGCCGTAGATCGTATATCCGTAATCCTGCTCCCTCACGGATGCAAGCAGTTCAGCACCGGCATCCCGATTGGTTTTGCCAAGAAGGATTTCGTAATCATATTCGCGGAAGGTATCGCTCCCCTCGCGCAGAAAATCATTTCCGACAGCAGGCTTGACGCTGAAAACGCTCTCAATCGTTTTCGCAAGCTGATCCGCATATCCGGTAACCGCTTCGGAAGCACCGGTTCGATAAACAATTTTTGTCTCTTTCAGCGCAGAAATCGGGAAAATATCCTCGGTCGGTTTGATGGGGTCGGTTGTTTGCTCTGTGGTCGGTTCACCGGAAGAATGGGTAGCATCGTCCGTCCGGCTCGTTTCCCCACCTGTTGCTTCGTCCTGCCCCTCGGTAATTTTGCAGGCGGAAGCACTCAGCACAACAAGCATCAGGCAAAGAAGCAGACATACGGTCTTTTTCAGTGTTTTCATCGTCTATTCCTCCTTTTGTTTATGGGTTCGGTTTGTTCGGGCGGTTGGCAGTGATTGCCGTTACGAAATCCTGAACGGTCTTTTTTGCGCCGTCCCTTCCGGAAGTAATGACAGAGCTTGCACTGGCGCCGGTGTTCCCGTTGACAAGCTTCTCTGTTGCGCGTGTAATACCGGTCAGGTTTGCCGCGTAATCAATGTCAAAGGTCTTACTGTCGATAATCAGCTCCAACATCCGGTAATCCTCCGGTTTGCGGCAAAGCCGGGAATACGCCAGCTCATCAAAAAACGCATTGTAAAGGGAATCTGCTCCGTAGCGGGAGTGGTACGCGAGAATTTCGGTAACCGCAGTCACATAGTCCTCATCCTGTATGGTTGCGGGAATGGCAAGCGGCTGATGGTTGTATGGGTTCACCCAACAGTAGTAGCCGTCCTGCTCCTTCGTGTAGGCGGGGATCGGCATAATTCCGAAATTGGAAGCCATATCCGAAAGTCTGGTTACTGCACTCAGTGAGGTGGAACGGAACAGCGTCCGGTCAAAGGAGAATACATTGGACGCCGCAGCCCACTTATCGGAATCCAGAATGGTTCCGTCGCGATTTGCAATCAGGACATCCGTACTGGTACCGATGGTCATCAGATCGTCCAGAACATCAACCATCCTCTGCCAATAGGTTGGATCCAACAGATTCAGCGTCAGTGTGCCGTTCTGATTGCTGACCGCTTTCATTCCGGAGCCCATGAAGAAATAGTAGGGTGCGGATTTTTCGCTGACAAGCCCGAAGCGATCCTGTTCGTTCAGCTTACCGTCGTGGTTGAGATCCAACCCCATGTCCCGAATCATCAACATCATGTTGGAATAGGTCCAGTCGCCGGACTCCACCAACTCATAGGGCGTTCCCCATGTGTCTCCGATATCATAGTCATTCCATACCGTTTCATTGTAAGCAATGATGTAAGTTCGCATTTCATCCAGATAGGTGTGATCCCCTTCCAGCTGGAACAGCATTTCTCCGATGCGGTATTCCTTCTGGATACGCTGATCCCAATAGGACGCTTCCAGGTTCAGGTTCGGCAAGCTGTTGATATCCAGCAGATACCCGCTTACCGCGGCGCTCATGGAATCCTTCGCGTTGATCAGAACCGCATCGCACAGGTAGGTGTTGCCTGATGATGCATTGATCAGATCCTGCAAGGCATTCTCTTCGCGGTTCAGGAGCTTCAAGTTCACCCCATAGCGCTCCGACAGCAAATTCTGCCTGGCATAGAGTGCAATGTCAATAAATTCGGTCGGTGCGGCTTCCTCCTCATATACATATAAACTGAAATAGAAGGAATTGGTCTCCGTCAGCATGATATAATCCTTATCCCCGAAGTTCCGCTCCGAAGGTCTGAGCAGTTCTTCCTCCGACTGCTCGCCCGTATCGGTGGAGCTGTTTGTCACGGTGCCGGTGTTCTTTTCCTTTGTTGATTGCGATCCGGTATCCGGTGAGGGCTTCGCGCAGGATATTCCTCCGGCAAGCAGAGCTGCCGCAAGGAAAACATAAAGAAACCGATGCAATGCCGTACTTCTTGTTCTTTTCATTCCTTTTCTCCTTGTATAATAGTAAATTTGAGTTACTTTTTAACCGCAGCACGCACAGAGCCTTGAGTTGGAGGCAATACCGCGCAATTCCGATGGTGCAATCACGAAGTCGGTTTTTTCGTCAGACGATACAAAAATACGCGGGCTGTAGCCGAGCTACAGGCAAGGATTTTTGTGAAGGATCACGGAAAAGGCGCGAGTGAGTGCGCCAATCGCGGATTGCGCGGTGTTGCCTGGAATATTGGCGATTCAATTCGGCTTAATCGGCATAACTACTTCGTAGCAGAAAACGGATGGTGTGTCAAGGCGGCGAAGCCGGGAGCGGAATTTTTGCGAAGCAAAATACGACTCCGAACCCTTTACTCAACAGACTTTTCTGCTGTTCTTTCCGGCAACAGCCCGATCTGCGTGCAGACCGCCTGATGATCGGAATAATAAACTCCGTTTTGCGGAACATCAACCACGATCCGGCTGTCCTGCCACCGGCAATTGGTAAAGATATAGTCAATCTTCAGCGGAGGCTCCAGACGGTAACCGTGGAAGGTTGTCGGAAATGACGCGGTTGCATCCGTCCATCCGAGCGCTTTCATCCGCTCCGTAAAGTCGATCATTTCCGGCACCTGCGGCACTGCGTTGAAATCCCCCGTCAGCACAGCGAAACCGCTGACATTTTCCGAAATGTACTGCTCCAGCCAGGTAAGCTCCATGGCTCTGGCGCCTTTGCCGATATGATCCAGATGCGTGTTGATAACCGTCAGCGGGCAATCCCACTCCCGCGGCTTGAGCCGAAGGATGTTTACCATGCGGGGATAGCGGCTCTGGTCGCTGTTCTCATATACCGACCCCGGAATCAGCGGAGTTGGCGAAAGCCAGAAGCAATCGTATCCGATCATTTCAAAGCAGTCATTGCGGAATGCCACCGGAACGCCCTCTCCGCGGTAATTGCTCTCCCTTCCGCAACCGACAAGCGTATAGGTTGGTTCAAGCACCTCCCTGAGCCAGTCACGAGAAGCATTCACCGCCTCCTGAAACCCGATGATATCTGGGGCTTCTGCCGCAAGCATCTCACGGATGCGCGGCTCACGAAAAGAAAATGCATTGATTCCGTCCTTTCCGTTCGCATTCCGCATATTGAAGGTCATCACCTTGTACGTCTTTTTTTCCATCATTGTCATTTTTACTCCCGATCCATCTCTATGAATTTCCGACAATTCTATTATACACTCAATTCCGATACTTTGCAAGACCTCGGAATGATAGAATTTGTACGGTTTTCGCAAGATTCCTATTGACAAAAGCCCGATACTGTCATAAAATATAGGTATAAAACGCACGTTGGAAGGAGAAAATCGAATGGATAAGGAATCCCCTTACTGGCAACACCGCTCTGCAACAGCCTGCTCTCCAAGGTTTGACCATGCCTCTCTGCTGACCGCCTGCTCGGATCGGTATTTCGAGGATTTCTATGTTTCCAAGCCCGGAGAGAATTATGCTCTGATGTTCCGGACTGCCGGTGTCCGCCACTGTGAACCGAATTTTCATATCATCAATAAAGAATCCAGCCGCTATGCCATGCACTTTATCCTTGCCGGCGAGGGCTGGTGCGACGGTATCGTTGTCCACAGCGGAGATGTCGTTTTTTTCGACCGCAAAAAGCTGCACAACTTTTCCTCCAACTGTCATGACCCTTGTGTATATGCGTGGATCACCTTCAAAGGCGGCGCTTCTGCAGATCTTTTGCGGGAAATCGGACTTTCCAATCACAATCAGATCTATCACATCGAGAATCTGACGCAGATATGTTCGGTTTTTTACGAGATGCTGTATACGGATCATCCCGGCACCAATCTCAATCTGTTCATGGAAAGCTGCCTGCTCCGCATCTTCTCCCTTGCCGTCAATCCGCGCCCGCTTCCCGATCGGACACAGTACAATGCATTGAAGCAGCAGCACCTTGATGCATCGTTCCGGTATATTGCCGCCAATTTCAGACGTCCCGATTTTCAGATTGCGGAGGTTGCCGATGCCATTGGCATGAACCCCACCTACTTCCGCAAGCTCTTCCGGGATCAGACCGGCTTTTCGATCCGTGACTATGTTTTGCGCCAGCGGATGCTGACCGCCGTCACGTTGCTGAAGGATTCCAACTATAATATCGGAGAAATTGCAAATTTCTGCGGCTATACCTCCTACCGGCAATTCTCCGAGCAATTCAAAAAAAGCACCGGAATGGCACCCTCCAAATACAAAGGGACCGCGCTGAAATGAGCGCGGCACACAAATGAAAGGATATAGAATTATGAACGCAAAAGCAATCCTGTTTGACCTTGACGGCGTAATTACCGACACTGCAAGATACCATTTCCTTGCATGGAAACGTTTGTGCGACGAATTGGGACTGACCTTTACCGAAGCCGACAACGAGCATCTCAAGGGAATCGACCGCCTGAACTCACTGGAGGTCATTCTTTCGCAGAATGCCAAAAGTGATGTGTGGTCTGATGCAGAAAAAGAAGAACTTGCCGCAAGGAAGAACGGCTACTACCAACAGCTTTTGGAACAGCTGACTCCTGCCGACATTCTCCCCGGCATTCCGGAGTTTCTGTCGCAATGCAGGCAGCACGGGTGCCGGACTGCCGTGGCCTCGGTTTCGCGAAACGTCCGAACCGTCCTAGACGGAATCGGCCTATCCGACACGTTTGATTTTGTTGCAGATCCCGGGCAGATCAAAAAGAATAAACCCGATCCGGAAATTTTCCTGTGCTGTGCATCCGCTCTCGGTCTATCCCCCGTCGATTGTGTCGGAATTGATGATTCGGTGGCGGGGATTCGTGCTATCCGTGCCGCAGGGATGTTTGCAATCGGAATCGGAATTCCAAGCAACGCTCCCTGTCGGCAGGATCTTTCACTGCACAGTACTTGCGAACTGCCCGTGCAAGCGTGCAAAATACTTTTTGGTTGATATGGATTAAAAAAAGGCTGCGGTAAAGAAGGACTCTATGAATCTTAAGGCAACACCGCGCAATTCCGATGGTGCCTTAAGTATAACGGCGAATGGCTCAATAGCATCCGTGAGAGGCTCGGCGTTTAAGTATGCGGATTTTACAAACATAGAAATAGAAACAACGAACCATGAAAAGATACAAGCATTTGTAACCGAAAAAAGGAATGTGTAACCGAAAAGGAAATATGTAACCGCCTCTTACAAATTCCACCTTTCGTGAAATTGTATTCACCACAAGGTACGGAGGCAAACAAGAATAATCCGAACCTAATCCTTTTGGATTTTGGGTTCGGATTTTCTTTTTGCCTCGGTGACCTGTCATGAGCGCGCCTATGGAACGCGCACGGGCTCCGCCGGAAATCCTTTCGGTTGCAAATATAAGAAAACAGCTTGAAAGGATGATAAATATGAAATACGAAATTACCTACAAAGAGAAAAACGGTCTGCTCTACCCCGACTTCCTTTTGCCGGAGCAAGCACGCTACCCAATCGGCAAATACGGAAGTTTACGCCTTGCATTTATAAAGGAGCATCGGAAAGGTACTTACACCACACTTTTGACGCAGTGTCGATTGAATGCGTATCTTCATGACATTGACATTACGGCGAAAGAACAGGTGCGGTTAATCACCGCTCAGCTTGCCCAATCCCGTGGCATTGATGAAAAGCTGAAAGTTACCGACCCGCTCGAATGGGTGGTGCAGATGAATTCCTGTAAGACCACTGCTGAGGAAATCGTCATGAGTGAGATCATCTACCAATAAAATAATTGAAATCTGTCTGGACAAGGAGGAATCGTATTTACTCTCTTACTTGCTGGCAATCCTCCTTGTTCAGACGCAAAATTTTGAGCCTGCAACGGTTTCGCCTTGAAATCGCTGCAGGCTTGATTTATTTATAATATTTGGAACATCGATGCGTTTCTGAGATGCTTATACATCATCTGCCGCGAAGTAGCAAATGCGACCGTCAGCGCAAAAACAGCCACCTGACCGTAAAAAATCAGGTGGATGTTTTTGCACTGTATTGTATCCCGGTTTCAGCAATTCTGTTCCCAAAAAGCGACTGCCAGGTCGAGCCAGCCTTCGGCAACGGTGCCGATGCCAAGCCCGAAGCCGTGTCCGAGCCCCGGGTAGGAATGATACTCGGTCGGGACGCCCATGGCGGCAAGTGCGTCGATTCGCCGTTTCATGGTGCGGTAGTTTGCAATGCCGTCGCTCTCGCCGACCGTTACGAAGGTGGCGGGCTCGCCTGCGGGGTTGTAATCGGTATGCCCCGTGTACTGAATCACCGCGACGCTCGGTTTTGGAATTCCGGCGCTGCCGCCGAAGGCTTCCACGCCGTAGGAAGCAATCGTAGCCGCCATGCGTCCGCCTGCACTTCCGCCCCAGACGGAATAGCCGTCTGTATCCACGCCGAGGGTATCGGCATTGGCAAAAATGAAGGAGATCGCACGCGCCAAATCTTCATAGGCGGTCTGCGCGCTCGGTCGGTAGATGACAGCAAAGGCATTGTAACCGCGGCGTGACAGCTCCAATGCGTGCGGAAAGCTGTCGTGCATGGCACCGACATAGGCAAATCCCCCGCCCGCGCAGGTGACGGCGAACTTTGCGCCCGGATTGCCGCGGAAGAAGAACAATCCGGTGTCGGCTTTTTGCGGATCGGCTGTTTTTTCTTCCTCCGAATAAATATCGTAGAACACCTGTCTGCCGTTTTGCGTTTCCTCTTTGAAATAATTGCAGATGGCAACGGTGTGCGCGGGGTCGATGTGGCTGTACCAGGTCAGGCGCAGATCCCCAAGCGTTTCTCCGCTGTAATATCCGCTGTCCACGGGAAAGATCAGTCTGCCAAAATCGCCGAACGTGGGATCAGCGATTACATCGGCAATTTTTGTGTCAGCCGTGTATGCCGCCGCGGTCGATGCGTTTTTCCAAAGGTACCTCATGGCATTGTAGGTATACTCGTTTGCCGCGATGCCGCTGTGGGAATAGCCCTCCTTGATACGGAAAACAAAATTGCCGTCCGTCGTCTGGGTCTGCTCGGTAAAATATGCTGATGCGCGCATATCCTCTGCCCGTGCGGTATCGTAGCTGTACGAAAAGTCACTGGTTCCTACCATCATCATGACAAAATAATCATTCTGTGACCGCCCCTCTGCCGCGCGCCAAATGCTCTCGTCGTCAAGCGAGGTGCCGCAGCTCATGGGGATGAAGTAACGGAAATAATCAAGCGCGTATTCAAAGGTGCGCCATGTGGTGACAGACCCCATCGAAAATCCGCCAAAGGCACGGTGATCGCGTGCCGCCATCAGTTCATCTGCCGAAATCCCCGCGGCATAGGTGGAAAACGCAGATTCAACTGCCGGAATGAGATCGTTTACCAACTCATTGTGATAGTTTCTTGTCAGTCGCAATGCCAGTGAAAAATCCGCGCTGTCCTGTCCGCTCGTGTTGTTGTAGGTCGGGCAGACGATGATCAGCGGTGCGAAATCGCCCTGTGCAATGGCATTGTCGATCACATTTTTGAAGTCGGACGGTCTTTCCGGCGTGCCGAGCGTAGAGGTTTCATTGCTCCAGCCGCCGTGCATCAGGTACAGGATGTTGTACTGCTTTCCTTCGTCATACCCGTGCGGCAGATAGACGATCGCACGCTTGCGGAGCGGCTGTGAATGCTGTTCGTATCACCGCTCCTGCCGTATTGAACGCCTTCCGGCATTACGCCGCCGGAAAGTCCATGCGGGAAGTAACAGATGAATTGAACATTGCCGGTATCCGAACAAAACGGAACGGAAAGATCAGCATCAACAGCGTCACAAGAATGCTCCACAACCGAAAGTATATCGGCGAGTATTCTTACAGGGACACGGTTATTCCCGGCGGAATTCCTGCCATCGTTCCGAAAGAACTGTTTGATAAAGTACAGGAGCGTATGGCAAAAACAAAGAAAGCCCCTGCCCACCACAAAGCAGAGGATGAATATCTCCTGACAACGAAGCTTTTCTGCGGTGAGTGTAAACGCATGATGACCGGAGAGAGCGGAACAAGTCACATGGGTAATGTACACCGTTACTACAAGTGCAACGGTGCCCGTAAAGGTGGGGACTGCCATAAGAAAACGGTCAAAAAGGAATGGATCGAAAATATGGTTCTCTCCAAAATCCGCGAAGTCATTTTTGACGATGAACTTCTGAATGATGTTGCAGACAGACTGATGGAACGACTTCACGCAGAAAATACAAACCTCCCCATTCTCAGACGGCAATGCACAAGTCCGTTAAAAACGGACAATTGAAAAAAAGAGCCTCCTATGGTAGAAT
>OIGD01001404.1_pt1 | contig 22584 bp, 20 predicted proteins | sample 1582211 | NCBI WGS metagenome assembly OIGD01 (sample SAMN04414078, study PRJEB24778) | human gut metagenome | material: faecal | host: Homo sapiens
CCAGATGCTCAAAGGTCGTTTTGCCTGGACCCGACACATAGAAGCGGTTTGCCGGATCGCCCGCCATGACCAGCGTCCCGCCGGTGATAGTCACATCACCCTTGTGCTGCGGCATCTCAAAGATCTCGCCGATCGTGTATGTATCCGTGATGACGACCTTACCGCCGTCTGCGATCTTGCTGATTGCTTCGGTCATATCGCCGAGCGGTGATGCCGCGCTCGAGCCGTCGCCCGTGCCGCCGTTACCGCCGTTATTGCCGCCGTCGGGCGTTTCGACCTCGCCGCAGGCAAACGCCGCAAACGCCGTAACCAGCGCAAGCAAAATCGCGAGCATTTTCTTGGCATTCACTTTCATTGCATATTCTCCTTTTTGATATTATTCCGATAACTATTATAGTGAACGAACCGCCAACGAAGCGTGAATATCGAGGCTTTGAGCAAAAATATCCGAATAAATATTTATGCCGCGATTTTCCTCGCCGCGACGGCAAACAAAAAGCCGAAGCGTTTTTGATTCGGCTTTTTTGCTGTTTTACCCGTTATCAATGCTTGTTGTACTTGTTTTTGAGTGCGGCGAGCATGTCGTCGAGCGATTTTTCCTCTCTTTTCGGGCGGTTGTCGCGATTGAAATTGCGGTTATCGCGATTGCCGCCGCGGTTGTCGCGGTTGAAGTTACGGTTGTCGCGGCTATGGTTGTCGGCTTTTTCTCTCGAAGCGCCGCCTGCCGGGCGTTGCGACACGAAGCCGCTCGCCTGCTTGATGGACAAGTTTATGCGCTGTTTTACGGGGTCGACGCCGATGACTTTGACCTTCACCACCTGACCGACGGACAACGCCTCGCTGGGGTGCTTTATAAAGCGGTCGGAGATTTCGGAAACGTGGACGAGCCCGTCGTGGTGCACGCCGATGTCGACGAACGCGCCGAAGTCGATGACGTTTCTCACCGTGCCGGTAAGCTCCATGCCCTCTTTCAAATCCTTCATGTCCATAAGGTCGGCGCGAAGAACGGGAGCCGGGAGGTCGGCGCGAATGTCCCTGCCGGGCTTCAGAATTTCCTCCACGATGTCGTGAAGCGTGAGCGCGCCCACGCCGATTTCCTCCGCGACCTTTTCCTCGCCGTCGGCTTTTACCTTGGCTTTGAGGTCACCGAGTCCGCCGTTCTTGACGTCGTCGTCGGTGTAGCCGTATTTTTTAAGCAGCTTTTCCGCCGCCTCGTAGCTCTCGGGGTGAACGCCCGTGTTGTCGAGCACGCTGTCGCCGCCTTGGATTCGCAAAAAGCCTGCGCACTGCTGGAACGCCTTGGGTCCGAGCTTGCCGACTTCCAGCAGCTGGCGGCGATCGGTGAACGGCGTTTTCGCGCGGTAGGCGACTATGTTTTTCGCAATCGAAGTGTTAAGCCCCGAAACGTAGGCGAGCAGGCTGTAGGAAGCGGTGTTGAGGTCGACGCCCACGCTGTTCACGCAGTCCTCGACTACGCCCTCAAGCACTTCGGTGAGCCGTTTTTGCGGCATGTCGTGCTGATACTGCCCTACGCCTATTGACTTGACGTCGATTTTGATGAGCTCCGCCAGAGGGTCCATGAGGCGGCGAGCAATCGACACCGCGCTTCTCACCGTCACGTCCTCGTTCGGGAACTCTTCGGTGCCCAGCTTGCTTGCCGAATAGACCGACGCGCCGGCTTCGTTCACCACCATGTACTGCACTTTTCTCGGGCAGTCCTTGATAAGGTCGGCAACGAAAATCTCCGACTCCTTGGAAGCCGTGCCGTTGCCTATCGAAATGACGTCGGCGTTGTATTTCTTTATCAGTCCCAGCATCACGCGCTTTGCCTCTTCGGTCTTGTTCTGCGGCGGCGTGGGGAAAATGACCGTGTGGTCGAGCATGTTTCCGCTCTGGTCGATGACGGCAATCTTGCAACCCGTGCGGTACGCCGGGTCGAGTCCGATGATTACCTTGCCCTTGAGCGGCGGCTGCATGAGAAGCGGTTTGAGGTTGACCTCGAACATCTTTATCGCCTGCTCGTTGGCTTTGTCGGTGAGCTCGTTTCGCACTTCGCGCTCGATGGACGGGAAAATCAGGCGGTCGTAGCTGTCCTCTATCGCCTCGCTCATTTCCTTGTCGAACGCGCTCGGCTTCATGAATTTAGCCTTGATTTTCTCCACCGCTCTGTCGTTGTCGCAAGCAACGGTAACTTTCAGGCACTCGTCCTTTTCGCCGCGGTTGAGCGCGAGTATGCGGTGCGACGGCAGCGTCTTGATTTTCTCGGAGAACTCCTTGTACATTTCGTACACGTTTAATTTCTCCTTATCCTCCTGCTTGTCGTTGAACGCGGAAGAAACCGTGCCCTCCTCCATGATAAACTCGCGCAGAGCCTTGCGGATTTCCGCGTCGTCGGAAACGCGCTCGGCGATTATGTCTTTCGCGCCGTTGATCGCGTCCTCGGCGGAAGCGACTCCCTTTTCCTCGTCGATATATTCCGAGGCAAGCGCGGTAAGGTCGCACTCTTTCATCTCCTGCGCGAAAATAATATCGGCAAGCGGCTCGAGTCCGCGCTCGACAGCCACCGACGCGCGCGTCTTTTTCTTCTGCTTATACGGGCGGTAAACGTCCTCCACCTCGGTGAGCGTGACCGCCTTGTCGAGAGCGGCGGCGAGCTCGTCCGTCCACTTGCCCTGCCCCTCGATGGCGGCGCGCACCTCGTCCTTACGCGCGGTAAGGTTTTTGAGATAGGTAAGTCTGTCCGAAAAATCGCGCAGCAGCTCGTCGGACTGACCGCCGTGCATTTCCTTGCGGTAACGCGCGATAAACGGTATGGTGTTGCCTTCCTCTATGAGGTCGACGATGTTCGCGGCGTAGGCAGGCTTGAGGTTAAATTCTTCGCTGAGTTTTGCTTTGATGTCCATTAGTTTTTCCTTTCGGGTTATTTGCGCGGCGTTGGGTTTAATTAAAATCCGCGACTGCTCTATTGTACTCCATTTTGTAAATAAAAGCAAACGTTTTTTTGTAATCGGGCATAATCCCGAGGCTATGGTAATAGATTGTTATACGGAGGTGCGCCGATGGAAAACGCAAAACCCGAAGTTAGTCATTCTCTTACGCTCGAAAACCGCTCGAAGTGTGCCATGACGGGCATTCGCGAGGTGCTGTCCTATTCGCCGCGCGAAGTCGCGCTCTCGTCCTCGAACGGGCGGCTGACGATTACGGGCGAGGGGCTTAAAATCGTCAGATTCAACGAGCTCGACGGCTCGCTCTCGCTGTCGGGCAAGGTGAACGCCGTCCGCTACGACGAGCAAAAGCCGCCTATTCTCAAGCGCATTTTCAAATGAGCGAAATAGGCGTATTCTGCCTGTGCATAGCCTCGGGGATTGTCGCGCGGCTGGCGTTCTTGCCGGCGAGCGCGGTGGCAAAACGCGGCGGAGCTTTGGCGATTTTTCTCGCCGACTTCGCCTGCGCGGTAATCGGCGGCATACCGTTCTCGCTGGTGCTCGGGTACTTTAACTACGGCATTGCGGCGGCTTACACCGTGCTCGGCTTCGACGTGGGGCTTCTGCTGCCCTCGCTAGTAAAGCTAATCCCCTCGCGCCTGAGGAAAAAAAGAAAATCCGAAAAACCCGAAAAAGTCGCGGAAAAACGTTTGTAAATTCCGCGACTTTTAATGTACAATAGCTGTGTGGCACCCGAGAGCTTACCTGCCGCAAAAGGAGCATAAGATGAAGACAGGCGTAATTTCCGAGGATTTTCAGCGCGCGTTCGGCGACGAAGGACGCTTCGGCAATAAAAAGATTTTCGACGGCATCAAAGCAATCGGCTTTGACGGCGTGGACTACACGATAGGCTATACCGGGCATTGCCAAGACCCGATTTTCTCCGAGGCGCGCGGAGTCTGGGTAAAGAAATTCGGCGACGTTGCGGCTGCGCTTCGCTCGAGCGGACTTACGGCGTTTCAGACCCACGCGACGTTCCCCACCGACCGCTTCGCCCCGGGCGAGTTCGACGAAAAGTGTCTCGACCTGTTCAGAAAGGAAATCGAGGTCACGGCTATGCTTGGCGCGCCCTATATCGTCATTCACCCCATCAATATCGCCGTAAACCGCCGCCGCAAGGACGAGGATTTTGCCGCGAACATGCGAGCTTTTGAAATGCTTGACCTCGTGCTGTCCGAATTCGGCGTAAAGCTCGGCGTGGAAAACATGTTCGTGTGGGACAGCGTGCGCCACCGCAACTGCCCGACGGGCTGCTCCGCTCCCGAGGATATGATAGCCTATATCGACGGCGCGCACTCGCCCAATTTCGTGGGCTGTCTGGACACCGGGCACATGTTCATTAACGCAATCGAGCCTGCGGAAGCGGTGAGAACGCTGGGCTCGCGGCTGAAGCTGCTGCACGTCCACGACAACGACGGCAGCCACGATTTGCACGCCGCTCCCGGCACGGGCAAAATCGATTGGGCAGACTTTGCGAGGGCGCTCGGAGAAGTAGGCTACGACGGCGCGGTGTGCCTTGAAACCTCCTTTAAGCCCGCGGGCAAAATCGCGCCGGAGCTGATGTGGGATTACGCGCGTTTCGCCTATGCTGTAGCGCGGAAAATCGCCGACATCGCCGAATCCACGCCGAAAAAAGCCTGACTCTTTCTTAACCGTCATAATAACTTCAAAAATAAACATGCCGACGGACGCTTCCGCATACAGGAAACGCCCGTCGGCTGTTTTATATGACTCTCTGTCAATCTTAAATGGATTTCGGATTTAACGCCGAAGTACTACTCTTCCTCGAAAAATTCCTTTTCGAGTCCGCATACCGGGCATAAGAAATCATCGGGAACGTCCTCCCATTTCGTGCCGGGTGCAATGCCGTTATCGGGATCGCCGAGTGCTTCGTCGTAAATATATCCGCACGGGCATACGTATTTCATAGTTATTTTCTCCTTCGCTATTTATTCATCATTATTCGCGAAATCGCGTCGATTATTTTGTCGTGACAGCCGCCGCATCCGGTCGTGCAATGCGTTATTTTTTGTACGTCCTCAAACGCTTTTTCCACATCGTCGAACGTTTTTTTGCCGTAAAGCGCGCTCTCTACGTCGGCATACGTCACTTGCTTACAATTGCAGATAACGTAGTTTTCCATAAGTATTACTTGAAATATCTGTCGAGTAAGCCCTTGAAGCCTGCGCCGTGGCGCGCTTCGTCCTTCGCCATTTCGTGAACGGTGTCGTGAATGGCGTCGTAACCGAGCTGCTTTGCGCGTACCGCGAGGTCAAGCTTGCCCTTGCATGCGCCGCCCTCCGCCATATAGCGAAGCTCGAGATTCTTTTTCGTGGAGTCGGTGACGACTTCGCCGAGAAGCTCGGCAAATTTAGCCGCGTGCTCTGCCTCCTCGAACGCGTAGCGCTTGTACGCTTCGGCAATCTCGGGATAGCCCTCGCGCTCGGCGACTCTCGCCATGGCAAGGTACATGCCCACCTCGGTGCACTCGCCCGTGAAGTTTTCCCTAAGTCCCTGCATGACTTCGGCGTCCTCCACTTTGCCGTCGCCGACGTGGTGCTCGCAAGCCCAGTTCGTCTTGCTCTCGTCGATTGCCTCGAATTTCTTGGCTCCGCACTGCGGACATACCATTACGTCGTCCTCTACAACGCATCCGCATACCAAACATCTTTTCATAACCTAATCCTCCGTAATTTGGTTTTAATTTATCTACGAAACGCCGTTTTCTCGGCGCAATTCGTCGTTATTTCAGGCGCGATTCCTTCGCGCAGTCGGGGCACAGCCCGTAAAGTATCGATTTTTCTTCCTCTACATCGTACCCCAGCTCCTCCACAGTTTTCGTGAGCGGCGAGCCGATAAACAAGTCGCTTATTCGTCCGCAGTGCCGGCACACGAAATGCGCGTGATCCGACACGTCCGCGTCGTAATGAATACTGCCCAGCGAGGTTTCCAAGGTCACGACCCTGCCCTCGTCTACCAGCGCGCGCAGGTTCCTGTAAACCGTCGCCACGCCTATGCCCGGGAGCTTGTCCTTGATCATCGCGAGTATCGCGTCCACGTCCGGGTGCGCCGTAGTCCCTTTCAGCGTTTCGTAAATCACTTCGCGCTGCAAGGAGCCTCGCCGCTTGCCGTTCACTTGTTCGTTGTTTGTGCTCATTTATTTTGCGCTCGATACCGTGTAAGAGTTTCGATAATGCGTCGTTAGGTGATAACGATTATCATTATCATGATATATAATACACCTATTTTCGGTCTTTGTCAAGAGTTTTTTATAAAATTAAAAAAATTTTTTTTATAAGACGCGGACGGGACACGGATTAGCCGCGGCAATAGAGTTTTCTCCGACGGCGCGAATTACCGTCAACGACGAACACTAAATACTCGCGGCTTAAATACGCGAAAAGGTCGCGACGTTTAAGCCGCAACCTTTTTCAGTCTGTTTTCTTGATGTTGTCTTGCTTTTTATTCGGCGACGTAGGTAACGGTAACCCTAGTCAGCTCGTTGTACCATAAATCATCCTTGTCAATCGCTTCCCACTGCTCCCGTGTTCCGATAAAGTTTATCTTAAGCTCGATAACGTCGCGTTCGGCGACGGCGAATGCGACTCTACCGATGCCGTTTATCGTCCTGCCGGTGCTTAGCGTGATTCGGGTGGGTTCGATTGCCGCCGAGGGAATCGTAATCTGCGTGATGTCGGCTCTTCTGCTAAACGCAGCGACGTACACCCTGTACTTGCTTCCGTTAAAGCTCTCGGGCAACGTGACTTTTCCGCCCTCGCCCTCATAGGTAATCAGGAGGTTGATTGCTTTGCTGCCGTCCGTCACCGTCAGGAACACAAAGCCGTCGGCGGTTCTGGTGATTGCGGAGCTCGTACCTATCGAGAGAGCATGGTCGGCTATATTGCCGTATGCCGCGCTGTAGGAAGCGACGTCGAGCGAGCTGTGATTGACGATGTCGTAAAGCCTTACGCAATTCAGGAACGCGTAGTTGCCGATATACATCACGGAACTTCCGAGCTCGACGGTGTACATATAGCCGCACTCGCGGAACGCGGACGCGCCGATATACGTCACGGAATCGGGAATGCTAATCGAAGTGAGCTTGCAATTATAGAAAGCATAGTCTGCGATTTGCTTCGTCGAGGAGCTTATCGTACACTTCTTAGCCGTCTTGTCGATTGCGCCGATAAGAATGATATACGGGTTTTCGGCGTTTCCGAGGTAGTAGCAGCCGTCTTTTTCGTTGTAGCCGTCGAACGCAGACCCGAAAGTCAAATTGCGTATATTCGCGATAATACCGTTTACCGTGACGGTTTTGAGCGTAGCGGTTAAGAACGCTTGCTCTCCTACCGCCGCGACGGAGGCAGGAATGTTTATCGACGTGATTGCGGAGTCTTTGAATGCGTACCCGCCGATTTCGAATAAGCCGTCGGGAAGGTTGACGGACGCCACGTCGCTATTCGCAAAGGCGTACTCGCCGATGTACAGAAGCGTAGAGGGCAGCGTTATCCTCTTTATGCCCCTTTTGTTCTGAAAAGCGTTGGCGCGAATGTGCGTTACGCCCTCGGGAACGGTCAGGCTCTCGTGCGTTTCGCCGTTTTTATCGACGTAAGTCACGAGATAAACGCGAGCGGACTCTTTGTCGTCGCCCGGCACGGTCAATGTCACGCAACCGTTCTCATGATAGACGAGCGAACTCGTCGCGCTTGCGTCGTTCTTGATGACGAGCACGTCGGCGAACATCGCATTGGTGTTGCTGACGGTCATTTTAGCCGAACGATTGATGACCTCGACGAGCTTCGGACAGTAGTCAAACGCGCCGTCGGCAAGGTTTTTCATGCCGGTGCCGAACGTAACCGTGAGGAGGTTAATGCAGCTGCCGAACGCGTTTCCTCCGATACTGGTAACAGTATCGGGAACAGTCAGCTCGGTAAGACTCGAGAAATTGAAAAACGCGTTGTTCTTTATGTTGTTCACGTCGTTGAGGTTGACGGTCTTAATCTTATAGTGCTCGCGGCACTTGTAGAACGCGTAGGCGTCCACGCCGTAGAGACCATCGGGAAGCATGACGTCATAGGGGGTCTCGGCGTACTGCGGCAGATATTTTATCACCCATCTGCGGTTCATGCTGTCAGTGCGGATAAAATAGCAGCCCTCTTTTTTGATTTTGCTCTCGGTATCTTCGCTGTAGTAAACGTCCATTTCGTCGGGGATACTGTATCTGCGCAATCCGCCGAACGTGTAGCCTACTTTTGTCTCGATTGCCGTTTCAAGCTCCGGGGAGAGAATGCGCAGTTCTCTGATTGTGTGACAGCCGGAAAAAATATCGCTTTTCGTAAACGTTTTGCTGTCTTTGTCATAGCTCGCGATTTCGCCGCCGATATCGGTATTGCCGTAACCGATAGTGACCTTGACGAGGTTGCGGAGATTTTTGAACGCGGCGGTGGTTATGTTACCTAATCTCGCCTGAACGTCCAGCGTGTATATCGCGTCCTCTTTCCCCTCGAAGCAGTCGTCGTCAACGCCGATAACGGCATAGCCGTTATGCCACCGGGGGATAACGACGTCCTCGGAATCGCCGGCGTAGTTTGCGAGAATACAACCGACAATGTAGTCGTTTTCGTCATGCACATATCTGTAGCCGTACACTTTCTCGGTCCACTTGGCGTAAAGCGTGATGTCTTTAGTGACAACCAACGGGAATTCTACTCTTTTCGTAAACTCCTCGTCGAAGTACCAGCCGTCGAACTCGTAAACGTCGTCGCTGACCATAATGCCGGGTTCGCGGTCTATTACGGCGCAATCCGTGTCGGATATATTACCGTGGTCTGTCACGAACGTGACTCTGTACGATTTCTCGAAGCGCGCGTACACATCGATATTTTCGGTAACGGTATCGATTTTGTCGAGGTCGAACACATGCTCCCATGTATCCCTGTCGTAGTACCAGCCGACAAAGCTCTTGCCGTCTCTTCCGTCCGGGGCACGCAACATTCCCAGCATAAAGCCGTCGCGCGTGATTTCAAACTTGTATTCCTCGCCCTCGTCGACGTGGAACGTTATCGTGAACAGCATCGAGTTTTTGTACTCGGTAATATTGTTATTCGCGTCGTAGTGCCAGAAGTAACCCTCGCCCGTCGGCTCGCTCTCGGAGTACAGGTACACCAGCAGAACATGGTTCGCAAATTTAAGCTCGGGCTGCTCCGCTCCTTTGTAGTAAATCTTGTAAATGGACGAGTAGCTTGCAAAGTTGTTTGCTTCGGTAATCGAGCTCGGAACAACCACCGCGCTCACGGCGCCGTTGTTGTACACGAAGCGCGGCGAGATTTCGTTTACGTCATAGCTCTCGTCGCCCACCGCAATTGCAGCCTTTATGTCCACTATATCGATATAACCTAAGACCGCGCTCGCTTCGGCGGTGTTCTTGCCGTCGCTGCTCATCGTCTTGTAGTAAACGCCGTCTATCACGCGAGCCTTGACGTACTCTACGCTCGGAGCGTAGTCGGGCGTTACCGCTTCTCCTACGTTCGTGAGAGTCACGACCGTGTTCCATTCTCCGTCTTCGTTGACGATCTCTTTTATCGTCATAACAATCGTACCCTCGACGGAATAGTCGATTTCAACGCTCGTCACGCCGTTGGAGAGGTACGAATCCTTGCCTCTTTCGGTCAGCGTAACAACCTTGCCGTCGCTGCCATCTTTAAGGCAATAGTACGGGTTTTCATTGTCGTCGGAAGCCGAATAGAAAGTGAAAATTTGCTCGTTATACAGCATTCCGCGAACGGTTTTGGTTGACGAGTGATCGGTCTCTAGTTCCGCGTCCGGAATATTCTCGCCGCTGCACGTTATTTTCACGAGTTCGCCGTTTATATTCACCCGACTCGACTGATTGCGCCCGGAATGCAGCGAGTATTCACCGCCGCCGATAAAGCCGCTTTTGGTTTCTGCGACAATGCCGGTGCCGCTCGTGGTCACGGTGACGAGCGCAGTGCTGCTTTCAAACTTGTTGATATACCTTGCAACCGCGATTTGCTCCGCCGTCACGCCGGCAATCTTTGTTTCGACTTCGGCAGGCAAATCTATGCTCGCAGCCGTAGTCTTGAACGTCATTTTCATCGCGAGCGACGCGCCGTCCATGCTCGCCGACATTTCAAATATGTACGAGTCCTCGCCGAAAGAAATCTTGACGACAAAGCCCTCTTCGGTCGTCAGCGTGAACGCGCCGTCCGTAATCGTCGCCTCGTCCATAGCGGTCAGTATATCTTCCATCGAAGCGTAGGAGTCGATAACCTTGTCGATAACGTAATCAACCGAGTCCACGTTGTCGAACAGTATGTCCGGAGTTCTCGCCTCTCCGTCCTCGACCGACACCGCGTACCAAAGTTCGTTGGTTGCGTCGTAGACGTAATATACGGCGGCGCTTTTGGTCGTTTCTCCATAGCTCATCGTGTAGGACATGCGAACCTTGGTTTTGGTAGCGTCGACGGTCATCGCCATCGCGCCGTCGCCGTCGTCGGGGTCGTGCATCGTAATCTCGGTGGAAACGGAAAATCCGTCGTGCTCGGCTTTGAGGTACGAGCGGAATTCGTCCAGCTTCTTCTTTAACGCCGCTTTCTCGTCCACCGGCGTTTCGGGAGTCGCAGGCTGCTCGGTGCCCGGGGTATCGGGCTTGTTCGGCTCTTCGGTCGGTTTGTTCGCGCAAGCCGCAAACACAGCCATGCTGAGCGCCATAATCACGGCAAGCAGTATTACCGCAAGCTTTTTCATTGATAGTCCCTCCTGTAAAAAAATACAAGCCGCGCGCTAAACTGTTGACGATTGTTTTTCGCGCCCGTGAAACGCGCCGCGCCCCTCTTCTGTTTTGATGCGCATACGCCGCGCTTCGGCTCTAACTTAATTATGCCAATAAACCCGTGTTATGTCAATCGTTTTTCCGTAAATTATTTGTTGCGTTTCGCTTTTTCACGGACAAAAAAAGTAAAGCGGCGCGATGCAAGTCGCATGTCGCAACTCGTTCCGCGCCGCATTTTTCGGCGTTATGTTATCGTTATTATGAATCAGCTGCGAGCAATAGAACGCATACTCGCCGATTTCCGTCAAACCCTCGGGAAGTTCTGCGGAGGTTATGCCCGTGCAGCTGAACGCATATTCGCCGATTTTCTTCAAGGACGAAGGGAGCGTTACGTTCACAAGGTTGCCGCGGTTCGAGAATACGGAGGACGAAATCTCGGTAACGTTCTCGGGGATTATTATGCTGTCCGGCGTGGCAACGTCAGCGAGAAAGAACGTTGACGATTGTTTTTCCGCATAAGGGCTTGTTTCGACGTTCGCCGGCACAAGCCGCGACGGCGCCACATTCGGTATTATGCCGGAAATATCTTATACCGTCAAACGTTTTTGCGTGCATTTTGCGTTTTTAATCATATTTTAATACTAAAAATATTATTTATTCGCGAATTGTAGCCATTGTAAGCCTAAAATCGAACAAATCATTAAAAAGTAAAAACACTTTGCTATTGCCCGAAACTCGCGGCGGTGGTATAATATTCCGGACGGGGCGGCTGCCCCGCACCAAAATCAAAAAAACCTAAACGGAGGAAAATAAATGTTTACGACAAGACCCCCTATGGGCTGGAATTCCTGGAACACCTTTGCCGAGAAAATCGACGAGAAACTTGTGCGCGAAATGGCGGACGTCATCGTCGAAAAGGGACTTGACAAGTTCGGCTACAACTACGTCGTCATCGACGACTGCTGGGCGGAGAAAACGCGCGATAGTAGCGGCAGGCTCGTGCCCGACAAAAACAAGTTCCCCTCGGGCATGAAAGCTCTGGCCGATTACGTTCACTCCAAGGGCTTGAAGTTCGGCATGTACTCGTGTGCAGGCGTGCTCACCTGCGGTCAGTACCCGGCGAGCTACGACTATGAGTTTATCGACGCAAAGACCTTTGCCGAGTGGGGCGTGGACTTTTTGAAGTATGATTTCTGCTACAAGCCCGAGTTCGTAGCCGGCAAATCCCTCTACCGCAGAATGGGTTTGGCGCTCGCCAACTGCGGCCGCGACATTCTTTTCAGCGCATGCAGCTGGGGCGCGGAGAAAACCCACGAGTGGATTCGCTCGACGGGAGCCGGCATGTGGCGTTCGACGGGCGATATTTTCGATAATTGGAATTCGGTGAAGAACATCATCATGCAGCAGGTCGACATCACTTGCGAGTATAAGAACGACGAGGGCTCTATGCCGTTCGGCGGCATCGGCTGCTTCAACGATATGGATATGCTGGTAGTCGGCATGCACGGAGTCGGGAATGTGGGCTTGGGCGGTTGCACCGACGAAGAGTACCGCACGCACTTCTCCGCGTGGGCTATATTCGGCTCGCCGCTGATGATAGGCTGCGATATACGCAAGCTGGACGACGAGGCGTACAAAATTCTCACGAACCGCGACGTGCTGGCAATCAATCAGGACGGGCGCGGAGCTCAGCCCTACGTTGCGAACAACGAGTGGATGAAAATCAATCACGGCAACACGCCGGTGGTGGCGCGCATGATGGAAAACGGCGATGTCGCCGTCGCGCTGTTCAATATGAACGACAACGACGCGGTGTGCAACTTCCGCGGCGACCAGATAGGACTTCCGCCCGTGACCAAAGTGCGGCTTATGGCTCGCGACGCGTGGTCGGGCGAGGAATTTGAAATCCACAACTACGCCTACGTCGCCTCTATCCCGGCTCACGGCTGCAAGCTGCTGCGCGTCAAGGTCATTCCGCAATGAGCCGCTGCATAAAGTGCGGCAAGGAATTGAGCCCGATTGACGTGGGGCTTTCCAAAAAACTGATTAACCGCGGCGCGACGGAATTTTTGTGCAAGACTTGCCTCGCCGAAAAGTTTGCCGTCACCGAGGCGCTGCTCGACGAAAAGGTGCGCGCTTTCCGCGCCGCCGGCTGCGTACTCTTTCCTCCCGAGGACAAGGAATAGGCTGCGGTAAAAACTCAAAATCGCCTGAAAAGCGGCGAACGATAACAAATAGAAGCAACGATTAAGAAGCGAAAAACGGACTTGCGAAACAATCGCAAGCCCGTTTTTATTTTGTTTTCTTTTATCCTATCTTTTGCCGAGTTTTTTGAGGATGGCGGCGGCTTTAACGGGGTCGTTGCACGTGAATGCGCTCGTGCCGCGCTCGATTGCCGCGCGGAAGATTTCCTCGTGCTCTTCCTTGTAGTAGTGCCAGCGCTGCGCGCCGTGGGAAGCCACGCGGTCGAACGCTTCTTGCGGACACACCTCGCGATTGTTGCTCCAATCGGCTTTGCCGTTTTCGTCGAACGTCACGTTGAACAGGCACACGCAATAGCAGCGGTCCCAGATGTTCTCGTTGAATTGGTCGCCGAGGAAGCGCACGGGATAGTAGCCGTGCAGGCGGATTTTCCCGGGGTACTTGGTGTAGATGTAGTTCAGTAAGTCGCCCGAAAAACTGTTTATCATGCAGCGGTCGAGCATGCCGTAGTCCTCGAGCATAGCCATTACTTTGTCGGCGCACTCGTAGGCGTGAGCCCTGAGCTCCTTCGGGTAGTCCTTGAGCTCGACGTTGAGCTCGATTTCGGGGCGCGATTTCAGTAAGTCCAGAAGCTCGGACAGCTTGGGAATTTTTTCGCCCTTGAAGCGAGCGTCCTTCCACGAGCCCATGTCGGCTTTTTCAAGCTCGGCGTAGGTGTAATCCACAATCGGACCCGTCATGTCGGACGTGCGGTCCATGAGGTGGTCGTGCATCAGCACCAACACGCCGTCGCGCGTCATGTGGACGTCGGTTTCAATCATGTCGATGTCGAGCTTCAGCGCTTCTCTGAACGCGAGCATGGTGTTTTCGGGATATGCCGCCGAATAGCCCCTGTGCGCCGCAAGCATGATTTTTTTCTCCATAAAAATTACCTCCGTGTTTTGCGACTGCGGCAACCTTTCTCATAGGCTCAGTTACTATCTCCGCGATTACCGTAATTATACAACTCTGTCCGCGATAAGTCAATCGATTGCGCTGTCCGAAGCGGCTGCTCGCGCATATAATGATGACGAGTACCTACGGGAGAAAGCAAATGGATTTATTCGATTTTTTGAACGTTTATTGCGGCTTTTGCGGTTCCTGCCCCGAGCCCTGTCCGCGTCGGCAGCCCTGCTCGCGTCCGCAGCCTTATCCTTGTCCGCAGCCTTGTCCTTGTCCGCCGCCTTGTCCGCCGCCGAATTTCTGCCCTCCGCCGAAGCCGCAAAAGCCGTGCTATGCCGAACCGTACAGACCGCGACGATTTCTATACGCGGATTGTCCCGACTGTCCGCCGCCGAAGCCGTGCCCGAAAAAGCCCGACCCGTGTTGCGATTTTCCGTGCGACTGCTTTCCGTACCCCTGCCCGTGCGACGAGCCGCAGGCGTTTCCGCCCGTGTTTCCGCCCACGCTTCCGCGCTGCGTGCCGGACGGCTGCGACTGCCCGTTCGCGCGCCCCGAGGACTGCCGCGAGTTTTGTTTCAGATTCAGGGTCGTCAGACGGTAAAATCTCCGTTGACTTAATCCGATTATTCGTCGCGAACAGTCATTACTCAACTTTACGGCAACGAAAAAAGCGCCTGTAGCTTTTACAAGCGCTTTCGTTTGTCGTTTATTCGTTACTCAAGCATTGACGTCGGCAGGATATTCCGCGTTGCTCTCCTCGGCTTTGACAAGCATCAAATAGCTGTCAGCGTCGCCCTCGCAGCCGTCGCCGATATTGACTTTGACCGAAACGAACAGCATATCAAACGTCTCGTTAAAGAAGTGATGGTTTTTGAAAGTGATTTCGAGGTTGTAGACGCTCTTGCCGCTTTTCTTTTTGTTCACTAACTTTATGCTGTAATTCTCGGCGTCGGTAGCGTCCTTCAGCTTGCTCATGTCGGTAACGTCGGCAACGTCGCTGATGTCGGCATCTCTTGTGGTATAGTACTTGACGTCCTCTTTCGTTACGGAAGTCACGACGTTGTTCGCGCCTTTTGTTCCGAACGCCGGAACGCTGAGCAACATCTTCATCTCGTTATTGTTGTAAGTCCAATACTCCGCTTCAATCTTCGGAGCCTCTGCCTGATAATTCAGCGACCTCTCCACATATTCATTCTCAATCGTGTTCTCGAACGCGCTTGCGTAAATCCTAATCGCGTGGGACGACGACTCGCCGTTGTCCTTTTCGGGCGAAACCGAACCTGCAATCTTGACGTTGATGTGCGTGTCGTCGACGCGTTCGACGGCAACGACTCTCTTGTTTTCAAACACGCCACCGGAGAACTTAATCGCGTCGGCAGGGATTTCCGCCTTGAATTTGACTACGCCGGGGTCTTTTCCCTTATATTCTATCGGCTTGAAGTCGGAAGACCACTGAGAAATGTGCATAGCCAGCGTTTCCTCGCCGTGATACATGATGCCGTTGCCCTCTTCGTTCTCGTATGTGTAGAAAACGAAAACCTCGTCGGCAAGTTTCTCGCCGCAGCCCGTGAGAGCGAACGCCGAAAACGCCAGGCACACCGCCAAAAGCGCGGCAAGAACGATTTTGCTCTTTTTCATAAATTATTATCTCTTTTTTTTATTACCTCGGTTATTTTACTCCCGTCGCAGGCGCGATGTCAAGCAATTTTACAAACTCGGCAATTAAAATTTTGTAAATTCCGATTACAAAAAAATGCCGCCGACCACTGTGTGACCGACGGTATTCGTTCGTTATTTTTCGGACTCGCGAAAAGGAAAAAACCTGCCCGTTAAGCCCGCCTCCGCAGCGATTACTCGCCCTTGTAGGGGAGCAAAGCTATAGCGCGAGCGCGCTTGATTGCGGTGGAGAGCTGACGCTGATGCTCGGCGCACACGCCCGAAGCGCGACGGGGAACAATCTTGCCCTTTTCGGTGGTGAATCTCTTAAGACGGGTTACGTCCTTGTAGTCGATTTCCTCGACTTTCTCTACGCAAAACGCGCACACCTTTTTCTTGGGCGCTCTTCTGAACTTCTTGGACTTGTCGTCCGTGTCGTTAGCCTTGTTTACGTTTTTCTTATCCATGATAATTAACCTCTTGAAATTTGATTAGAACGGCAAATCGTCGGTGTCGACGGGCTCGAGCTCGCTGACCTTTTTGGTCTTTTCGGGAGCGGACTGACGGGGCGTATAGCCTCCGCTTCTCTCCGCGCCGTCGCCGCTGTTTGCGCCGGAATTGATAAACTCGACGTCCTCGGCTACGATTTCGGTCGCGTAACGCTTGTTACCGTCCTTGTCGTCGTAGGTGCGCGTCTGGAGCTGACCGACAACGCAGACCTTCCTGCCCTTGCTAAGGTACTTGCCGCAGTTCTCGGCAAGACCGCGCCAGGTGACGATGTTGATAAAGTCAGCCTCGCGTTCGCCGTTCGAGTTTGAATAATTACGGTTGACCGCAATCGAGAAACGACACAGCGAAATGCCGCTGCCGGTCGTCTGGAGTTCGGGGTCGCGCGTAAGATTACCGATAAAAATACATTTGTTCATAACGGTTTACCCTTTGTTACTTCTTTACGACGATGAAACGCATTACTTCGTCGGTGATGCGCATCTGACGCTCGAGCTCTTGCGGAAGAGCCGCGTCAGCCGTAAAGTTCATCAGAACGTAATAGCCTTCGGACTTGAAGTTAATCTCGTAGGCAAGCTTCTTAACGCCCCATTTGTCCACTCCCTCGACGGAGCCGCCGGCGGTTTCAACCACGCCTTTGAACTTCTCGATGAGCGCGTCCTTTGCCGCATCGTCGAGCTTTGCGTCGAGAATGTAGAGAACCTCGTACTTGTTCATAATATACCTCCTTATGGTCTATGTGTCCCTTGTTTCCCAAGAGAAAGGATTACCCTATTTCGCAGGGCAAGTTGTATTATAACATCTTTTTTCGCCTTTTGCAACCAAATAACGCCGCTTTTCGCGAAATTTATGGCGATATTCGTTTTATGCAACGCGGACGGCGCGGCAACCTACCGCCATAGAGCCCGTTTCCCTTGCCCCTGCGGCATAACAAAACGCCCCGTAATCCGAGGCGTTTTTAATTGACATATTGCTTTTATTTTTCGATAAGCCGAATATCGCGACAGCCGAATTTGTTTTACAGCTTGTCTATCTCCACCACTACGCCGGCGTACTTGTCTGTGTCGTCGCCCATTTCGGCGAGAGAAGCACCCACCGACTCGAAGGGGATTTTTTTCGTAATCAGCGGCTGTACGTTGACCGCGCGCGAAGCCAGCATGTTGACTGCGGAAAGATAGTTGTCGTCGGCTCCGGACACGGGCGCGAGCGTGACGTTCTTTTCAAAAATGGGCAATAGGTTTATCGTCATGTCGCGGCCGAGGTGCTCCATGCCCACAATCGCCGCGCGGCCGAAGCGCGCCAGGCAGTCGAACGAGCGTTGAAGCGGCATGCCCGACAACAGACAATAGGCGGCGGTTTCCGCCATTTTGCCGCAGGTGATGCTGAAAATCTTTTTCACGGGGTCGGTGTCGACGATGTTAATCGTGTAGTAGATGCCCAATTTCTCGGCGAGTTCCAATCTGTCGCCACGCATGTCGACGACGATAGGCACGGCCTGATAATACAGAGCGACCTGCGCGAGCGCAAGTCCCACGTCGGTTGCGCCCACGATGACGATGTGCTCGCCCTTTTCCAGCTTCAGCTTGTCGAGCGTGGCGACAGCCAGAGCGACGGTTTCTATAAACACGCCCTCTTCGGCGGATATTTTGCCGGGAAGAAGTATCGCGTCCGACTGCGGCACCGTGATGAAGTCGCGCAGCACGCCGTCCTCGGTCTTGCCGTAGGTATAGCTGTGCTCGCACTCGCCCTTTTTGCCGCTGCGGCAGTGCGCGCACTCGCCGCAATAGGACACGGGGCGAACGTACACCGTGTCGCCGCGCTTTATTCCCGTCACGTCGCCGCCCGTTTCCGTGACGAGCCCCACGCCGTTTCTGCCGAGAACGAGCGCGTTCGGAGCGGCGGAATTGTAAACGTCGCACTCCGTAGGCGTAAGCGAAGCCGCCAGCATTTTCAGTTTTACGCAACCGGCTTCGACGGACTGCGAGCCCATGTCTATAAGCTCTGCCTTTCTCTGACCGGTAACCCTCCAAGCTTTCATCGGTTTCCTTCTTTTCGGCACGAACCGCGCCGCGAGGCGTTTAATTTCAGGCGATACGCGTTTTCCGTTTCGGGAAGCTATATCTCGCCTTCAGCCTCGTCGATTAGTATAGCATATAAGTCGCAAAAAAACAACTACATAACGCGCTTTTTTGTTTAATCGCAGGAAAAATCACGATTTCGGCGGCGGAAACGCGCGAATATACCGTCCCGAAACGAAAAAACCGCAAGCCGATAGCGACGGTAAAGCTTGCGGTTTCAATTGATTTTTTGATGTGCTAAGGGCGAAAAATCAGTTAAGATACGCCGCGATTTGCGGTTCGGCAAGCTCGTCGGTCAGCACGAGAATGTCCTTAAACTCCATCTCGAAGGTTTTCGCCGAGGTGAAGCCTATGCCGTAGGCGCACCTGCCTTTCGCCGCGAACGTGTGCCCTGCCGCCGCGCTGTCGTAAATCTTGACGTACTCGCCGTCGGCGTTTTCGTAGAACAGATAAACGTTGTCGTTGTCGCGGATAAACATATACGAATACGTCCTGTTAATCGCGTTCCAGGTGTAGTTGTCGTAATTCGTGCCCTGCACCCGACTGCTTATGACGTTGCCTGTCTCGCCCCAGCCTTTGCCCTCGTTCAGCAGCACGCGGTAGCCGGTGCTCCAGAATCCAGCGAACGAAGTGACTTTGCCGTCGGCGAACTGTATGCCGATTGCCGGGTCGTACTCTATGCTCGAAGCCTTAAGCTCCTCCACGCTCGCGAACGCGCTTATGTCGGACTTGTTGGTGACCTTGAATTTTATGATCGCCTTTTCGCCTACGCCGTCGGTGAAAAAGCCGTTCTTATACTTTTTCGCGACGTAAACGCCGTCGTCCTTGCCGCTCAAATCCCACGCCGTGCGGTCGACGTCATAGCTCGCGCCGTTCAGCGTGGCGCCGCCGCCGAGGGCGTAGCGCGTGGCGTAGGGCGCGGAGGTAAACTCGCCGTTCTCTATTCCGTAGCGCGATTTCTGGCATCCGAGCGCGCTAATCGTGACCTGATAGCTTTCTGTTTTCGACAGCACCGCCGAATATTCGCCGTCGATTCCCGTGTGCACGAGGTAAGTCGCGCCCGTGCTTTCGCCCACGATTTTCATCGTTGCGTTCGCCGCATAGCCGCCGCTCGGAGCGTAGCTAAGCTTACCCGAAACGGTAACGGGATCGGCGATTGACGTAAACTCGATTTCGACCAAGGTATTCGCGGATACAACCGGAACGGTGATTTCGGAAGCGGCTTTCATGGCTTTGCCGTTCACTCTCGCCGCGCCCGCCGTATAGCCGGAAGCCGGGTATGCCGTGAGCTTCAATTCGCCGCCGTTCGCCGTCAAATCGTCGGAGTAAACGTCGCCGTTGCCTTTAATCGCGATAATCGGCAGTGCACCGCTCGCGGCTGCCGGGGCGGCTTTCAGCGCGGCGTTTCCGTCCGAGTAGGAGACGTACTTCGCGTTAGTTGCCGTGACCGTGCTGTAGTTTGACCACAGCCCTACCGAGCAAGCTCCGCCGAAACTCGGGTCGCGCACGGCGGCTACGACCGACGAAGCCGAATACACGGCGAGCGTAGAGCCGCTCTTTACCAGCGTGTACGTTCCGCTCCCCGACGGCAGCGGCAGATATTTCTTCTCCGTTCCGTTCGAGAGGACAAAGCCCGATTTATTTGCGTCGCCGGAGGCGTTTATCGTCATCGACAGCGTAAGGTTATCGGCGCAAGCCGCGCGGTACCACACCTCGCTCTCGTCGTCGGATTTCATTGTCACCGTCGAGCCCGAATAGGTAACGTTTCCCGTCGCCGCCTCGCCGTAGCTGCCTTCGCCGAAAACCGCCGCGGCTCCCACCGCGCGATAACCGTCGACGTTATACGAGCCGTAGGACGAGGGCGAAGCGAGATTTACCGTAGTCGGCTTTATCAGCGTGCCCTTCACCCTGCCGATATATGTCTGATAGATATTCCGAGCTGTGTCCTGAGCCTCGCTCGTCAGTTGCAGGCGATAGTACGCCGCAAAGACGTTGACGTTCGCCGGCACGGTCTTGTAGCCCAGCGTTTCCCACGAGGCAAACGCTTCGGCGGTCATCACGCCCTTGGCTTCGAGCCGCGCCGAAGCCGTAACGGGCGCGCCGAACAGGCTGTGATTCTGAAGGTCGACGTATACCGTTCTTGTCGAGCCGCCGTAAGCCCCGAAGTGGATTTCAAAGTGCGAATTGACCTGGAAGAAGTTCTTTTCGTTCCACATTACGTCCGGGTCGTAAGCGCGCGCCGCGACGTACAATCCGTCCGAGGCGATGACGGCGGTGGTTTCCACTTTTACGCCCGAAACGTTGTAGGTGTAGAATTTCTTGCCGACGTACTCGGGCTCGTCGAACTTGCCGTCGATTGCGAACGCTCCGCTCGGGCGCGAGCCGCACGCCACGTCGTACAGCGGCAAATCCGCCGCCTTGCCGGCATCCGTCTTGCCGAGCACGACTATCTCTCCCACCGCGATTGTATCGTCGCTTTGGTCGAGCTTTGCGGAGGTTTTGAGCGTAATTTCTATCTTTTTGACCTTCGTCGTGGCGAAATCGGCGATAATCGCTCCGCCCGGGCGCATATAGCTCTTAGCGGCGTTGTAGTTCTGCTCGTCGGTTTCCGCTTCCATGGAAACGGTTTTGCCACTCGCGAGCGTAAGTCTTATAGTAGCCTTTTTCACCGCTTTCGAGTAGGTATAGCTGTTGTAAACCATTACCGCGCGGATTTCCTTTAACGACGGGAATTCGAGCGTTATCGTCGTGTCGCCGCCTGCCGTAAACTCCCGCGACTTCTCGAACGGCTGGTACGGGAACGCGCCGTCGGTAAGGTATTCCGCGCCGCTTACCGTGCCGCTCGCGGTGATAGACGCATCGACGGCAACATTTGAAAATCCGCTTGCGACGGCAGGCAGCGGCTGGAGCGAGAACGTGCCGCCCGTGCCGGCGAGCACGTCGCATTTATAATAGTCGCTGTGTGTAAAGCGCACTCTGTCGACGGCAATCGCTCTGCCTGCGAACGCGCCGTTGACGTAGTTGTCGACGGGGTTATAGAACGCGTGATAGACGGCAAAGAGCTCGCCTCCGGCTTTTACGAAGCTGTGGTGCCCGGTGCCCGACATGAAGTCGTACATCGGCTGCTCGGTGCCTATGCCTATGACGGGGTTGGCGTAATTTCTCGACAGTTTTCTGAACGGTCCCAAGGGAGTGTCGCCCACCGTCTGCATTACGGAATAGCGGCGGTCGCCGTAGCCGAACGGCGAATACGTCAGGTAGTACTTGCCGTCGTGCTCGATTGCGAACGCGCCCTCGCAGATACCGCCGTCGTTGGCGCCGGAAGCGCTAGTCCCCGTCCAATTATTGTAGTTAATGTCGCCTTTCGTTCCCGTAAATTGATGTACTTGTTTGTTTTTTGCCTGTTCCGACGGCATCAGAAGCAGCGTGAGCGTGGAAAAATCGGGAGTAATCATGTCCTTCATTTTCATGCCCCAAATGCGGTTGCCGTCGGTTATCGAACTGACGTGCTGCGAGAAATACAGGTACATGTCGCCGCTCGAGGTAATGAACGGGCTGACGTCGATTGCCGGCCAGATGCCGTAACCCGTGGCTGAATCGATATATTTACTTGTCATCGCGGCGAGCTGACTCTTGAAATGCTTGCCGAAGTTTATAGGCGGCGTGCTCTCGTTTATTGTTTCGCCGTTGAGGTTGGCGGTTTTGCCGCTGCCGTAGTATTTTTCGGCGGTCACCATGGAGTACGGTCCCATCGGGCTGTCGGAAATGCCGATGCCGATATAAAGTCTGTCCCACTTGTTTGCGTCGTTGTTCGTGTCCGCGCCGACATACTCCGTTCCCGAATTGCCCTGTTTCGAGCCTGCGGAGAAGAAAATGAAGTATTTGCCCGTTTTGGAGTCGCGGATAAGCTCGGGCGCCCAATAGTTGTTCATGGACCATGCCGACGAGGTTATCGCCAGCGCGTTGCCGTCGCTTGCCTTGCCCGCTCTTTCCCAGCGCGAAAGGTCGCGGCTGCGGTAAAGCGGAAACGCCGAGTTTCCTCCGCCGCCCGTCACCGCCATGTAGAACCAGCCGCCGTAAACGGCGTCCTCTTCCTCCGAAACGTAGATTACGCCCGGGTCGGCGCCGTCGATTTCGAGGTCGTTGCGATAAAACAGCGTGGTGTCGTAGGTTATTCCGCCCGAGGGCTGCGTGCCGTCGGACACCGTGACCACGGGGAACTCGTCGCTCTCGCCGCTCTTCGGCACAAAGTGCACGGCAATCACGTTGGTATCGTCGCTCGCTACTTCAAAGCGGTAAGTAGCGGTCGTTTCGGTCGTCGATATAGGCGTAAGCGCGTTGCCGCATGCCGTTACTTCGTCGATTTCATAGCCGTAGTCGGGCGTGACGACGAGCGTGAGCACGTCGCCCAGCCTTGCCCTGC